>Ga0307515_10005720_pt1 | contig 25105 bp, 8 predicted proteins | sample 17_EM_MG_FD_194513 | JGI IMG/M metagenome (GOLD analysis project Ga0307515, IMG submission 194513) | Populus trichocarpa ectomycorrhiza microbial communities from riparian zone in the Pacific Northwest, United States - 17_EM | ecosystem: Host-associated > Plants > Roots > Unclassified | place... | reverse complement strand
ACATAGCTACTAGTACATATTAAGCTGCCTAAGAAAAGGATTTATGTATATAGAACTATAGCGCCATAGCCAAAAGGCTGCATGCGCAGTATTGTACGTAGTATAATACAACGGATAAAAATAAAAATAAAAATAAAAATAAAAATGCGCAAACCCTAAGTAAAAGATATTAATTTAGGGACGTCTAGATATCTAGTAAGAGATAAACCTTAGATATTGCTAATTAAAGCTTCTTTTATATAATGTCCTTCTGCACTATAAATGCATTTTGGATTATATTATTAACCGTAAAGTAAGCTATTGTAATATAACCCTTAACCTCTAGATTAAGGACCCTATAAAATACGTAAAACTCTAGCCATTTAACTATTCTAAATAGGAGTCTTTGTACGGTTATTAAGGAAATAAGCGCTACAGTATTAGCTTCCTAATTTAGGGTGTTTTAAAGGGCAAGCGTATTAATATTGTTTAACTGCTTTATATCGCGGAGCTGTATATAGAGATATTAAAGTTAATTATAAGTGTTTATATAAATAGGGCCCTCTTACTTTTCTAAGTGGATATTATGCTTAGCTCTTAGATAATTTTAAAAGTTTGTGGTAGATTTTAAGCAATATACTATTATTATATAATATTTGCAGTATATAAGCCTTATTCTCTTATAGTGTATATCTTCATCTTTATCTGGAGCCTAAGTATATGTCTATAGGTCAGAAGTCTTCTTTTACTAGCGGTTTAACGACTTCTCTGTATTAAAGGAGTCTAATATAGGTAGAAAAAGTAATAAGTCTGCTTTAGAAGCTATAATATTTAGATAATCTATCCATACGATATTGAGGTTAAAATTTTTTAAGGGGTGCCAAGAAGATCTGTAAATATGGCCAATACTCGCTAATACTTGCCAATATTAATTAGTAACAATATTAATCAATCTGATTGGCAGTATTTATATTAAAAACTACGCTGCTAGTGGTGCACTACGAATGTGGTTAGTCACCTGCTTGCGGGCCGATTAAAAATCCGCACTAACAGAATTTACCTTAGAAGCTTAGACTAAGAAATTGATTACGGATATAGGAATATCCGCACCGTCCGCTAAGCTAATTTAGGACGGTAATCGTTTTCTTAGTCTGAGGCACTTTGGCGAGCTTTATAGAAAACCTAAACACGGTTTATATAAGAAGACCTTATTAACTTTAACAAAATTAATCTACCCTCCTACAATACCTGTTAATATAAAAAGTACACTAAATTATAGAAAAAAGCCTACTCGATAAGTTATAAGATCTTTAGCTCCTTATACACGCGCGATATTAAGAGGAATTCGTCGCCGTAGAGGCCTAAATTCTACCTCTACACCGCCGAGCCGTGCAGTAAATACTAACGCTGAACGCTTATATCTACGCCGCTAGCTCTTTATATAGCTAGCGGATATTCTAGCGGATATTCTAGCGGATATTCTAGTAGATATTCTATCTGCCAGTTAGATAAAGATATTAAAGGAAGAGAAGGTTAATATTGTAAAGGACCTTTTATATTAATAGGACTAGTCTTTTTATAGGCTAACCTTTAAGTACTTAGAAAGCGAGAACGGGTATAGAGGTAATAGGAAGAAGAAGAAAGTAGGGGACCTACTTATTGCTTTACTAGAGGAAAAAGAAATATAAGAAGAGCTTATTAATAGGGCTGATATTTATATAACGCTAGTAACCTATACTACCCGCTATATCTAGAAAGAACTCCGCCAACTATAATTATAACGCGGCCCCTTTAATACATAGACTCTAGATATAGAGTTTTAGGATATTAACCTTAAGAATACGGCTAAGTTTATTTAGTAGTACGGTTTGCTGCTATTCTAGCTTATTAAGGGGATATCCGCACGGTGGACGTATAGTTATAGTTACCTCTATATTCCTCCTAGGGTTTACCTAAAACTCTATAAATGGTTTCGCCCGTCTACTTAGTTTATATCTTTAGGCGTTTAGTATAAAGCGCTATGTACTATCTTTTTTACATAGCCTTAGTCTAATTAATAGTTATAAAACTCTTAACGCTAAAAAGCTTGGGCTAGCCAAATATTCTAAAAAAGGGTTTATTAATTCTAATAGCCCTTCTAACGCTAATAACCCTTAAGAAACTGATTAAGTCTCTATCTATTTATAATAATGTCTATATTATCTATAATAACTTTAACTATTACTAAAAGACTTAATATTAGGTTATTAGCGAGATTGGTAAGTTTAATTTATATATTATAGGAAAGATTTTACGCGGAGTCTGTATGCCTAAAGAGGGCCTTAAGCAGTTAATGCTAAATAATATCCGTTAACTTAAGCTAGATAAGGTTATTAATACAGCTGAGAATAGGTTTAATAACCTTTAGAAGCGGATATTTATAAGTTTTATTGCGGACGTTATCTAATGCGCGTATTTTACTACAGTTAATAGTATATTTAACTCTAACGCGAATATTAAATATCCGCGTATACTAGTAGTTAATATTCTCCCTTATAAAAGGATAGAGTATATAACTCTAGGACCTATTTTAGATAGCGAGGCTTCTATTAACAGTAACTATCGTATAATAGAGAATATCTTCCTAGAACAACTGCAGTATAATTATAAAACTGCTTTTAATAACTGGCTTTTCCTAGTATATAGAGATTAGAAAACTGTAAAGCTTATTTAATTATATAAAGAGGGCGGGGTTAAGGCGGAAGGTGCGTACAATAGCTATAAGTAGATGTTGCCTATTCTAGGGCTATGGCATATATGATTAAACTTCCTATATATGGTTATGTATACGTTCTATAGGGGTAAGGAAGCCGCGTAGCAGTTTTTAGCGCTTTATGCCTATATAAACCACCTAGAACGGCGCAATATTCCTAGGGAAAAGGCCTTATTTTATTATATAAAAGAGCTAATCCTCTAAAGCTTTAACGCTTATATTATTGCGTTATTCCTACTCTATATCCGCAATAAGTGCAATATTAAGGCAGATAGTAAGGCTAAGGGATATATGCAAACCCTATTTTTGTAGTAATTTTTGGAGTATATTAAGGATATCCGTATAGCGGCTTTTTTAAAAGATATATACCGCGATATAAATTAGCGTACGTCTAATTATTTAGAGCCACCTGCTAACGTATATTAGCTAGCATTAATGTTGTCCTCTATAGGTATATTAAGCTTTACCGCTAATAACTATAATATAAAGTTCTTTAATTATATCCGGTTCCTATAAGTTATTAATACTTATAAGCTTCTAAAATACGCTATTAAGTATATGGATATTGGACTACTAAAGCATATAATCCCCCGCCTTTACTTATACTTTATTAAAAGCTTATTAAAAAAACTATATATATAATATACTAATTCTATAGCGACTAGTTAGAATAAGCGCTTATAATCTAGTGCTTTAACGGGCTATCCTTACTAATAGTTTAGTTAACCTCTAAGGGCGGCTAGATAGCTTCTTTAAGACAGATCGCCTTAATAAACTACTAAATCTTTAACTTAAGGAGTTGCTTTAGACGTGTAGGAATTTAATATTTAGTATATACGAGCTATTTAAATAGAGTGTTCTTATAATAAGTTACACTAGCGCGCTCTATAATATTTTTAAGCGTGTATTTAGTAAATATATAAACAGCGAATATATAACTAAGTCTCCAGCGCTGGATATCCGCTATCTTGTAGATTAGATTAGGAAGGATTTAATTATATAATATTTACGGCGCTTAGCGGATTTTAAGGCTCCTTTACTTCTATAGCGTAGATATAAAAAACTTATAAAGGACGGCGTAAATATATTTAACGCCTTTCTATTAACTGCAGTAGGGTTACTATTTAATCCCCTTATATATAGCTTTGGTAATGCTAATAAGAATATAGAGGTACTAGGAGAAGCTGCTAAATATATTTATATAGTTTATTATCCTAATTTTATACCTATACCTCTGCTAATGTATATAATAGTTAGTGTATAAGTTGCTTAATAAATGCTAAGAGTAATAGTAATATATTGTTTTAATTGCGGATATGCTTCTATTATACGTTAGCGTATATAAAATATTGGGTTTAAGGCACCTACTATTCTTTAGCTTAAATTAGAGCGGCTCTTATAGGACGGTATTACTGATTTTAATATACGGATGTTTTATATTAGCGGTTTACTATACAACCCTTATAAGGATAAATTTAATAAGGCTATAGATAATATACCGGAGGACTTTTAAATGCTTAGGCTTATAGTACGTTTCTGTCTTAATATATTAATTGAGTTCTTTTTATTAATATTAACTCTAGCTAGTGTATAATCTTCTTGGTGCGTAGTATATAATATAGTAGTAGGCTGTTTTATAGTGTAGATATATAAATATCTTTATCTTAGCTTATGCGGATATCTTTATATTAGCTTATACGGATATTATAATATTAATTAAGTATATCTATTAAATATAAGGCAGAGATTTAATTCCTATATATGTAGTAGTAAAAAGGTATAAGCTACTATTTTATTATTATAAACTAGCAATAATAGCCAACCCGTAATAATAGCTAACTTATTATTAGTCATATAGGGTAACTCACCAATAACGACTACTTGAGTAGGTTACAGTGATGTTGGTTAATAAAGCTTATTCTTTGGAATAAGGGAGGGCGAGGAGCCTAAGACTCCTCGCCACGCTAGTGCCGCGGCGTTATATAACGACCGCTTGCCTTATTCCCGACACTAGCAACTCTTCTTTTATAGTTGCCATCTATATATATATACTGCTTAACTAGCGTAACAAATACTAATCCTCCTTATTTACTATTGCCATTATAATATAAGTCTCGCTATCCTAAAATTTGCCTCTTAGCACGTAGTGCTTTCTTACTTAGAGTTATAAGTGTATATTATATTAGGGCCGCCAAGGCGCTAGTTATAAGCGAGCTAATAGCAATTTTCTATCTCGGGGATAGAAAATCCTAATTAGCTAGTTGGAATTAGGGTCTACAGATTATTATACTCCTACTCCCTTTTAACCTAACCTTTAACCTATATATATAGAGTATTTGTGTTAACAAACGTTTCTAGAACCTTGTTTAGGTTTGCCTTTATTATTGTATCTACTAGGTTATCTTGGCCATTAATTTATTAAATCTTAAAGAGTTTTTACCGTTTATAGGATTGCTAAAGTGCCATAATATCGATTATAAGGCGCTTTTCCTTTGTAGTACTAAGCTTAACTAAATACTTATAGAGGGAATATAAGTCGGTGTATATAATTATAGGGATAGCGGGAAGTTTGAGTCGATCTATAATTATCTTTAGGGTAGTTCCAATTGTAATTGCTATATTAACTCCGCCAACTATTCTATATATCTTTAACGCTAGAACGCTTTAAGTAATATGCTTACTCTTAGTTAAGCTCTAATAAATAAGATTGCCGTAGATTGTAAAGTTATTCTCTCTAATAGACTTGTTTATAATAATAATCTTATATCCTAACTAAAAGCTAAAATCTTTATTATTTATAAATAATCTATTAATAAATACAAAGAGCTTAACGGTAGGAAAATTAATAGGTATATAGAGTAGTCCCTAATTAAGATAGTTTATTTGCTAAGAAAGACGTTTATTTAGGGTAAGAACGTCATCCTTAGTTAGTTTCTAGTATTAGGCGTCAATAAAGAGATTAAATAAAGCCTTAGGTTAATAGATAGAAGTAATATAAGCTTCGCAAGCGTATTACTCCACATATCCTTATTTTAGAGAGTTAACGTTAATAATGTTAATCTTCTTGCCTTAACCCTTCTGGCGCAAAGCAATAGAATCCTTATTTAGGGAGAGAATGCATCTATTAAAAAGCAATAGTATTGTTAAATTAAGCTTTTCCTTTAGCTTTGCTATAAGATTTACCTTTACTAGCTTATCTTCTTTAAGAGCTAAAAATCGGTCGTCTCCTAAGATAATTATATCGTTAATTTATATGCCGATAATTCTAAATAGAGTTCCCGTGGTTATAATAAGAAAGCATAAATCAAATATAGAAGTAGTTATTAAAAGTTTCTCCTTATAGTGCTTGCTATAGGTAGCCCACCAATAAGTTCCTACCTCTGCGATTCTATATAATGGCTTAAGTATAACCATAATCATATCCTTAGGATATTGGTAGCAAATTTGCTCTAGAAGGTATGCTAATATTAAGCGCTAAAGGTACGTCTCTAATTAGGTATAGGCCTAAGTAATATCTTATAAATAAACCGCTATTCTATTCTTTATTAAGGAGGGAGCTAGTGCAATAATAACTCGCTAACTAGCTCGTTAAATTATAGGAGATTACGTAAGAATTATCTCCTTACTGTTATTATTATAACCCTAGATAATAAGCCTTAATTTCTCGAATAAGGCGTTAGTAGCTTTGCCTTTAATCTCATTAACTATTCTTAACTTAAAGATGCAAACTTTATCGAACTTATTAGGGTTATACTTCTTAAACTTAAAGATTCCTCTTATAATAAGGCTATCGATCTCCTACTTATTAGATGCTTAAAAAGGAGCTCCTAGAGTTATAATACAATCTTCCTTTTAGAGCTATTTTGCGAGCTTAAAGTCAGCCTTCTCCTTAGCTGTTATAAAGGCCATTAACAGCTTAACTCCATTCTCGATAGCGGCAATAAATTGCTCTTTAAAATTAATAAGATATTAGTAATTTTATAATCCCTTCGGGCGACCTCTACCGCGTTATAGTTGCGGCATATCTACTACAATTATATTAGGATTATAGTCGCCTTCTAAAGCACGTTAGTTGTAGTTCTCCTTTAGGGTATCTTTTAGGGTATTCTGCAAAGGCTTAAAACTGTTATCTTTATAGTAAGGTTTAATAACAGTTAAACGGAATTAAGTGGGTCCGTAAGGCATCTAAATAGTATAAGTTTAACTATTAATTATAATAAGTTAATATGGGCCTAACCACCCTCTCTTTTTACGCTATACGCGTACCTTAGACTAGAGTGGCAGATTAAGCGTAGTTAAGGTGTTTAGGCTATTTCTTATTTCTAGTGCGTTATTAACTTAGCGTATAGCGTAGAGACGTTATACCTCCTTCGTTGCCTTATAAATAGCCTTAGCTTATTATATAATAGAGGGAAATAGTAGAGAATTATTAGTTATTTAAGGGTAGGCGCTAAAGACTAGTAATGTAGGTATAAGTCTATCTAGGCCAGCGGAATTATTAATGGCTTTAACAGCTATTTGCAAGGTAAGTTCTTTGCTAGTATCCTCTAGTTCTAAAGAGATAATCTTATATACGCGGCGTAATGGCGCGTAATATTATTCCACTTTTCTAATACTATTATATGCCTTAATAGGGACTTCCTTAACCTCGATTGCTATTGCCTTTATCTATTATTAAAACTCTATAGATAAGAAGTTCTTTCCTACGTTATAGACGATTTAGTTAGGGGGTCCTAGGTAGACATTAATCTAGTATAATTAAAGGGTATTTTATACGTTCCTAGCTAATATATCCTTTAAAAAATGTGCGGCTTAAAAGAAGGTTAAGAAGTTAATAACTTAGAGTACTGGCTTGCCGCTAAGATATATAATATTAATAATAATATAGAAGTTAAAGTTATAGTTATCTTTAAGGGTAAACTTAAATCAGCCAGGAGACTTCTAGTTTATTTAGTAGTAATAGCAGTACTTTATAAGGTGCTTAATTGCCTTAACCTTAACTTTATAGCCTGCTTACTAAAGAACCCTAAGCAATTAGTAAATAAATAGGTAGCTAAAATAACGGTATAGTTAATGTAACTCTAACTTAGTTAAATGGCTTTAAGCAACACTCTTTTCTAGTTAATAAAGGAGTAACCAGGGGTAACCCTACTTGCGTATAATAGGCACCCAATTATCTCCCTAAACGAGTATATTCTTAAGGTTATTAAGCTTAACGCTTAACGCCTAATCTATCTATATCTCTAATATAAAATAGAAATGGGGTATTTATAGGAATAACGTGGAAAGTGATATGCCCTAAGGGGGTTTAGACCCTAATTATGCTAAGAGAGATTATAGTACCCTTGTTAAAACAAATCGTGTATTAGCCTACTGTTAAATAGTCAATCTAAATAGAGCTATTAAGCTACTAAAGAGCTTAAACTTAAGGTTCTCCTACTATAGATACTCCTGCGGCTCTAATATCTAGCATAATACTATAGAAGATGTTTGCCGAGTATCTATTATTAAAGGAGAACGCGGAACTCTCCCTTAGCTTATTAAAGATATCTAACTTCGTAATAGAATAGAGCGTAGATTGGTTATTAAGAACAGTAACGGTTTATATATTATTCACCTTACTATACTTAGTAAAGTATTAGTTAGGAGAGTAGTCCTTAATTTCTATATCTATAAGGAGCTATTTAGCCTTATTAACCTCACCTTTAAGATCTTCTACGCCTTTATATTAAACCAGAAAGCTTTAAAAGTAGGCTATAGTAACCTTATAATTTCTAACATTTCTTATACTTTGGCGAAACTTGTTATATACCTTCTTTTATTTATTAAGAGAATGCCTAGTTAACCAGCAATTCAGTTTCTTACAAACATAGCACTTCTTCTAGTAATTGCTTTAAAATAAACCTCCACAAGGACCTCTACCTTTACCTTATAGTTATTAATTATACCCTCTACCGTATTGCCTACCACGGCCACTATATATTCGATTAGTCCAGTTATAATTATATTAGTTAGGCGGGTTAATTAAAGTAGGTTAGAGTTAGGCGTTAAATTGCTATACTTCTTAAGATCGTAGAGCGGTGCTAATAGAAGATCTTAATTAAGTATATACTCCTTTATAAGTATTTACAGGATTAAAGAGAGTAAGATTATATTCTTTAACGCCTTAGTATATACTAATAACTTAATTATATAGGCTAAAATCCTCTTAATATAATTTGGATAAACCACGCTAAATCATCTAAAGTTAATTAAAGAGTTTTTAAAGATAATTAAGTTAAGGGACACCTGGGTTTGTAGCGATAATCCTTAAAAAGGTAGTCTCTCTCCATTCTAACATATACTGCTACTTATTCTCTTCTATTTTAAAGTAGCATCTTAACTTATATATTATGCGGTTAAAATTATATCCTTTTCCTGCTAAACGATTATAATAGAAGGTACTAGCTCGGCCCTTAAGCATAACGGAATAGGCGTTATGGTATTAATTAGACTCTATTCCTACCTTCTGGTAATAGTTATAGAAGATATATAGTTTTAAATTAAGAATATCGTATAATTTCCTACTAAACTTCTTCTTTTAATCCGAATAGAGCTTTGCAAGCTCTATAAGCAATTTTAAACTGCCTCTAATTTAAGATTAAGATGGAGGAGGTAGGGGTTATATTATAGGCTGTAGTGGGGACGTAGGTCTGGTTGGTGGAGTCTAAAGGTTATTAAATCGCGAAGCAATAGGATCCTGTGCCTGCTCTTATTAGGGTATAGTATCTAATATTAAAGTTATAGGTTAAATTAGATACAGAGGAGTTAAAGGCGGAGGTAGGTTTGTCTTTAGAGGTATATTACTTAGGTTCTATTATAAGTTAAGCTTCCTTATAGTGCGTAGTTGGTGCTTAATCTCTTATAGAGTCTATTCGTGCTCTTTTTTTGCGTTAATAACCTACTCCTAAATATTGTCTTTAATAGTACCCCCGTCTATAGGTATAAACACTCTATACTCCCGCAAGAAGTTATGGAAGTCTTATATAATATCCTTCTTTATAGGAGTCTATATTTCCTTTATCTATTTAATAAAGTCCTCCCTTACACAGTACTATAGCATGGTATTATTATATTTGCTGTCTTTATAGTATACTATACAGTGTAATAAGAATCCGTTTAGGTCCTGTTGCTCAGCGTTTATAAAGTCGATTATATTGGTATTCTATATTTCCGGGTTAATGTCCTTCTTATACTTCTTTAGATAGGTCAACGCCATAATAGCGGATATGCGTAGGCGGATTTAGGTATTAATCGTAATCCTAAGATCTGCGAAGGTATATGGAGGGTGTTAAGGTAGTTGTTTGACGCGTTTCGGTCATCGACTTAGGACCTTAGGTTTAGTAATACTTTTGACCTAAAGTACTTAACCAAATCTTTATAAACGCGGTTGTTCTGCGTAATAGACGCAACTTAGTATCTCCTAGTACTTAGTAACACTTCTATTACTAGTTTTCCATAAGTCTAAGGTAGTATAGTATCGCCGGGATCCATTCCATATGAGCGTATATAGCACCCCTGCACAAGACTGTCTCTTCTATTTAAAAACCTAGCTGCTCTATGGTTAACTGTGTATTTAACTACTAATTAGTATTAGTTACACAGGGTAACTCACCAATAACGACTACTTAAGTAGGTTACAGTGATGTTGGTTAATAAAGCTTATTCTTTAAAATGAGGGAGGGCGAGGAGCCTAAGACTCCTCGCCACGCTAGTGCCGCGGCGTCACGTGACGACCGCTTGCCTTATTCCCGACACTTATATTTACCTATATTTAATATCTGGTAGCCTAGCATTATATATAAGTATAATAACACTACGCCTTAGGAACGTAAGCTTATCCTATATCTTACTTAGAGATTCTTTAAACTTACTAAACTGGCGATCTATAGCTTAAACATCTTTCGCTATATTAGTTACCTATTTATAAACTATATTAATGCGTGTGGAAATAGCAATTGCTAAATATACCCCGATATTTTCCGTGCTAGTAGGAGCGGTAGTAGTACTAGAAGTAGTACTAGGCGTACTAGGAATTAGTAAGAGAGTAGGAGGAATAGTGGCGGAATAGGTGCCCTTACGGCTGTGTATATTACTGCGAGTAAGAGTCTTAGGGGAAGGGGAGGTCTTTAGAGGGGGGATAGTGCGGGTATAAAGCTATATGGATATTATACCTTTTTAGTAGGCGTTTTAGCTAGACTACTAGCAGAAGCTAATTATATATATTTTTTATACTAAGGTATAACCGGCTCTAGTTTTAGCGAACTATCCTATATATGTGTTAGCTAATAAAATAATAGTATACTATTAGCATATACCTTTTTGTACAACCTACTACTTAAGCGATATCTTAAGTATATACCTCTAAAATGTAACCTAAAGTTCTGCTTATAAACGTAATATTTATAGTCTTGCTTAACGTATAGAGCGTATAATAGATCGCGCAGTATACTAGAGCTACCCTTAATATTCTAGACGTGGGTATATATTCGTTAGCGAGCTTCCTTTATATTATCCTAAGCACCAGCTTTTAGGGTATACTATTTATTTACTAACGGCACTTAAATAGGAAAGCACTTGTTTATGTTAATATCTAACATTATAGCTTAGGCCATTTACGTACTGTAGAGCTTATAAGAGCTATAGAGATTATAAGAGGATAAAGGAGGGCTTTTAGGAGAGTTGGCGTTATTAAGGTTATTCTCTTTATTATTATCTAAAATCTCTAATATTTCTGTTAGGTTATTATAAGAGGTAAATTAGTAGATAAGATACTAAAAGAGTATAGTTAATATATACGATTTAAAGGCTATCTTATACTAAACATTTTACGCAGTAATTCTATTAGCCTGTCTCTTAAGAGAAGTAGAAGTATAATAAGGATTAAACTTTTTAGAAGTAGTAGGCGATAAAGAAATAAGCGGCTTAAAGGTAGGCGGTAAAGAGGTAAGCAGTAAAGAAGTAGGCGGCAAAAAGGTAGGTAGTAAAGAGGTAAGCGGATTTCTAGCGGATTTCGCAATAACCTTATTATAGTGCTCTGCTAGATCCAATAAAGAGTGCTTTAGTATATATTTCCTGAAATTATATTAGCTATAGGTATAATTTAGCATTAGAAAGCTTACTCTTTAGGTAAAGATTTTAAAGGGTTAGTAAAAGAAAGAGCGTCTTTAAAAGCGTCCTTAATTATTTTATTATTAATATCGCGCGTATTAAGTTCCTTAACTAAATAGCTGTTAAACGTATTTAGAGGTATAAAGGAAGGCATTATAGATAGTAGTATACTAATAGACAGTAGATAAAATAACAATAATAAAATTTATAGTATAATGCTATAAGGTGAAAGATACGGAGGTTAATTAAAGGTAAATATCCGCACTGTAGATTTTATTAAATTAGCTTACTAATAAATAATTACTGTTATAGTGACTCACCTTAGTAAATATTAACTACCTCTTATATAATACTTAAACTAAATAGCTAATATAATATAGGTTTTACGGGTTTTGGGAGCTTTAGGTACGAACCTTAGTATCTCTTTAGATAAAAATCTAATGGACTATTTAAATGCGTATGTGGAGATTAACACCTAATATCTAAATATTAATTAGAGCTCTACCTAAGTCTTAGTTAAGTTAATAAATGAGTAGAACGCTAAGGAATATTAAATACTAACCTACTAAAGCTGTGTTATATCCAAAACTAAAGGCGGAGATTAAGCACTAAGCTATAGGTTCTAAGCTATACTTAGTTTAAAGAGCGGAGATTAAATATTAGACTATAAATTCTAAGCTATACCTAATTTAGAAGGCGGGGATTAAGTATTAGTACGCGAATTCTAAACTATGCCCAGTTTAGAGGGCGGAGATTAAGTATTAGCCTGTAAACCCTAAGCCTTAGAGTTTCCTAGGAGCGGAGATCTAGTATTATAACTTAAATTTTAAGCCTTAGGATTTTCTAGGAGCGGAGGTCTAATACTATATTATAAATTCTAAATTTCCGGATTTCCTACTACTTAGGAACTGGTGCTACGCCGCGGATATTAAACTTTAGAACTTTTTGTAATCGGAGATCTAATACTATATTGCAAATATTGAACCTTAGGCTTATCTAAAAGTTAAGACTTAGTAGTATACTATAAGCTCTAATACTTAGGCTGCCCTAAGGATTTAAATTTAATACTATGCTGTAAGCTTTAATATCTAAATTACTCTAAGGGCTAAGACCTAATGCTACGCTATAAGCTTTAATATCTAGCGTTTTAGCCGCGGCCTATTTATACTTGTATTACTACTAATATTAGCAAATAGATGTCTCTGCGTCTTTTTTAAGGTTATACTACTAGTTAGTGCAGTACTAGAGGGGAGGATTAGCTAAAGAGACTGGCTTAGAGTTATATTAGCACTAGCTATATAAGTAGAGGTAGTACTTCTTACTTAAGTAAAGCGGCGGTAAGTGCTAGATTTACCTCTAGTTAATTCTACCCGCTAGAAGGGAGCTAACTCTATAGTGGTTAATATATTAGCCTATAAGTCTGCGCGTTAGAATAAGCTTCCTAACTATATTAGTAAGCTACTAGGCGAAGTATGCGGTTATTAAGCACTAGTATACAGTTAGTTAGATAAACTATTTAAAAGCCGCTGTAAGCGATAAACCCGAGTTAATAGATAAGCTACTTAACCACTATACTAACCCTATAGATATCCGTCTATACCCGCTATATAAGCTAATTCCCTTCTAGTATCCTACTGCTAAGTTACTATAGAGGGTGCCGTAATACGGCAGTTTGCTATCGCCGTTAATACTAGATTACTATAGATTGCTACTAATAACGGATTATTACTAGTAGGATTATTAACAAGGCTACGTTAATTCGCAATAACCGTACGCGGAGATCGCTGCGGAGATTAAATACTATGCTGTAAACTAGCGCCACCTATATTTAAGCTAACAATACTATTAAACCTCTGCTGTGGAGCTTAAGGGCTATACCGTAAACTAACACCTAGGTTGTTCTAAGATATAAACTAAGGCAGTAGAGAATTATAAGGATTGTATAAAGCTATATTAAGAAGCTATTAGAAATAATAAAGGCGCTATAAGGAGTTATTAAGATGCCGAAGGTTAAGTTAAGGGTTCTATAGATATGCACTAGACGATTTTTAAGCGGGTAGCCGTATATCTAGAGTATATGGATATTAAATATCTAGCTGTTAAGATAACTGTAATAGAGTAGCATATATAGTCTAGGACTAGTTCGCCTATAAGTCTTAGGTTAATATAAGCTAAGTTATTTAAAACTTAGTTATATCCGTTTGCGAGCTAGATACTAATAATAGCTATAAGGGCGGTAATACTTCGGTTTATAACGGTTAATTAAGGCTAGTACTCTTTATAGTTAATACACTAATAGGTCCCTATTAACCTATTAATAGTAGAAGTATTTATAACGAGCTTCTAGATATAGTAATATATTTACTAGATTACGACGCAGCCTATAAGACGCTAGTACTAAAGTATTATATTCCTTCCTTATAAATAAAGCGGATAAGCGCGTCTATTTTATCTCCTAGGAAGCTGTAATCCTATTTAGGTAATATCTACTTAAGGCCCTTATAAATTAGCGGAGCTTAGATATAGAGTATACGAATTTAATTATCGGATATAATATAACTAGAAATTAGACTCTAAACTATATCCTAGTATATTATATTAAGCTATCCTTTAATCTACTTCTTAATACTTATAAATAGATCCTTTAAGTACTTACTCTTTGCAATATTCCTAGTATATAGTACAATAATATTATACTCCTTATAAGCCTATAACAAATTATTATAATTAAAGTAATAGCGTAAACCTCTAGATAACGGACTTGTCTCCTTATATAGCTTAAGTAAAATATTACGTAAATATCTAGTAGCTTTATTCGCGAGCTCGTATAATATATCTAGAAGTACCGCCCATTTCTCTATATTAGTCTTCGCTCTCTTTTATTTTTTTATATACTTAATTAGTAGGGCTAATAATATTATATTCTTATTAAGTATTTAATCCTCCTTCTAAGCAGATACCTGCGAGATAATATTACTATTAATTATAATAAATAAAGCCAGATTATTAGCGAAATCCACTACCCTAATCTTCTATATCGCCATCCTAGCAGTAATAAAGTCACGGCCGAATTGGGTAGATAGAGGGGCTATAGGTTTTTAAGACTTTTGCTTTAGCAGTGTAATATCTATAAGAGCGCCCTTATACTAGTCTTTAATAAGGATAATTATATATCTGGTAATACCGTTATATTAAATAGTCTATCTAAATCACTGCAGTATTATATTTAGGCTTTTATTAGGATAATAACTGTATATAATAAAACGGATAATATTTAGAATATCCGCACTATAGGCTAGGGCGTCCGACGTAATAAGAATATGGGTAGGTAAGTCTTCTATATAGAAATTTTGATACTCCCTGCTCTTATTATATTTAGATAATATTATATAATAACTCCGCACTACTATTTTAGCCTACTTTATAGTATAGCCCTTAGTTATAAGCTATAAGCGGATTATATTTAGACACCTATAGATATAATTTTTAGTATAAAGAAAGATAATCATCTTAGGAATTAATTTAGGGCTTAGAACCTTTTATCCCTTTAGCTATATAGTACCTCCTATTAGATTTTAGATCTGCCCGACTAGTTAATAAATAGAGGTAGTAGGTATTTAACTAGAAGATATAGATATCCTACTAGGCGCTATAGGCGTTTAGCTAGATAATATAGATATTTTACTAAACCCTACGGATATCTGGCTAAGGGTCGCGGATATATAATCCTCCTTTACTACTGCCTCCTTAAATGCCTCTTTAATAACAAAGAATAGTGCCTTATAATTATTCTTATCCCTCCTCTTAATATAGCCCCTAATAATAGATAGGTTAGGCCAATTAATATTTATTTATTTAAGATCCGTCGTACTCTAATAAAACCCTACTAGCTTTATTACCTTCGCATACGTCTCCTTATTAAGTATTATAGTATATATAAACTACGGCACTATTAAACTAAGCAGTAATTAGACCTTAAAGAGCTATATATAATAGGGCCGGAAGCTCTTACCCTAGTTAGCAACTAGATAATACTTATTAATTATAACTAAGGAAATATATAAGCAAAAAGTAGGCTAAATAAGGATATAGTGGAACCGTTTACTTAATAGCAACTCTAGTAATACTAGAATATGCGTAAACTAACCCGCCTTAATATATTTTAGGATATCCGTATATACTTTTATTACCTCCATATATATAAATACGGGATTTACTTTTAGGATAGCCTATATTTTTAATAGCTGCTTCTCTCTAATTGCGTTTAAAGGCAATATAATAATAGTAATAGAAGCTTAAATTAGTAATAGAATCGCCTGCATTATTATGCTCTTACCCTATAATATCTTTACCGCTAGAAATAAGTCCCTCCACCTATATATTACCCATTTTAATACCTTAATTTAACTAGGTTGTCCGCTGTACGGATATAAAAGCTTAATAGCTCTATCTATTGAGCTTAACTATTTGTCTTTACTTGCCTCCCATAAGGCTAAAAGCTTATCTTATATATTCTATAACTACCTCTCTACTAGGGACATAAGATCCTTTTATAAACAATTATCTAGCTCCTATAAGCTCCGTAAGACCTCCTAGCATTCCTATTTAACTATAGTCTTCTAACCCTAGTAGCTAGTGCTTTTCTTCTAAGCTATAATGGGTTTTCTATATAGATATAACGCTTAGTAGTAGTAAAGACACTCTAGGCTAAGGGAGGATATTTTTAAGAAAGGACCTAACTATAGCACCTACTAAGTGTTATAATGGCTTTAAGTAGTAGATATCTATATTAGCAGACTATTTAATAAAATATAATATGTGCTTATGCTTTTAATAACGCGTTTTTTAACTTTAATAAAATTAATGTTAGGACTAAGCGATAGCCGTATTATAAAATTCGTACTATTTAGAAGCCCTAGTTCTTAAAAATATTATATTAACTTTTAGTAATAATAACGCGTTATGTAAATGAATGAATTAGATATCCGCAATATCCGTTTTATGGATTTTGCTTATGCTTTTAACAAAACTCGCCAAACCCTCTCAGACGTGATTTTGCAATTCGGAAGACGGCGTAGGTTATTCCGATGCTGGCTAAAAAATCGCGTCTGAGCTCGCTTAGGTAACAACAGAATCACGTCTGGGCTTGCTGGGGTAATCTGAGCTCGCTGAGTTGCCGCGAGACCTGCCGGAACCATCCGTTAGTCATGGCGGTCGGCCTCCGCCACAACCACGATATCTCGCTTATCTTGACTAAAACTAAAGGCCTTGCCATGGTATTTTACATCACCAACTACGCGATAAAGATGAATACGCCCATGTGAAAACGCCTTGTCCTCGCGGCCGACGTTCTTTAATAGCGTTGCGAGTCTGCCGTCCTGATTCGTTAGATACCGGATACCGCGGGGGGCGACGATCATCGATCCGCTGTGCTGAACGAGACCCGGCAGCTTTTGATGAGGGTTGCCAACCACTTCTTCTCCGAAAGGGAACTCTCTGCCATAGAGGCCTGCTAGCACTTGCTTGGCTATCCCACGGATTTCACAAACGTGCCATTACCTCAGCTATAACAGTGCCCGGTGGGGGTTGACCTAGCGCCTGGTGCTTACCCAATTCCCTCCGGTTCTTATCCAACCACCCAAGTAGTCCCGCCCTTTCTACCGGCGACACTGCCGCTTCGTGTACACAGAACCAATTTGTTCCATACAAATTCCAACTTCCTCCAGGATCGTTCGGTCGAGTAGCGGCTCTAAGTCCTTCCGGTTGCTTCTTCATGTATCGCCACAGGTAGCGCACCGTAGAATGAATCGCTTCTTGGGAGTTGATTCCATATGTTGCCTGGTTGACTGGATGAGTTCTAGGCGTATTGGAAATCCAGAATTGGCGCTTCGGATATCGGCTTCGGAACCTGGGTATCCAAAAGATCCCTGTGGCCGTGTCCCGTACGTTCAATTTCACTGGATAGTTGTCAGCTCTGCCATTCTCTTCAACTTCATAACAATACTGGTGTCCCAACATTCTTCTCCGTCCACTTTCCAATTATCCTTTGAGCTGTTGTCTGTCATCTCCAGTGCTGCCCAGTTTGGCCGCAGATTGGGGTGCAGTTTTGCAAGAGCCCATGCGAGGGCAATGTTTCCAAGTGCGTTCTTCTTCCTCCCGCCTCCGATGTCACCATGGTAGCCGTTGAACCAACATTGTTCCGATGTTGTCAACGTCAACGGGGCCGAGAACCTCATCACGGTTGGCAAGAAGTGCCCACGCCTCTCGTGCAGGGCCAGGGCGTGGAAGTTGAATTCGGCGCCCCGGACTTTGGAATCAACCACTTGGCAGAGAGGACCAATGACTGAGCCGACGGTATCCCATAAGACACAAACCGTGACGTGGTTGCCGCCGACGCCGGCCAGAGGATCCATCTGCCCGGCCAGAGGATCCATCTGCCCGGACTTCCACCGCCTGAAGACATCATTCAGGCGTGCGCAGTCATTATATGCAAGAATGCCAATCTTGAAGACGAGGTCTGCAAGACATCGCATTGCAAAAGCGCCTCTCGAGTAGCCGATCAGAAATATCTTGTCATCCGGAGACTGATAGTTCTCGCAGATGAATGTGTAGGCTTCGCGAATCTGCCCGTCAATTCCTGGAAAACGCCATTAGAACGACTCTAGGAGGCATGGTATGAAGGAAACGCACCAGATCCTGTGAACTGGTCAAAGAGCCGTTTGCCCTGCCAGCCCGCCGTTCCTACTCCTGGCAGATAGAGAGAATACAATTTGGCCTCATGGGAATTTTCGATGCAGATTTTGGTTCTATAAACGTTTGTGTTTTCCTCAACTATCATGTCGCCACGTCCTACCTTTGCCGTACCATCCACTGCGATGACAATATGCCTCATGCTGATCGTCTGGTTAGTGGTTTGACTTTGTTCAGGCGTCCTCGTTGCTTTTAGAGGGAGAAGTGCCAAGCAGCGGGAATTGACTGGTTGGTTGACCAAGCCCTCCTTTATGTCAAGCTTGCGTCCTCCTCTCCCGGCTATCCATCCCATTTCTCTTGGTTGCGCTGTTTTCGGTCCCTCCTGTATGGCCGACATGCGGAAGTCGGCATCCGACGGCAGGTGGGTCCCGCCAATCACGGTGCGGCGTTGGGTGCTGGCAGGTGCCTTTGGTGGCTCGGGGCAACACTCTGTGGCCTCCTCCCGGTGGGCCGTGCGTACAGGTCGGCTAGACCACGCTAAAAGGTCGGCCCGATAAGCGAAACCTCCGCCCACCACACCAAATCTCACCTTCCCTCTCTCACTTTGATCTCACCTTCTATTCTAAATTATCTATAACCTATTTTAAATCTATTTTAATAGTTTAGGCTACCTATAAAGCCTACCTAAAAATAGAGGGGCTCCTTAAGGGCATAGATGCTTTTATTATAGTAAGTAGTTCTAAATATATTTAAAACATATTCCTAATATAATATTAGCGTAGTAACGAAGTAGATTTAACTATAGGGGAGGTTTTCTATTAGTATAATATCTCGTCTAATTTAGAGAATCTAGTACTATATAGGATAAGTATATAAGTATATTAGATTTATAATATATTTAGAAAAAGGTTAGAGATTATAGCGCCCTTAAAAACTATATAAAGAAGAATAGTATTAAAACTAGGAATATTAGAAAAGGAGGGGCTCCTTTTATTAAGAAGTAGGAGGAAGTAATAGGTATATATTCTAAATATATTCTTAATATATTTAGAACTAGTTACTAACTAGTTATAGTATTCTATTCTACTATTATAGCTATATATAATCAGAACGTATTAGGAACCACTTTTAAATATAATCTTAGTAGTCTAGGCCGCTCTACTACTACTTAATCTCCTTAACCTCCTACCCTAGCTCCCCCTAGTCACTCTTCTAGAGCTACTGCCTTATAATTAACAGCTCCTATTTAAGAGAAAATTATATTTATTAAATACAAGAGTAGGCTAAAAAAGAGTAATATAAGTATAAGGGCGCGAAGAGACTTTAGGGAAGATTTAAAGGAATAATAATAATTCTACCTAAATCTAAGGGTATATAGCTCTTGCTAGGAACAAGGCGTTATATAAAGAAGAGAAAGGAGTAATAAGAATCTTATAATTAAATAGTTAGGGGTCTTAGTAGTCAATGCGTATATATATACGTATATAGTCTTCAATAGACTTTAGTAGAATTTAATTAATCTAGCAGAACTTAGTAGAAGTTAATTAAGCTAGCAAAATTTAGTAGAATTTAGTTAAAGCGCTAGAATTTATATATGTCGAGTATTTTACTAAGACGTTCCTATTAAAACTAGGCTAGTCCCGTTAAAGTACCCCCCCCTTTAGCTAAAGGTCTAAAATAATTTAATTTTAGTTAAGACTTATTACTTATTATGTTTATATACTTATAGTAGGTAGCGGTATAGAGTTTTACTAGTTCTATTATTAGGTAGACTAATTAGGATTTTCTATCCCTAGGATAGAAAATTACTATTAGCTTAATAAAGGTGGTAAGCAGAACTAATATCTTTATAGTAGGTTTTAGTAAGGCAAATCTAACTAATTAGATAACTTTAACCGGTAGTTAAAGTTCTTTAATATTTTATATTTTATATAATTATATTATAAACGTTATAATATATTTTAAGTTCCTTTTAATTTTAAGCTTCCTACTATTATATTTCGCGTATTTATATTAGGTAGTAGTTATTTACCTTTATATTATATTTATTTAGCTAGAGTAGGCTATAAAGGATAGTTCTTATAGAATTCTTTTACTAGGGAAGGCGCGTTAGTCTTAATCTAGTTATAGGTTTCCTAAGTTTATATTTTATATCCTTCCTACTTAATAAGAAGTTTAAATTATTTAGATTATATTTTTTATTATATATTATTAATTAAGTCAATAAAGTAGAAACCGCTACTATTGTTAATAATTATAGGAGGTAGTAGTAGCACTGTATAAGTTATAGGTTCCCCCTTTAAAGGTTGCAGTAAGCTTATATAAAATATTAGATATATTTTTATCTTAGTTAGTAGTTTAAGCTTATAAGTATATAGGCTTAATTTCTTCTTAATTTAGTATGGGTCTATAAACTTCTAATTAAGTTTCTTTAAGGGCCGTTAAGTCTTTAGGTTTTATATATTTAGGTAAACTATATTACCTTCCTTAAAGTCTAATATAAAAGCTTGTTCTTTATTTATATACTATTCCTATACTATTTAAGCGTATATTAATTTATTTTATAATAGTTCTATAAACTACTTTATTTAATTAGCAAACTTATATATATTAATTAACCTACCTTATCTATATATTTAAACAAAAAAAGGGGCTCTTACTATACCCGGCCTAAAAAGACTAAAACCAACCAAAAGAACCCTAAAAAACACCTAGAGAATCCCCCTAAGATATATACATCGCAGAGGAGGCACACGTTAAACGACGGTGGTTTGTATTCGCGTGTGGCCGCCAGAACCACGCCTAGTAATAGCCCTCCATAATAAAAACGGGCGAATACCACACTATAAAGCGGAAATACCTTTATTAAGAAGGCATCTAATACAATATAAAGCCTATTAGACGCGTCTAGTATCTAGAATTATAGGGGAGTAACCGTTAGCTATAACAATCTAACATAGCTAGTAGAATAGCTCCCCTAGTCTAGTAAACCTTAGGCGCCCCTTTAGCAAACCCTTAATTAAATACTCTAACGGCTAAGTAAAATTAAAAATAAATAAAAAAACCCCTTACCGGCGAACCGCACCTAGGCCGCTATAGCTGCACTTCTATAATATAGGGAACCCACCCCCCTTAAGACAAAAACTAGGTATATAATTATAATAGGACTAAATATAGAAAAAGTAGAGGGGTTTAAGGGATAATTAGAAATAGAAGTCCTTATAAAGATTTATAAAGAGGTCTATAACGCTATTATAGTCTAATACCTTAGGAGCGGAGATATTAGAGTTACCCTAAAGAATTAATAGGTAAAGGAATAAGCCGTAAGGGTAGGGCATAGGCTAGGAGAACATATTAGTATAAAATTACTTTATAAGGATTACCTAGTTAAAGTCCTAGTAGTTTCTATAAGCCTTAGGGTAGAAAAGGGACGCTAGGCGGATAATATAGTAATTTTATAGAAGATAGTAAGATAAACGGAACGCCTTATACTAGGACTTAAAATTACCTAAATCTAATAGCTTTAATAGGAAAATGTAAACTAAGTATATAATAAAAATAATAAGAGGATATAAGGGTCGTTAAAGACTTGCTAGGGAGACGCCGGACAAACGTATAGCTCTCTTATTATTAGCACACATGCACTAGAAATATAAAAACTCCTTATCTAAAAAGGAATAATTATAAATGGCCTTATATATAATATAAGGCTCTATAACTACAGACTACGCCTAAAATAATACTATTGCTGCGTATAATAGGGACATACCTAATCTACATACGTAGTATAGGTGTGCTGCGGCTACTATATAGGTCCCTATAATATAAAATACTACTTAAATTAAAACTATATAAACTGCGTAAACTGCTACTATAGTATATATAAGGCGTGGGAGAGAGAAGACTGTATTAAATACAGGAGATAGAAGGCAAGGGCTTAACAGCTGTAGGAATAACTGTGCGCTAGGTTATATAAATGGAAATAATAGGCAATAAGCTAGGGGGACGCAGGTGTCTTTCTAGCGTTTCCTATCTTTAATACTAAGGGGCTAGGCTAGCTATCCTGAGCCTTAACGGGCTAGAAGCGATGCCGCGCGGTATTACTAGACTAAATAGGGATATAAGGGAGAGGACGCCCTATAGGAAGACCCTTATGGACAGCTACAGCAAGCTTAAGCCCAGGATAATTAATAATTAGACTTAACGCGGTAATTATAATATTCGCAGCTAATTTATAAAGGGTGTATAGCTAACTAGTAAGAATAGGGGAAGAACTAGAGATAATAATAGATTTAGATATAGAAATAGAAAGCTCTATATAAAATAAGTAGTAACTAGGGTGTAGATATAAGAGATAGAAGTTCTAAATATTCTAGAGAAAGTAGAAATAGAAGAAGCGAGGAATAAAAGAAAGGCGAAGGACCCTTGCTAAGTATCCGCCACCTACCTATTATATAGTATAACTACGGTAATATAAACCACAGTCTTATAAGGCCCCTACTAGACAGTCTAGACCTAGAGAAATACTATATCCTTACTATATAAGAGCCGTATTATAATACCTATATATAATTAACATACTACCCCTAAGGATTCTAGCTCCTATATAAACTAAAAGCAGCTATACGCGTGTGCTTTATAATTAGTAAGGCTATTAGCCTATCCTTATCGTTATAGTAGGCAGTTAACCCAGATATTATAGTTATAATAATCTAAATATATAGGGGACCGGTATAAAATTATTAATGTATATAACCCTAGAGTTGGGGGCGTTCCATAAATAGAGAATATTATATTAGTAATAAGCTTACTAGAAACCGAAGGTATAAAGTCTATCCTATTAGGAGATATAAACCTCTACTACCCGCGGTAGGGGGGTATCTATATTACTACTAATTAATAGGTAGAGTGCTTACTAAGGGCTATAGATATCTAGGGCCTTAAGCTAGCTACCCCCTTAGGAGTAATTATATGGCAATAAGGCACCGCTAGAAGTATAATTAACCTTATATTTATAGACGAAGGCCTACACTAGAGACTTAAAAGGTATAACCCTAAAGAAGAATAGGTACTTGCTTTAGACTATATCCCTATTTAGATATAGCTAGATCTATATATTAAGGCGTAACTAAATAGCAAAAGATATGTAATAAGAAAGCTTAAGATAAACAGTTTCCTTACTATAGTTAAACAATAACTTTAAGACCTAAAAGAAATCCACCTAATACCAAATCAGCGAGGCATATTGGCCACCCCTAAGGAAATCAACTAAAGACTAGAAAGGATTTAGGTAGTAATTAAAAATAGGCTAAAAGAGTACTGCCCGGTCTTAAAACCGGGCCCCTATATATAATACGTATAGTCCGTATAATACGCGGTTCTTATTACTAGCTAATAATAAGTAAGAAGGAAATATATAAGTAGCTATAACTTTAAAAATAAGAGATAATATAAAGACACAAGAAACCAGTTAAAGAATACCCTAAAAAAAGAAGTAAGGAATAACTGGAGACGGTTTATAAACGAGTATACTTCTAACCCAAGCCTCCCCTATAATAAGGGCCTTTAGGCTATAGCAAAATAGGTAAAGGAAAAGGCAGGGCGCCTAGTAGAAGACCTATATCTATTACCTCTATAAAGAGTAGGGGAATTATAGGCCACTAATAATAATAATAAGAAGGTAAGGGTCCTTATAGAAAGATTCTTCCCCTAACCAGCTCTAGTAGACCTTAGTAATATTACAAGTAAAACACTAGCGACTCGCCTACGAGTTAACAGCGATATAATAATAGAGGAAATGGCTAGAACTATTAGCCGCCTTTTAAATAATATAGTACTAGGACTAGATAGGATTCTAAATAAGGCCTTAAAGACCTATAGACCACTTATAGCACCCTAGCTTATAGATATAGCTAGAGCATACTTTGCTATAGGCTACTATCCACGACTTAGAAGATCTATAACAACGATTATCCTACAAAAAAAAGGTAAAGTAGATTACTTAATCCCAGGAAGCTACTACTCTATTGCCTTAAAAAACACCCTTAGTAAGATCTTAAAAAGGATAATAGCGGACTATATAGTAGATACGGCTAAGAAATACGCCTTACTACTATAAAGCTAAATAGGGGTAAGAAAGAACCGCTTAACACTATTAGCACTTACGCTACTCGCTGCTACTATTAAATCTACATAGGCGATATAAAGGGACTTTATAGTATTAATACTTAGCCTAGATATTAGTGGTGCCTACAATAACGTACCCTATAAGCGTCTCCTATATATCCTTAGGGTAAAAGGCTTTCTAGAATAGATTATATAATTTATTTAAGGGTTTATAGGCTAGAAAGAAATATTATTAGTCTTTAGCAGATACTAGAGCCCCCTTATTATAGTTATAACAGAAATACTATAAGGATTACCCCTTTTGCCTATACTCTTCCTTTTCTTTATAAGTAACCTACTTAACTTCTTTAAGGAAGGGGCGACCTAGGGGATAGGCTTTATTAATAATATAAACCTAATTATATACGG
>Ga0307515_10005719_pt1 | contig 25106 bp, 25 predicted proteins | sample 17_EM_MG_FD_194513 | JGI IMG/M metagenome (GOLD analysis project Ga0307515, IMG submission 194513) | Populus trichocarpa ectomycorrhiza microbial communities from riparian zone in the Pacific Northwest, United States - 17_EM | ecosystem: Host-associated > Plants > Roots > Unclassified | place... | reverse complement strand
GTTGGCTACAACGCCAGAGTGTTTGTTTAAATTAGGAGACCGACTGAGCGAGAAGAAACGGCGAAACAGCGTTCGGAGGGCAATATGCAACGCGACGCGTGGCATTGACGCCGGGCGTGGAGTAATCTGCCACCGGGGTGTCTCTGACGGCTCTGACGGAGCGCGTCCACTCTGACGGAGCCATTCCGCCCGGACGGAAATGTTTTTTGCTGATGCTCTAGGTACCATATGGGAAAGTCATCAATGTTAGGCCATAGGCAATAATCACAGTACACCTGGAATGTGGCTGCTGTGTTCAGTGATCCGGAGGTCATGAGATGGGATTCGAATGGGCCGTTGTAGCTACAGAATGCTGTCTTACGTTTGTGGTCTTCCTTGATCCTGATCAGGTGATAGGAATTCTGGAGGTCCATTCCAGAGAAAATTAGGGCTCTGCGCACTGGGTCTAACATCTCCGAGATAAGTGGTAAGGGGTACCAGTTCTTGAATGTTGCCGAATTGAGTGCACTGTAGTCCACACATTGCTGCAGGCAACCGTCTTGTTTCTTCTCAAAGGTTATTGGTGCTGCTGAAGATGTTGATGACCGCTGGGTGAAGATGTTTGACAAGATCATCTCAATGAATGCCTTCAGAGTTCAGAGTTCGACTTCTGAGAGGGTGTAGATCAGTCTGTATGATATCTCGAACTCCAGCTCCAGGTCAATCGCATGGTCAATTGGGCAGTGTGGTGCTAGTGTTTCAGCCTTTGTCGTGAAAAAGACATCCACAGATCCCAAGGACCTTGGTGGGATGAAGTTCCCATCGTCTGTCAGTACCCTGTTGTGTGCCGCTTCTGTTTTGCATTAACTTGAGTTTTCAAGAACAAGGTGGAGGAGGAGAAGAACAGATGAAGGGAGTAATCCAGGAAGCCTTGTCGTTAACAGTTCACCAACACAGGAGCCAAGCGTTGCTGTCCAGTCACTCCCTCCAGGTCTTGGCGATGGTGCAGTGGTCATTCAAGAGGCTCCTCGGAGGGGCTCCTCTGCCACACCTACCACCACTGCTCCCCACCCGTCACGTCCAGCGCTTGGGTCAGTATTACCTGGTGAGGACAATGTGAAGACTTCACAAGTCTCTCCCAGCAGCCGTGTGTATTCCCCAATCTGTAGGGCAAATGCTGCGATGACTTCATCACTAGCTAGAAGATAGTCGAATGTGGTTACTTGGAATGCCACTATATCTGGACTGCGCCACAAAAGCTGGTCATTGACATTAGCATTTTCGGCATCTGAGACCTTCAATACCACTGCCATAGTCATCAGTGTCATTTCCTCCACCCTACTTGCACTTGGTGATTGCAGTGAAGTCAATCGACGGTGAGCGCAGAAGATGTCAGGATTTCTTATATGGAACTATCGTCATCCAAGTACTTGATTGTACACGCGGATTGGCATGATTACTAGGTCTAATTCATCAACCAGTGCAAGATAGTCAAAGTACTGGACAGCGATCTGTGTCATTGGGCTGTCCATTGCATGTTGCATTATCCCTCCATTCAGGCCGAGGGTGCTGATGTGCGCTGCCGCTTGTCAGATCCCAGGTCGCTTGAGAAACTGGGGTGCCATGGAGATCCCTGTCGCACCAAATTCGATAAATGCCCCTACGTGATGCATCTCGCCTTTGCTGTCATGTACTCTTACGTCATACACTATGTGAGTCTTATCCGGTATGTCAGTGCCACATAGATATCGACATAATATTCTTGCCCTCTGGTCTTCCATAATGACACTTGATTTTAGTGAGATCTGATGAGGTTGAAATTCATCCAGAGTCGCCATTAGTACCTGTGACCTCAACATCTCCATTCCCAGCTCCGTCTCGTCCAGCCTCCCCCACCACACTACATGCAGGGAGAGATAGAATTGATATTGGCATGCTGAGAGTCGAAGGATTGTTGATGCTTGATTCGTCAATTGTTGCCTATGTTGTCTCTGTCTCTGCCTTTGCCATCTCCAGGGGTGAGTCTATCTTGGAAGTTCAGCTTGGAGTATTTCGGGCATCGGAAGGTTAGATGGTCATCGCTGGATTGTAGACATTTCTCGTTGCCATTCCGCGATGCATAATTGTCCACAGGCACCCATGGCGACGGAGGTAGATCCTTCCCATCACCACTGGACAACTTATCGGACTTATTGGACTTGGATGGGTTCTGAGGTACCTCCTTGATTTCTGAGATTGATTGTCAGAGGTTATGCTATCTGACGCCCGGATGAGATGACTCGCCTGCTGGCTTCTGTTGCTCCTTGACATATTCCTCCGGTTCAGGTTCAACATCAGCTGCTCGATCAAAAAGTTTGTCAATGGAGTTGAAATTCCCATTTGCTTAAGTAAATGGCTTGAGTTTTGGTGGTATGTCGGCCTCCAGTCCCACCCAGACCATATCATACAGCATCGGTTGGAACTGCACCTCATTGCACTCTGCATCTCTCCAATTCCGCAGTGGTCAATTGGCATATGGTTGTAGGTTCCGATTGGTGTTGTAGTGGCCCTGTGGAAAGTCGTGATACGATTTCCTAGCAACCTTGAGTCTCCAGTCCTTATCGCCATAGATCTTCCGTATTTCTCCCACAATCAGTTCAAAATCGTGGAGGCCTAGTGAGTTGCTCTTTGTAGGTCTTGACCCGAGGTAATTGGATCAATCATAGTCGTCTTTCGCATGTCACGATTGGTATGGTAGGCCCAGCTTCCAAGGTGATCTATGGCATACTGAACCTTCGAAGTGATGTCATGAAAATGTGTTCATCAGTCTGGATATCCGATCGAAGTGAGTTGAGATACAATTCCAACTCCCAAGGATCTCAACAATCGCATTTTGGTAGAGCCAGGTTGAACTTGTGCTTTGGGACAGAGGTCAATTCGTCCGTTTGGGAGGCGTTTGGTGGTTAGTTGCTTAGATTTTGCTGATTGTGGGCATGTTGTGACATATCTGAAAACAGGGGTAAAATTGAAATCCATATAGCGAAACATATCTGGTGACTGAAGACCGAGAGTGGTGTAAGGGCACATATTCCAGCATCCGGCTAAGAAACAGGACAGATTGTACTTGTAGCGATATGGTTGCAAACGAGGTCAGAGTGATCACATGTGTATGTATAAGTGGTAAGATTCTTGGTGAGGATTATAATCCTCACAACCAGTCCTTTTTAGGTTTTGGTTTACCCGGGTGCATCATGTGCCTGCATAGCAACCCTAACATCTCGTCTAAGACCTCACCATTACACCAGATCTCAAATCTGTATCCAGTGAAGTCTGTACGATGATCATTGAGAATGTATACATGTGTGAGGAATCGTGGTAAATGGTCCAGCAGGAGTTGCTGGTCATCCACAGAGTCGCTTAGCAGAATTTGTATTTAATAATTCTCTCACTTCAGCTGACGGACTTTTGACAGCCTCTGAATCAACACGTACTCTCTTCACTTTTGGATCAGTGGGTTCCAATATACTACGTAATCTCTATGGAGTTAAGTGAGGTTACTGTTTGGCCAGGGGTCTGTATTTCTGCTTTAGTATGCAGTGGTTACCATGCTTCTTAAGGATAAGTTGAGATGAAGCTTGACGCTCAAGTTATTTTCACAGCAACTTTTACATACCAAACAAGCATAGCATTATGAATTTATACCAGATGCCAAATTTGATGAACTGTCAGCATCTAAAATGAGTGCTCTGTTGATAGATGCCAATGTGCATGCAAAAGCAACACTGATTGAAAACCATTCATAGCCAGAGAAAATATACAGAGGATAGAGCAGATGAATAGTTTACAATGAACTGGGTACATCACTTTGGGGGCTGATTTGTCACTCTTATACATACCTGGGCTAGAGTGATATGTCAATCATGAATTGCAGGTTGACAAAGATGGCTTTATACAAATCAAGAAACATCATACCTGACAGGATTGTGGAATCTGAGGTGTGGCTGAACTCCAATCTTATGACAGAAATTTTCCGGTAACAAAGCTAAATGTTGAGCCTGGTCAACATGTGAAGTGTCACATCGTCCAACTCTCTGGGTACTAGCTCAGTGGTATCCATGGACTTGAACTGTATGCAAGAAAATGTTGTCGCTTTCGCAAAAATATCTGAGCAATGTCTCAGATTCCAACAACAGTACCTAATCACCATTCAAAACTGTCTATTTCTGATTGTGATTGCAGAATTGACAGTAATCCTGTTAGGGGTTCTCTCCTAATAGAGGAAATGGTACCTGATTGAATGTCAGAAGGATATATGCTACAGAGTTTACTCACATAGAATACATGACGCCTATCCTAGACAATGCAAGTATGCCAGTCCTGTGATCCTTTGCAGGATATTATGGGAACCTCGTGTTGATTTGAGAGGCAGCCTTATTGCTTGCGCACTCATTGAAAGTTCCCATATGGTAGAACTGATTTGATGATGCAATAACCTTGGCCAGTCGTAAGCCTTCAAAGCTTAAGAGATGCCATTTATTTCTTACCACATTCACTGAACTATGCTAAGTGGGACTAGATGTGTTGACTGCTATATAGCAACTGATGTGTCAGGCAGATGATAGCCAATATGTAATTATGTGGAATCTCAAACTGTTTCCCCAGTGGGAATGGGTACACCTTCAGGCACTCCCTGGGTAGTGAGAACAGTCTCGGCCTTAGCATGGCGTGTCTGATTGATTATGACGTAGGGCAAGACCCAATAAACCTCAGAACAGACAGCCTGGTTAGTTCGTCAGAATTAAATGTCGACAGAGCAATGGTGGGCCGCCACGTATAGCCTCTGAAGCTGATAAACCAAAATGCGTGGAGGGTGAGGTTGTGTCTTAATATAATTAAGGAATCTGTGTAAAGCCCTCCAAATAACCACGTCAGGCGAGGAGAGGTTTTGACTATCCGAACAAATGAGTTGCAAGATATCTAAGTTGAAGTTACTGTGTGATTAAATGTTATTGCTGATGATGGCCCTCCAGGGAGAGTAACCCTTCAAACCGAATCATGCAATACACAATAACCTTTGGGATGCGTGGTCCGCTGTCAAGAGGGATTAATGCTCATTAAGTAGTACTCCACGATATGACAGATGAGATCATAGCAATCCTCGATCCATGATGATGGCCCTCTGGGGGGAGTAGCTCCTAAAACCCAATCATACAATACAGGAAAGCTATAGAGAGACAGCAATACTTCGGCATTGAAAGGGTGGCCCCACAAGCACGAACAATACCTACGATACCTACCTGAGAAGAAAAAGCTGAAATATTATTGTTGTGTTCAGTACTTATTATTATAACCATTATCGAGTATATTAGTATTATCTATTTGGATTGTATGCGGTTTCCCCGCCCCATGGTTGAGCATAAGTTCAATACTGACTTCAACGTAATAGTGTGCACATGATCCCTGCTCCTGGATCGCCTCGAAAGATAAGATCAGTTGTTTGCAGCACAGTGCATTTGTTGGTTGGCAAGTATAATTCAGTTCACCGAGATATTGACTTATTCCCGCCATTATAAAGTATTCCCTTCAGAAAATGTTAATGATCTTGTGGAATCGCCTTCATCAAATCCAGGGATACCAGGGTCGCTGATTCCTGAATACGAAATACCCGTGTTAGATATTAATGATTGCGATTTTGAAGTACATTCTGGTCGAAGTAGTTTCATTTCCAACGACCAGAGAGAAAAGGAACGCGAGTTACATACAATGCACTCCGGAAAGATCTTTAAGAATAAATCTAATTATTCAAATTCAGAATTGCAAGACTGATTTAGGAAGCAGAGTAAGAAGCGATGAAGTATAATTCATAATCTTCTTAAGAGTGCAGATTTGGAATATTGAGGGAGATTACACTGAGACGTAATATTGCCAATAGTATCTGAACGCCTGATTTTTCAAGGAAGAGATAGAGGAAGATTTTGTGATGATACGTGTCAATTAGAATTCAACAATCAATGGGCACAATATTATCGTCACGATATGAATTAATCAGCAATATGAAATATCTGAACACACCCTACGATATCAATGAATCATCAAGATCAATTCCACCCAATACTTTACAATATCAATCAATTGCTGTGATTGATTATATGAATATACTTTATGATATTAATTAATCACTGGGACAAATTATACAAGGTATATGTATTGTTAGTATTGTGTTACGCCACGATGCGATTTAGTTGTTACCCATTTGTTAGCATCTGATACAATTATTCGTATCTGTCCTCTTTGTGTATACGATTTGTCCAGGTTGCCAATAAACTTTGTGTGGAGATACACTTAGATGAATACGATAGGAACTACGGCCATGTATCTAGTACTTACCTGAGCATCCCTGGACACATAAATGTATAGTTACTTAGGTGGAAGCACCCCCGTAACGAATCTATCTGTCATAACAATACTCTCGAGATGCACAGCATACTCCGGCCCTCCTGTGACTAATGGATTCCGTTCTGTAAATATTTTCGATTTTGAATTTCACACCTTGCCTTAGGATTCCATTTCACCTCAAATTTGTCATCGATAACTGACTGGAATGACTTTACTGCACAAAATTTCATAATTCCAGTCTGTTCAATTATAAAGAGATGAAGCGAGCTTTGCAATAATGAATTTTAGCCTCTGGCTAAGCAGATTTGTACCATTGTCACAACAACTATGATAACACCCAGTACAGAACAAATCTGTCAAGTGGTGCCGGACCAAATTATTTCCTATGACTATCCACTATTCGTTGGCATGCCAACAACCTCATGGTTTCTACTACCTCCCTGAGCTGAAATCCTCATAGCTCCTCCAATGTTAATAATTTGTATGGCCAGGACAGCTTTGTTTGTTTCACTTTATAACACATGAGCGGATCAACTTGACTTTATCTCAAAGTTGTCACACAATCACCAAGAATGCCAATAAAATCCCTTTGTCAGGAATAGTGATGTAAGAAACAACAATTCTAACATCAACACTTGATTCACCACAAAATGACAAAGAAATGACTACATTCTCTACTGGAGTGACTTCCAAATGAAGCTTTTTGCAAATTTGTGTCAGTCTATGAGATTGGGTTAGTTGAATATTTGTAAGTGGCATAAAGCGATCCCACTGTCCTGATGTTCAAAGACTATTGTTGATCTTCTTGATCTGGCGGCAGCATGTCCCTGTTTGTGTTCATTCACAGAGTATGGTGCATACGAGACTGAAGAATAGAATAAAGTATTGATGTTGTGATGTTTGGTCAACTCATGAGGCCATTTTGAACTGTTATTTGGGTTACTCCACATCAGCAAAATGTACATCAGTTTGGAAGCCACACAGATACCTCCCAGACACTCCGGTCAATGTTATAAGTACTTCGAGGTCCCTTCATGTACTCCCAGGCCTCCCTGGAGCGAAGCTAAGTGCTTTTAGACTCTGCAAGAGTATTCTCAGGTGCTCCTGAAAGCTCCCGCAGTTATGGAGGTGTATTCAGGATGCTCTGATATTTGACTTATAGGTTAGTCAAATTTTGGAGCAGCTGGGACCTCTGTGCAGCTCTGTGGGAGACTTCGAGAGCAGCTAAGACCTCAGCTCAGCTCAGTGGGGGACATTAAACTTGTTACCATGTTCTCACAGCAGTGGTTCTTCGGGTTCCATAACCACAAGGCATTTTGTCTATCAGATTCATCTTTGTTACATTCCCAAGACTTACTACGTCATAATATGGAATCTATTATCTATCTAGGTCTCTCTAGGTATATACGTACGGTCGATCTGGATGCAGACGGTACTTAATCTTAATAAGACATGCACCTTGAGACACCAATTAGTAGAACTTAGAAATGCAGTTGCAGGCTATTGTGGCAAGAAAATCTGTTTCTCACCACCACCGCCATTCAGTTGAGCAAGGGGAAGGTAGTGGGGGGCTGAGTGACACCGGGGGGGGGCATATAGAGACAGAGGGATAACGGAAATAGACTGAGCAACAGGGAGTATAAAGACATCATCCCATTATATGAAACCCACAGTTGATCTTTCCCAACTCTTGGTCCCACATTCTCTTACTGAGCTTTCATAGATCCATGCAATTTGTGTAATTCCTCATGCACTCTTCCCGAGCCTTTAAAGATCCACACAGCATGTGTCGTTCCTCACAACCCAGAACCGCTGCATATCCGCGCACCTTCTTCTTTCCCTCCTTGATCTAGAACTCTTCTTTCTCACAAATTCCCCTTTGATCCCATGAAAGCTCCGCCCTTTCACCACACCCTGATTGTGTGAACTAAGACATGTACTTGGAGGCCATGATCAATCAAAAATGGCGGCACACTTGGTGGTGGTTGACCTGGTGGCGGTTGATCTGAAGGCAGTTGATCTGGAGGCGGGTGATCTGGAGGCGGTAGACCGGGATGGAGGTGCAATAGGAGCTCAGACTCAATTCATTGGTTATATCGTAAGTGTGGGAATGCTGAGAATTGAGCGAATCACCGACCGGCAAGAGCTGAGAGATGACAGAATGGCTGGGGGTGGCAGACAGTTGATCTTCGCATGATGCACTACTTGGGGTATGACGTAGATGGGGTATGCAGTACTCAGTGTATGCACTACCTGGTGTATGCTGTACATGGCGTGAACTCATGATCGTGATATGGAGAGCCAGAGAGGGATGAGTCAACTTTATGTGCTCAGGTGATGGTGGAGTGCAAGATGAGAAAGAGAGACATGAGAGGAGTTTGGAAATCATCAAGAGAGACTGGGACTTAAGAGGATGTTTTGGGCTGGTCAATTTACCATTCCCGATACAGCAGCTATGACTTCCGATACAGCAGCTATGACTTCCGATACAGCAGCTATGACTTCCGATACAGCAAGATTAGCAAAATGTATAATTGCCTCTTGGAGATTGTGGGTATGTTTGGGAGTTGTTGGACCTGAATCCCAGCGCAGTCAAATCCCGGAGTTGACTGGACCGATGCAGTTGTCTTTAGGTGCACCTGGCAGCACCTGTGACTACAGGTGACAAGCTTGGGGGCACCTTGGATTGCTGTAGAGCAGTCTGGGAAAAATAACATCTTCTTTGGGAAAGCTGTTGGTGCACCTGGAAATCTTAGTTACTACTTATCATTCAATGACTTTTAAAACTCATATATTCAGGTTGTATTCTCATCTATGTATCCAAGTATCTATGTATCTATATAGCTGTCTATCTACAAATAGTATATCTGGACTGCCTACAGGCGGTGCTTGAGAGCAATTTGAAGTGCACCTGAACATAGCAATCGAGTGAACTTAGAGATGCATGTTGGAGGATGTCCCAGAGTGAGTTTGGTGATGCACTTCAAGCCAGAGATCAGGTGAACTCAGAGATGCACATGGAGGTTGTTACCATTTGAAGATGCGCTGGAGGCCGTCATTGAGCCTGATTGGAGACGCACTAGGAGGGCTTGATTGTGGGAGCTTGGAGTCTGTGATTGAGTGATATTGGAGACTCAATTTGTGGCCATGAGCTACGAACGTGGAGGCCATAATCGAGCGAGTTTGGAGATACACTTCGAGGCCATGATCGAGAGAGCTAAGGGCTGCCCTCCAAGTCCATGACTGAGCAGATTTGCAGGAGTACTTGTAGGTGGTTGGTCTGGAGGCAGTTGATAGGAGGCATGCCAGTGGCTGGGAATCTCTTTATCGGTTAGTTGACTTGCAACCATGGGAATGTGACGTGGCGACTTTTCTTTTGCGCTTCCATGGAGGGCAGGCTGGTGGCAGTGCATCCTTAGGGAGGCACACCGGAAACTGAAGTGATATTCAGGGGTCTATTGGGCATTCTGACAATCAAGGGATGACATACAATGTTGGAAGGATGCTTTCCTTAGTGTATGCTTGTACTTGGTGTATACTGTACTCGCTGTATGCGAAACATGCTGTTACCTCATAATCATGGCATGGAGAGAAACAGAGGGATGACATAACTACGTGTTCTGCAATGATGGTTGAGTTGTAGATGAGAAAGAGAGATGGGGGATGAAGGCAGGAATGATATGGAGGATATGAAGGGATATGGGACATCTGGTGTACGATTCGCCTGATAGAGTTGAGAAGACACCATATCCAGGTTGTGATCTGCCGGACCTGGACGGGTACCTGCCGTATCGGGAATTGTAAATTGAGTCCCATACCAAAATCTCTTTCAAGTCCCAGTTTCTCATGATGAGTTCCCCAATCTCCTCTCATCTCTCTCTTTCTCGTCCTCAACTCTACAATTGCCTAACAACAGGAAGTCAAGTCATCCCTCCCCATCTCTCCATGCCACAATCATGAGTTGACACTGAGTACTGCATTCACTGAGTACAGCATACACCGAGTACCACATACACCAAGTACAGCATACACTGAGTACCGCATACACCAAGTACAGCATACAGCAAGTACTGCATACACCGAGTACAGCATACACCCCGTACACCACACTCCAAGAACAGCATACACCAAGTACTGCCTACACAAAGTATTGCATAAACCATGTATTGCATACACCGAATACTGCATACACTGAGTACGGCATACCATGAGTACTGCATCATCCCAAGATCCACTTTTACACAATCCCAGCCAGACTCCCATCTCTCAACTCTTGGTGGATCTTGGTGTACTCGACTCTCTACATTCCCATGATTAGAAGTGAAGCCATGAATACAGTCTCAGCACCGGTAGTGCCTCCCTCCTGATCTACTGCCTTCAAATCAACCACCTCCATGTACTCCTCAAATCTCAATCAATCATGGCCTCCAGGTGCATCTCCAAACTCACTAGAACATGGCCACCACGTCCCCATGATGCTTGGCTCAATGTGCATCTTCCAACTCACTCGATTATGGCCTCCAAGTGCATCTCAGAGTTATCTCAATCTCGGCTTCCAAGCACATCTGTAAACTCGCTTGATTATGGCATCCAAATGTGTTTCTAACTTCACCTCATAATGGCCTCCCTGTACATCGCTGAGTGCACTCAATCTCTGACTCGGAGTGCATCTCCCAATATGCTCGGTCATGGCCTTCAAATGTATTTGTAGGAGTATTCAGTGATGATATTCTATTCTTTGTCTAAGTGAGTAATGTCTATCTTCCCGCCGATCCAGTCAATGGTGTGGATACACAGATTTTCCTGTCTGGTCCGTGCATTCCGCTGAGCCACACCATATGTGAACCTTTCCTTTCTCTTGCCAGCATGTCCAAACTCGCTCCATCATGGTCTCCAACTGCATCTCCAAGTTCACACAATCATGGCCTCCAAGTATATCTCCAAGTTCTCTCAATTGGTGTCTCCAGATGCTCCTCTGATCATGCTTGAATGCCACCTGCAGCCAGAGTGACCATATGTATATATATAGAGAGATATTGAAAGAGAGTACATGCCAAACTATGCTGTAGCAAATCCTGTGACTGTAACAAAGTCGAATATCATTGACTACATGGCATGTTGTTATGGAACCCCAAGAACTACTGCTGTCAGAATACAGCACCAAGTAGATTGTCTCCCGCAGAGCTACACAGACATCTCAGCTGCTCTGAAAATCTATCGCATACCTGCATGGAGGTTTCAGGCGCTTGAAAAGTTGAACATCTTCTAACCCAAATATTGTAGCATTCTGCATACACCTCCATAACTGCAGGCTCTTTCAGGAGTACCTGAGAATGCTCCTGCAGTGTCCGAGAGCACTTTGCAAATCTCCAAGAGGGCCTGGGAGGATCAGGAAATACTTAGGAGCACTGTTCAGGTTGACTTGCGTGTCAAGGGGATTTGCATGTGGCTTCAGGACCAATTCACATTTTCCTGCCGAGGTTATAACACCAATATGCGGTCTTCCCAACCCAATCGGGCTAGTCCTACCCATGATTTCTCATATCCACTCTTGTCCTCCAGATTATCACCCTCTGCATCACATATCGCTCTCTCTCATACATATGTCGACAGTCATCGAAAAACACACAGTTAACGAATGTCTCTCTATCTCTCCAAGCCATGGTCAGGAGTTGACACCAAGTACAGCATACACCGAGCACAGCATCGACCATGTTCAGCATCTACTCAAGACAGTTTGTTTTCCCTTCATACTTACAATTTCGAGTTGACCCCTGATTGCAACTTCAGCTTCCAGCATGTCTCCCTACAAGATAGACCACCACTCGCCAGCTCTCCATGAGCGCTTCAAGGTAAAGTCACCTTGTCACATTCCCACAGTTGAGAGTCAACTAACTGATGAATATGTCTCATCAGCACCAGGTGAGCCTCCCAACGACCGCCTCCATGTTCTCCTATAATATCACTCGATCATGGCCTCCAAGCCCATCTCCAATCTTGCTCGATCACAGCCCCAGGGTGTATCTATACATTCACTGCACTGTGTGCTATAACTGTATCTCAAAATTCGCTCCAATACGGCCTCCAGGTTGGCATGATCATTGCCTACAAGTGCATCGCCAAATGTACTGGATTATGGCATCCAAGTACATCACTGAGTTTACTCGATTGTCATTTCCCGGTGCAGCTCAATCCACTCTGAAGCACCGCCTGCAGCCAGTCCACATATACCATGTGTAGATGGGTAGCTATACAGATATATACATACATTGATACATAGATACATAGATGAGAATACAAACTGGGTATATTCATGTTAAAAATCGCTCAACAATAAGTAGTAGGTATAATTTCCAGGCCCACCAGTTGTGTACCCAATGAAGGTGTTGTATTGTGCTGTCTACTCTACAGTGATTCGAGGTGCTCCCAGGCTTGTCATCAGCTTTCCCAGGCTTCTCATTGGCACACCCAGGCTTGTTGTTGGCACACCCAGGCTAGCTGTTGGCACTGCCAGATTCATCCCTGCTGCTCCCGGGTGCTCCGAGGCATGTCGTTGATGCTCCCAGGTCAGTTGCCGGTACTGGCTGGTGGTTCCAGGTGGACCTGATGGCCCCAGCATCGGATCAGTCTTCTCTGGGATTTGCCCTCCCTAGGATTCTGGTCCGATAACTCTCAAATACTACACACACCTTCGACAACCACACTCAACACCTGGTTTTGCCAAGCTTTCCCCTCTTTGGGGGGGAGCAGGCTATTACTTTGGCTTCACTCCATACCTTTTGTCTGTATCCGCTTGCTTTTGGAAGTGTAACTTGTTGTTTTGAAGCTCTCTTTACCACTCAGCATCGACTTGGACCGGTAGTCTACCCAGCAACTTGCCACTCGAAGTTTCATGCCAGTTATCGAGGGCTACGACATGCCTGTGGATTCATCAGTACGTGAGGTCTGGGACCTATCAGTGCAGTATCAGTCTAGTTCTGTCAAGTGGATGAGTGCTGAGATACACGCTCCGTACAAGCTCTTCTAACCGACAACAATGGACAAGACCCGCTTCTCGGGCACCACTAGGATGAAGTATAAGAAGCGGCCTTAGGATAACATCACCCTTCCGCCCCCCCATTCCAGTCAAGCCTGAAGATGGTCAGCGTGCCATGTATGACCTAGGGAGTTTCACTTTCAGACCTCCAAATCTCCTGCCTTACTCTGTTTTGGCGGTTGGGGTATTCCACTGCGATAACATCAAAGAGACCCTGGACTGAGTGTGAGTAAGGATTTTTCAAGTGGCTGTTATCAGATGATGGGATGTGCAGGGTATACTCTAGGAAAGGGGGGCCAATTGATGAAAAATAGTGGGAAGGAGAAAGGGATGATACATTTGACCGAGAGGAGGTATTGGTGGACACATCGGGTTCACACCGTGGAGTATCGGGGAAAAACAGATTCTTTTGTCATACTCTATTTACAGTGCATACAATATGAATACACACACACAGTCTCTCAAATACTCCCGGAGGCAAAAAAACATTTTGAAGATGCAGAGAGTTCATGGAGATGACTTACTCAGTTAGTATAGCAACTAGGGCATGTTTTCAATTGCCAGCGTTGTGGAACTCTGCGTTGCCCCAGCTTAACAACCTCTACAAAGTTCTAGCACTGCTAATTCACTATGCACATCTTCTGAGTTATTACTGCACGGCTGGCTGTTGTCAGATTTATGACAGTCCCACCCACCTTTGGTGTAGTTATGAACACAGTGGGAGTTGGTGAATTCTAGAATTTGGGTTGGATTTCTGTGCATTGATTATTGTACATTTACTCAGTGAGGTGGGATATATCGAGATTATCTGCAACTTACCTCATCCGCCACCACCACCACACTGGCAGAAAGAGTGCAGGAAGTGAAGAAATGAGCACCGCCTGTTGATGAGAAGGTGCACCAAGGCGAGCATTTTCATGTGTTTCTTCTTTATGATGGAACCCCATACTTAATGCTTCATCTTGGTCAGGTATATGATAATCTGCTGGTTCATTGATTGGTATTGGCAGAAATGTCTCCCTCAGGCAGCGCAAAATTGGAGAATCCTACGAATTGTTCAGTGGGCATTTGTCAATTAGCAAGAGTGCATATCGGCTATATACTGCGCACTGTACACACAAGCACAGATACAGCTCATAGCAAGTTTCCCATGAACCCATGCATGGTGCGCAGTCCAGAGTAAGCTGTAGTATGTCCATAGATATCCGTGTCTGGGACTTTGTGACCATACATGACAAGTAGTTGATTAACCCCAGCCAGTCTTAACTGCCGACAGGTTTTGCTGGGGCTAATACTCCAAGTTATAGCATTCATGAGTGACCGCTTGGGAGGTCACCTGAGAGCCTCATTGAGAGTCTGATGGAGTGCCTACTTGAAATCCTCCATTAGCAAAATGTAAAGTGATTTGGAAGTCATCACCCAACAACTCAGCTATTCTGAACAGCCACACCAACGCTTCCAGATAATCCCAGAAGCTGCTGGACAGGCTGAATACCAAACTATGTGCTCTCAAGTGGTCTGAGTGTACTGTGGAGTGCTCCTGAACACCTTTCAAATAGAGGAACAGAATACAAGCATATTCTAAAGATTATGATATTGTCTTCACATTGCTACACAATTAAACATTTATGTTGGTAATATTTTGGAGCTGCTGGGACTGTGGCACTCATCAACAAGACAATTCCGATACTCCTGCAGCCATAATCTGCAGCAGTGAATCTATATAATGTCAATATTGAATAGTACAATTTGATAAACTATCTCACTGCTATACCCCCAAATTGGGCATTTCACTTAATCTACAGTCCAGCAGGTATCTAAATCTACATCATTATTGACAAGCCATTCACCAGTTATGCTGCCTGATGGAGCATGCTTCCACACCAAATGTTCTGGTCTGACTATTACCCCAAGGAATACATTTTGAATCATATTAGGCTGTTTGACAACAAGGATAAACCCATCAATACAATCAGCGCAACCATGTGGATCTTGGTACATTGTTGGAATCAGCACCACATATTCTTGAGCCTGAGCATGTTATAACCATTGTTTGGTGTTCATGCACCTCTTTAAAGTGGTTGACATCGATTTTCTGGCTAGCTGGAACATTTGAAATTGGAGAATTCAATTTCGTGGAGTCACACTGAAGTAAAATACAGAAAAAGAATAAAGTCATTGATGCATGGTGTTATTGAGGCCATTTACTTTGCTTGGCATATACTGGATCCAGATGTTATGAGCATCAAGCAAGATTACTTGGTAGGCATTCTTACATTCTTACATCCCTCCTTACAATCCTGTTCCAGATGCTCAATTGAACTAGAGTGTTGATATGGTTGACTATAATAGAACATGTAAGGGCACGTACGCCAGCGTTCGGCCTTATAGGCATACGTATGGTAAGTATGGTATACGGTTGCAAACGTGGACTCGAGTGATAGTAAATAGAGGTGTATAGGTAAGATTATCGCAAGAGATCTAAGTCTCGTGGCGAGCTGACTATATAGAGTGGCCGTTACCCGGATCTGGGTCACGTGCCGCCGTTACAGTATCCCTCTCTTTAGGCGCAGACCTCCTGGGCTGTATAAACCGTACAACAGAAAAGGAAAGGAAAGGGAAACTAAGAATGAAACAATCATCCTACGTACGCAATCGTACGAACCCATAAGTCCCACAACTGATCGGTACAGCCGAATGGTGACCTTTCGGCGGATCCGGTGCACGGGGAAACTCCACCTCTATTGGCTGGTGGTAAAACCCTGTGCCGCTGCCATTTGAACTGGGTCGTGATCCAAAGAAGAGACGAAGAGTAAACAGAAGCAAGAAAACATCCAAAAGTTATCCCATCTCCATATCCTGACTTCCTGACCCATGCTCCAACAACCGTCATTCCCGGAGCTCTTATATCTCGCCGTAGGTCATTGTCGGAATCCTCAGGGTGGTAGAGCTGCCGCTCATGACTTGGCATCGATGGGAGCTTCCAATGCCGGCATCGGTTGTAGCCTTCAGCGATCATCGATTGTATAAGTCAATCGCATTGTGGTAGTTGCGTCAAGCTTAAGCGTCGACATCCAACTCATAAGCTTCTTTTAAATGGTTATACTTACCAAGTTCGAGCGTGCCTGCACTCTCTTGAGCATTCATGCAGTGCTTCCGCATGGTCTATAGAGTATATCTCGCAGCCAGTAGTCCTTGGTACTCGGCATTGACTCATAAATTGATCTTGATTCGGTAATCATCTTTTGAAGTCCGCTTCAGTGACCATCCAGTCGACTTCATAGTTGCTCTTAATTGGCGGCTTCTGTAGAATCTTGGTCGACTTCTTGGTAGACTACTCGGTCGACTTCTTGGTGCGTGTCTCGGTGCGTGTCTCGGTGTGTGTCTCGGTAGGCTGCATCCTGGTGGGCTTTTGGCTTGTCAGTAGGAGTTGGCTGGTCGACTTCTCAGTGTCGCTCGGTAGACTGCCTCCCGGTGGGCTTTTCGCTTGTCCGTAGGACGCATTTTCTGGACATGGTCATCTCCCCTTTTGAAGTGCGTTGCTCCGATGACGACGTAGACTCAAATCTGTTGTCGATTGCCGTTGTGCTTCGGTAGATTGATGAACTTCGGTAGGCTTTTGGTGATCTTTGTTGACTGACGCGTCCTTTGGTAGCTTTCGTCTCTGGATTTTGGAGGTCTTCAACTTCGCTTGTCTCTTGGCTTGCTTCGTATCATTTTTCCACTTGCTTTGACCTTTCTTTGACTCGCTTTGATTGTTGACTTGCTTTGTGTTTCGACTTGCTTTTCGCCTTTTCAGACTTTGCTTGGTCTGTTCTCGTTGTCTCTGACTTTGGGCTTTGGCCATGAATTCTCCAGGGGGGCTTATCATCTTCCAGATGCTAGGTGCGTATGTTGATTCTTCTCTAGATACGCTTATCCCCGCTCTCTGGGTGCATCTATCGCCGCTGTACTTCTCTGTCGTTAAGTGCAGTTTGATCCTTTATTCCAGCTTCTCCGGTAGGGTCATCCCTCTCTTTAAACGTCGTTGCTCTGCCGACGACTTATCTCCACTAATTGGTATTTTAGCTCGGTTTTGTACTCGTCGCCTTCCTTGATTTGGATGAGGTGATAGGTATTCCTTAGGTCCTGTCGAGCATCTCCGAGATTAGTGAGAGAGGATATCGGTTCTTCACCGTGGCTTTATTGAGAGCTTGGTAGTCCACACACAGCCCCAGTCCACCGTCCTTCTTCTTAGCACATATAATCGGTGCTGCTGCAGGCGGTATCTATCTTTCCCAGCTCTGGTCTCACTAGCTCTTTCTGAGATTTCGTAGATCTACGAAATTTGTGTGGTTCCTCACGGCCGGGTTACCCTATCATTTCCTCTCATGCTCATCCTACGCTCTTCGAGTCAGAATCGCTCATCTTCCGGATTCCCTTTGCATGCCGTGATAGGTGCGGTGCGTGAGGTGGCATATCTTGCTGCATACGTCCACATAGTCTTTGTATCACACGAGCATACGACAAATCTTGATATTGTGCTGGAATGTGACCCCCATCATCTGTTACCATCTCCACGTTAACTATGTATTCGATGATGCCTTCCGGTCATGCTCCCAGCAACACTTGACATTCGCCAAGTCGTACGGCGCATGCCTCGACCACTTCCTCACTAGCTCAGAGATTATCGAATGCGGTAGCCCGAGTAGTTGTATACCCGGAGAAGGCTTGCCATTTTGGTTACCTCACCGCGTTCCGGCAGACTTGGCCAATTTGCTTCTGGGATCTTCGCCCGTTGCGATCCGTCAGGCACTCGCAGGGCTGTCAATCGACGGTTGCTGCAGTCGATTCCCGGGTGTCATGCCATGGCCAGCCCAAGACTATATTGTATCCCTTCATTGTGATGATCAAAACCTCCGATTTGTCAACTGGTTTAAGGCGTTCAAATACTGAACCAAGATACTGGCCATTCAACTCATTACATACATCATCACCAGCCCAGGGTGGAGGTGAATGCTGGTTCATATGGTAGGTCGAGTTTCCTAGGTAGGCTTGGCGATATAAAAATGCTCATTGCACCGCACTTGATATGTTCTTTGACTCACTGCGTGTTGCCATGTATTTTTGGTACAAGGTTGGATTTGTGGTCTCAGCTGCCGCAGCGAGTGCGTTGCCGGTTTGCCTTTCTGCTTTCGTTGACTTCCTTTGGAAGCCACGGCGCTGGTGATGAGTTGGCACGGCTGCCTACACAGGGCTTATTGAGCTTGACCAATTGGAATTACCGGTAGTGTTTTCCGCACATCAGCAACGACCCTAGTTTCCGTCAGAAACACACGGGGGTTCCGGATGGCTCTCACTGCTCGGACGGAACCTCGTACCCTCTGACGGAGAATTACACGCTACCCGTTGCCCAGGCGATGGGGCACGATGCACATGTACCTCCTTTACATTTTGGTGAAGTATACGCACCAGCAGAACGACACATGTGTTACACTCTCCGCTGTGGCTGCAGTTATGCTGGAGCCATTTTTTCTCCGGCCACCGCTTCTTTGGAAATGCTGCTGGTGCACCTGGAAATCATAGCTACTACTTATCATTCAATGATTTTCAAAACATATGCATTCAGTTTGTATTCTTATCTATGTATCTATGTATCTATATAGCTACCTATCTACACACGGTGTATCTGGACTGGCAGCAGGCGGTGATTGTCCTCCGTTACCCCTGTATCTCCGTACACCCACTGTCGCTCATTCACGATGCACTTAGAGGCTGTGATTGCGCGAGTTGAGAATTGCACTTGGAGGCCGAGATCGAGTGAACTCAGAGATGCACTGGGAGGCCAGGATGGAGTGAACTCAGAGATGCACTTAGAGGCCATGATCGTGCGAACTTGGAGGCCGTAATTGAGCGAGTTTGGAGATACACTTGGAGGGTGTGATTGAGCGAGTTTGGAGATGCACTTGGAGGCCATGATTGTGCGAAATTGGAGGCCGTAATCGAGCGAGTTTAGATATAGACTTGGAGGTCGTGATCGAGTGAGATTGGACGAGTACTTGGAGGCGGTCGATGGACGGCACACCTGGTGCTGAGGTTCTATTCATCAGTTAGTTAACTCGCAACCGTGGGAATGTGACAAGGTGACTTTAATTTTCAGCTCTCATAGAGAGCTGGCTGACGGCGGTCGATCGTGTAGGGAGCCACGCCGGAAGCTGACGCGTCATTCAGGGGTCAACTCGTAATTATGACAATGAAGGGAAGACAATTAATCTTTGGTGGATGCTGTACTCGGTGTATGCTGTACTTGGTGTCAACTCATGATCATGCCATGGAGAGATAGAGAGGGATGACTTAACTTTGTGTTCTGCGATGATGGTTGAGATGTGGATGAGAAAGAGAGAGATGGGAGATGAAGATGAGAACGATGTGGAGGATACGAGCGGATATGAGTAATCAGGGGTACGACTGGCCTGATTGGGTTGGGAAGACCTCGTATTGTTGTTATTACACGCCGGATCGGGACTCATACCTGCCGTATCGGGGATGGTAAATTGACTGGCACACGAAATTCTCTTAAGTCCCAGTTTCTCATGATAATTTGTCCCATCTCCTCTACCATCACCGACGAACACGAAGTTAAGTCATCCGTCTCTCTCTCTCCTTGCCATGATCAAGAGTCAACCAGGCTCGAGGAGCATAGGATGAGGGTGAGAAGTTCTGATACTACCCGGCCGCGAGGATTCATGCAATTGCGTCGATCCACCAAACCGTGGAAAGAGCGAGTGAGATCAAACAATGGGAAAGATAGAGTGTGTATTTCGTATAATGCGATGATGTCTTTCTACTCCGGGGTCTGCATTGCAATCCCTTCGTATACTGCAATGATGTCTATCTACTCCGGGGTCCGCATTGCAATGGCGATGCATGCGTGTACCGAATGAACCCATTCCGACGTATGGTCACAGATGGCCACAATGTCAGAGTGTTTGTTTGAAATGGGAGACCCACAGAGCGAGAACACCCGGCGAAACGGCGATCGGAGGGCGATATGCAAAGCGACACGTGGCATTGACGCCAGGCTCGGAGTAATCCGCCACCAGGGTGTCTCTGACGGCTCTCACGGAGCGCGTCCACTCTGACAGTGCCATTCCGCCTGGACGAAAATGTGTTTTGCTGATGCAGGTTCGGATAGTGATAATCGGAAGTTGTGTTTTTTATCACCGCCTTTATGAGACTCTCCAAATTGTCTTTGTTGTTTTTGCATTGCCGACTCAGGGGTAAGATCGCGTCATTGATTGGACTTTCTCCAACTGATGATCACGCTCAATTGACTTGTAGGAATGGTATTCGATTTCTGTCATTGATAGGGTCGAATCCTGTACTCATGATAGAATCGTCGTCATTGCCGGCGATGTGCTTTGTCCATTGTAGCTGCTTTGGCTGATGATCACACACAATTGACTCGTGGGAGTGATATTCGACTCAATATCTTGATCGTATCTGTCTTCTCTCATTCACCGGATCAAATGGTCGCGTCCTGTAGTTGTGATAACTGTCATCATCGCCGGTAATGAGTCTCGTGTGACATATGGTCTCTGAACATTTCTCCGCTGACATCAGGGTGCTCAATTGAACGATGAAACAATCGATATCCATGCTTTCAGTAATCATGATTCGATATGATGTTTCTAAGGCTGTAATCTCAATTGTAGACTATATGATGTGGCGCGTCGGCAAAGGGGTGAACTCGTAAAATCCTGTGAGCGACACGTATCCGTTTAATGAAACGCAATAATAGTGTAAGGGCATTTATGCCAGCGTTCGGCCTTATATGCATACATATGGTCATTATAGTATGCGGTTGCAAACCTGGCCTCGAGTGAGAGTAAATATATGTGTATAGGTAAGATTATCGCCAGAGATCTAAGTCTCGTGGCGAGCTGACTATATAGAATGGCTGTTACCCGGACCTGGGTCACGTGCCGCCATTACAGAACAGCCCATTTTGGAGTATAACAAATATACTGTGTATAAGTTCATCCTGATCATATCTGAGGAATAATTAACTAACTTGAGATCTTCAGTTCTCATGGATTTGGGCATGGCATTTGGGAAGAAAGTTGGGAATTCGGAAATCTTCTAATGCATCACTGCATCAGCACTAGGTCCATCAGCTGCTTGGAGCCTCCAGGAGTGTGTGAAAGGAGGCGGAGTGTGAACTTAGCAGGGTCAATGTCAGGAGAGAATTCAACCCACGGAGTGTATTCCAGCCATCATTCAGAGAACCGGAATCTGTGAAGACAAGTATGGAAGTATTATGCCGGTGATTGTGGTAAGTTTGAAACTACTTCAGAGCACCAGGGAGACATTTCGGAGCATATGGAAGAGTGACCCAACCAATGCAAGACAGTGACCCAAACTCTTCGAGTTGGGTGGGTTTCTGTGGATATTCATACAGGGAACTGCAGGTACTGTTGGCACCCCTCAGGATGTACAGGAGCCATGGATTACACCCCAGGGCCAATAAGATTGATCAATCATTGTGTATTATCAATTCTAAATCATACTTATACTAGCTAACATATCTTCTTGAACATTCTATTTTGTGCATTGCAACTTAAAGGAACAAATCAACAAGGAGAGTAATTCAAACATTAAATCATGTATACCAAAATAATAACCCAACTAAATAATAGAATGATAAAATTCAAACATGCTTTCAGTGTCACACATGACATCACCCATCACATCAGGGCCAATTGAACCAGGAACACGCAGTCCAGTAATGGCCCAAAGAATCTGGAGGCACTCTATGTATTCGATGATGATTTGTACCTGGCAACTGAGTGATATTCAATTGCAATGTCATTTGGCTTGTTATGTGATATATAATTAATGTGTAATGTGATGTTAGTTAGCTGGGAATCAAAATGGGGCTTTGAAAGGCAATCTGATATATTCAGATCAACAAGGGGAGCAACTACCTGGAAAAGAGGAGTGCCAGATGGGCAGTACTGTGTGGAATAGAGGAGTACACAGAACGTGATAAAGGAGCACAGAATGAAATTGAAAAGTCCCAATCCAGGCTTAGGAGTGCTGACGGAGATTGAGAAGCACCTATCCCAGCAGAGGAATACCCAGACCTGAAGAGGAGCACCAAAAAGCGGGGGTGTTATGAGGCATATTATGGAATTGGAAAGTGCCAATCATTGCACAGATGCACAGATGATGATTAAGAAATGACTATCCCAAGGTAGGAGTACTGAAGAGAGTAGGGGAGGATGATGGAATGAAGTACAGGAGCAATAATTCATACTGAGCAGTGTGGGTGGACGTTGCGGAGATTCGGTTCCACCTGAACAGCTCCGAACGTTGTGACATGTGGTACTGTATGAAATAGTATAGTGTGAAACCTGACAAAGGGGATTAAGGATGATCTATCCCAGTGGAGGATTGCCGATAGATGAGGAATTGAGTTTGGAATCAAACAGAAGACCATCAATACCTGCCCAAGAGCATGGACAGGAATTGGGAGGTGCTGATTGCTGCAGTGGAGTGTTGAAAGAGAATGAACTGAGAGTGGGATCAAGTAGAACAATATTAATCTGTGCTAGGAAGCACTGACAGAGATTCAGGAATGCTTCTCACTGTGGAGGAGTGGTAAAAGCGGAGGAATCGAGCATGAAATGTACTAGAAAATCGTCAAGCAACTTTTAGGAGTGCTGACAATGATTGAGGAGCACTTATCATTGCACAGTTGCGCTGATTGGGGGGGGTATAAAGCAGGTAATGAATATGTAATTGATGAGTGGTGTGGCTTCCAGTTTATCATTTATCAAGGGGGATGGGCGAAATGTACCTTGATACTCACCTTGAGAAAACATAAATGTAACCTTCTCTCCAGTTGCATACTCAGACAGCATACGATGAATTTCTGTAGCCGTCAGTACTACAGTCTGTGGAGTGAGAGGTTGAGAAAAGTGGAATGGAGTAGGATGGTGCCCCAAGCTATTGGTGGTCAAGAAGAATTAAAGGTAACTTCTATCCAGAGCGTCTATTTAGGTGAACCATGATATCTTATCATCCACAACCATTAATAGAGAAGAATCATCAAACAGGAGCCCCGTGACCTGAATCCAAAGCTAGGTCACAGAACTGGATTTTGACCAGTAACTACTGGCAACAGGTGCATAAGCATCATCTCCCCACAGTCCTTGAACAGTACTTATCTTTAGTTCTAACTATTTACATTTTGGGGTGTAGTCAGTATCATAATTCCATTAGAGGAGTATAACACAAAATTCAAGACTTACAGCTTCTTGTGTTTGTGGTTCTGTATTGAGAAATGGACCACTAGGTGATTGACAGACAGATGGTATACCTACAGGAGCACCTGCTAGTGCCCGCTGAGATCATGAGCTTTAATGCCTAGTTTCCAAGGCTCTTCAACAGTCAAGTAGTTCTCATCAGATAATATAAGGCAAGGACTGTTTGTGCACAAGACAGCCTGCATGAACCTTTTGGCAACCTCAAAAATTCCCTTGTGGTGTTGTGAAACGTTCTAATCTCCACTGGCCTTGGAATGTGGAACCTTCTGGTCGCCACCAAACTTATGTAGCAGGAGCGCCTCAAGAGGTGGCGCGTGATGCTACATGCATACTTTGGTGAGCACTGTAGACTGCTGGCGTTTGAGCAACAGTGGTGCCATTGACCCAGCTGGATTTTGGGAATTTGGAAGGGGAGAGCATGCAACTACAGTATCAGTATGGCTCTATTTGTGATGTTATAGAACACTAGTAGTTTGTAATAACTGGTCCCAGCACACCTGGCCTAGAAGTAGCACCTCCTGTTTGTGATTGAAGTTTTCTTCTACAATGTCAGATGATAAGGTTTACTCTCCAGTATCCTCATTTTCACCATCGCTGATCTCCTGATTTGTATCATCAAGTTGCTTCATTATTGAAAGCTGGATCCGTAGTGCTCAGGAATACATAGCACGTGGGCAGATAGTTCAAACACAAACATTTGATGGAAAATCAAGATTGACGGCTTTCTTAACTACTATTGGTCTCTCAAGGTGTTCTTTTTGATTCGTCTGTGCACAGTGATTCCTCACCTGCATAGACATAGGTCCCAATTTCTGATATAAAGGTTGAGAGTTGGGGGATGGAGGATACAGTATATACCAGTTAAACACAAGATTAGGTACAACAAAATAAAGTGAAAAAAAGTGCAAGATGTTACACAAGGTCAATGAGATTGCAATTCAAGGTACACCTTGACAGGGTTTAGGTGAGGTGACATCAATGCTTCATATTGATGTCAAGGATGGTAATCCAGAGTCACAATTATGGATGTTGTCAGGTACAGTGGAAGGGACAGTGTATTCTTAATGCTAAATGTTAGTACTCATATCAATAATGACAATATCTGCAAAATGTATTATAGTGGCTGGGAGTTGCAGGAGTGTGTGAGAAGAGGTGGAGTGCAAATGAAGTAGCATTAATTCTAAGAAAGGATCAGACCCTAGGAGTAAATTCTGGCCATCCTTTGAAGTTGGTTGGATTTATGATGAGTGGATCAGGAATGCTGTGGGAGTGATTGTGATATCATCAGCAACGACCCTAATTTCCGTCTGAAACACCCGGGTGTTCCGGACGGCTCTGACGGCTCTGACGGAACCTCGTACACTCTGACGGAGAATTACACGCTACCCGTCGCCCAGGCGACGGGT
>Ga0307515_10005718_pt1 | contig 25111 bp, 16 predicted proteins | sample 17_EM_MG_FD_194513 | JGI IMG/M metagenome (GOLD analysis project Ga0307515, IMG submission 194513) | Populus trichocarpa ectomycorrhiza microbial communities from riparian zone in the Pacific Northwest, United States - 17_EM | ecosystem: Host-associated > Plants > Roots > Unclassified | place... | reverse complement strand
GCTGACCTCACAACCCCCGGCGAGCGAAGACCACTTCGCCGCCTTCCTGCAACAGGAGACAAACCATGACCGACGACAACCAAGCCGCATCCCCCATCGCCATGCCTGCGCGCCGGCGCCTGCTCAAGGCATCGGCCGCACTGGCCGGCACCAGCACCTTCTTCGGCCCCTGGGCGCACAACCGCGTGTGGGCCCAGGCCGCAACGGCCAAGCCGCTGGTGGTCGGCCTCACGATGGACGCCTCGGGCCAGTACGGCGCGAGCGGCGGCGAAGAGCGCCTCGGCGCGATGATGGCCATCAAGGAATACAACGACAAGGGCGGCGTGATGGGGCGGCACATCGAAGCGCTGCACATGGACACCGAGACCACGCCAGCCAGCGGCTCGCGCATCGCCGAACGCATGATCACGCGCAACGAGGTGGCCTTCATGATCGGCGCGCTGCACTCGGGCGTGGCCAACGCGATCTCGCAGGTGGCGCAGAAGTACGGCTGCATCTTCCTCAACACCAACTCCAGCTCGCCCACCGAGGCCGGCAAGGACTGCCACCGCGTCAAGTTCGTGTGGGACGGCAACGGCACGAACTTCGCGCACGCCATCGTGAAGAACGCGATCAAGGTCAACGGCAAGAACTGGGTGCTGCTGACGAACGACTACGTGTGGGGCCGCAACACCTCGAACGCCACGCGCGCCATCGTCGAAGCAAATGGCGGCAAGATCGTCGAGGAGCTGCTGGTGCCGCAGAACACGCGCGACTTTTCGTCGTACCTGCTCAAGCTGCAGCAGCTGAAGCCGAATGCGGTGGCCACGGCCATCGGCGGCGACGACATCAAGTCGCTGCGCCAGCAGGTGGTGCAGCTCAACATGCAGAAGAGCATGGCCTGGATCAACAACCAGCAGGACTGGCCCGATGTGTATGGCCTCGGCCCGGAGAACATCTTCGGCGTGTTCGGCACCAGCTGGTACTACCGGCTCGACCTGCCCGGCGTCAAGGAGTTCGTGGCGGCGTACCAGAAGCAGTACCCCGGCATGGCGATCAAGGTGCCGGGCAACGTCTACCACAACAGCTACATGGCCACGCGAGAGCTGCTGCGCTGCGTGGAAGAGGCGGGCACCACGCAGAACATCGCGGTGATCAAGAAGCTGGAGGGCCGCAAGATGAGCGCACGCGACCGCCTGCAGCACTACGACGCCTGGATCGACCCCGTCACCCACCAGTGCCAGCAGACCATCTACATGGCGAGCTACAACGAGCAGCCAGCCGAGAAGGACGACATCTTCAAGATCCTCACCTGGGCCGACCCGAAAGACGTGGCCGACCAGGACGCCGCCAGGACCTGCAAGCTGGAGTCGTACGACGCCACGCCGAGCTACCAGCAATGACCGCAGCAGGGACCAGCGAAGCCGGTTCCTTCGGTGCCGCTCGATCCTTCTTCATGCAAGGCCTGGATGACATGACCCCGCCACGCGCATCGCTCCCGCGCCGCCGCCTGCTCCGTGGCACGGCGGCGCTCGCCGCGGGTTTCGCCGGTCCCTGGGGCCTTCACCACGCGTGGGCCCAGGCCAGGGCGAAGAAGCCCTTGCTGATCGGCCTGGCCACCGATGACACCGGCCAGTACGCCGCCAGCGGCCAGGACGAGCAGCGCGGCATGCGCATGGCCATCGCCGAGGCGAACGAGCGTGGTGGCGTGCTCGGGCGCCGTCTCGAGGTCGTGCACGCCGACACCGCGGGTGACCCGGCGGTGGCCGCGCCCGTGGCCGAGCGCCTGATCCGCCAGCAGGAGGTGGCCTTCCTGATGGGCGGCGTGCACTCGGGCGTGGCGAGCGCCATGTCGAAGGTGGCGCAAGCGCACGGCTGCATCTACTTCAACACCAACTCCAGTTCACCGACCGAAGCGGGCAAGGACTGCCACCGCACCAAGTTCGTCTGGGACGGCAACGGCACCAACTTCTCGACCTCGGTGGTGAAGGGCGCCATGACCGGCTTCGGCCGCGACTGGGTGCTGATCACGAGCGACTACACCTGGGGCCGCAACACCGCGCGCGGCATCCGCGGCATCGTCGAAGGCAACGGCGGGCGCATCGTCGAAGAGCTGGTGGTGCCGCAGAACACGCCAGACTTCAGCGCGGTGCTGAACAAGGTGCGCGCCATCAAGCCGGGCGTGATCGCCACCGCCGTCGGCGGCGACGACTTGACGTTGCTGCGCCGCCAGGTGCGCGAGAACAGCATGGACCGCGGCTTCGGCTGGATCAACAACCAGCAGGACTGGCCCGACGTGTACGGCCTCGGCCGCGAGGCGCTGTTCGGCATCTTCGGCACCACCTGGTACTGGGGCCTCGGGCTGGCCGGCGTGCCGGAGTTCGTGGCGCGCTACCAGCGCACGCAGGGCGACTACCGCATCAAGGTGCCGGGCAACGTGTTCTACAACGGCTACATGGCCACGCGCGAGTTGCTGCGTGCCATCGAACGCACCGCGAGCACTAACAACCTCAAGCTCATCAAGGAGCTGGAGACACTGCGCATCCCGGCGCTCGACCGCATGCAGCACCACGACGCCTACATGAACCCGCAGACGCACCAGCTGCAGCAGACCATCTACATGGCGGCCTACAACGACCGCCCACGCCGCAGCGATGACCTGTTCCGCATCCTCGGGCGGCTGCAACCCCACGAGGTGGAAGACCGCGCCAGCACCCAGCAGTGCTCGCTCGAGTCCTACGCCGCCACGCCCTCCTACGAACCCTGACACCGTAAACCCATGGACTGGCTGCTCGCCCTCTTGCCCCACCTCGTCAACGGCATCTCGCTCGGCCTGCTGTTCGCGCTGATCGCGCTGGGCTTCATGCTCATCGTCGGCGTGATGGAAACCATCAACCTCGCGCACGGCTCGCTGTTTGCGCTGGGCATGTACGCCGCGCTCTTCTTGCTGGCGCCCAAGCTTGGCTGGTTTCCCGAGCTGCAGGCGGGCTACATGAGCCTGCCGGTCGGCACGCGTTACGCCATCGCGCTCTTCTTCGCGCCCATCCTGGTGGGCCTGTTCGGCCTGCTGCTCGAGCTGTGCCTGCGCCGCACCTATGGCAAAGACCCGCTCTACGGCCTGCTGCTGACCTTCGGCGCGGCGCTGGTGATCGAAGAGCTGATCCGCGTCACCTGGGGCTCCAACGAGCAGCAGATGGCGCTGCCGCCCACGATCTCGGGCGCCTTCATGATGGGCGACCTGATGTACTCGCGCTACCGCGTGTTCGCGAGCGGCTTCGCGATCCTGGCCATCGTCGCGCTGTGGCTCTTTCTCGAAAAGACGCCGTACGGCGCCATCATCAAGGCCGGCGCACACGACAGCGAGATGGTGCGCGCGCTCGGCATCCACCTCGGCCGGCTGCGCTCGGCGGTGTTTGCGCTCGGCGTGGCGCTGGCCGCGATCGCCGGCGTGGTGATGGCGCCCATATGGGGCATTCGCCCGCACGTGGGTGTCGACGCCGTGGTGCCGGCCTTTTTGATCATCGTGCTCGGCGGCGTGGGCTCGCTCTGGGGCGCGGTGATTGCCGGCCTGCTGGTGGGCCTGGTGGTGGGCCTGACCGGTGCCTATGCGTCGGAGTGGTCGCTGATGTCCATGTACCTGTTGTTCATCGCGGTGGTCACCTTCCGCTCCCGTGGTCTGTTCGGCAAGAAAAGCGTTCTCGACACATGACTCCTTCCACTTCTCAAACACCTCCGTTGAAAGACAAGATCGCGCTCGTCACCGGCGCCGGCGGCACCATGGGCCGTGCGGTGGTGGCGGCGCTGATCGAAGACGGCTGCCGCGTTGGCCTGATCGACGTGAACGCGCAGTCGATGGCGCCGCTCGAGGCGATGTACGGCGAGGCCGTCGTCGCCGTTGTCTGCGACATCAGCGACCCGCAGGCCGTGCTGGCCGCGCAGGCGCGGGTCGAGCAGCGGCTCGGACCGATCGACGTGCTGGTCAACAACGCCGGCATCCTGTCCAACAACAAGATCGAAGCCACCAGCCAGGCCGAATGGCGGCGCGTGCTGGGCGCGAACCTCGACGGCGCGATGTTCTGGGCCCAGGCCGTTGTGCCGGGCATGAAGGCGCGGCGCTGGGGCCGCATCATCAACACCAGCTCGCTCGCGGCCAAGACCGGCGGGCTGACGGCGGGCACCGCCTATGCCGTGTCGAAGGGCGCGATGAGCGCGCTGACCTTCTCGCTCGCACGCGAGCTGGCACCCTTCGGCGTCACCGCCAACGGCATCGCACCCGCCTACGTGAAGACGCCCATGATCACCGAACAGCTCACCGAAGCGCAGCGCCAGGAGCTGCTCAAGCAGATCCCGGTCGGCCGCTTCTGCGAGCCGGAGGAGTTCGCCCACACGGTGCGCTTTCTCGCATCGCCGATGTCGGGATTCATCACCGGCGAGATCCTCGACATCAACGGCGGCTTGCTGATGGACTGACCCATGACGAACCTCCACGACGCGGCCGCCTTCCCCCACACGCTCACCGGATTGTTCGACCTGCGCGGCCGCGTGGCCTACGTGCCGGGCGGCTACGGCGGCATCGGCGAGGCGGTGGCCTGGGGCCTGGCGCTGGCCGGTGCACGCGTGGCCGTCTCGGGCCGCAGCTCCGACAAGGCCGAGGCACTCGCCGCGCTCATGCGCGATGCCGGCCTCGATGCCTTCGGCCTCGCGATGGACGCGCACTCGGTGGCCGACATCCGCGGCTCGGTCGACGCCGTGGCACAGCGCTTCGGCGCGCTCGACCTGCTGGTCAACTGCGTCGGCATCCAGCGCGAAGAGAAGCTCGATGACGTGACCGAAGAAGCCTTCGACGAGGTGGTGCAGGTCAACCTGAAGGCCGCGATGTTCCTCGCACAAGCCGCGGCCCGGCACCAGATCGCCGCGATCACCGCAGGCCGCCGGGCCGGTAGCCAGGTGCACATGCTCTCGGTGCGCTCGCAGCTCGGACTGCGCCGCCGCGGCTACTCGGCCTACTGCGCGACCAAGGGGGCGCTCGTGATGCTGGTCAGGCAGCACGCGATGGAGTTGTCGGAGCACGGCATCACCGTCAACGGCGTCGCGCCGACCGTGGTGCGCAGCGAGATGGCCCGCCACTGGCTTGACAACCCCGAGACCTACAAGCAGGTGACCGAACGCATCCCGCTCGGCCGCGTCGGCGACCCGCCCGACGTGGTCGGCCCAACGATGTTCTTCTGCTCACCGGCCGCGGCGTTCGTGACGGGGCAGGTGCTGTATCTGGATGGGGGGATCACCGCGAGTCAGTGAGCCGGCATGCACCGCTTCTATCTGCTTGAGGGAGGAGAGCGGTCGTCGGCACTCGTCGGACTCGGCGCGAGATCGCCGCTCGCCGCAGCAAGCTCAGGTCGAACCCAGCGCGCCAGCGTGGCGAACATTTCGGTCACGTTGATCGGCTTGGCAATGTGGTCGTTCATGCCGGCCGCCAGCACCTTCTCGCGGTCGCCGACCATCGCGTTGGCCGTCATCGCAATGATCGGCAGATCGCGCCACTTCGGGTCGCCGCGCAATTCGCGCGTGGCGGCATAGCCGTCCATGGTGGGCATCTGGCAATCCATCAGCACCGCGTCGAAGCGTTCGCGCGCCAGCATGTCGATGGCCTCGCGGCCGTTGTTGGCGACCTGAACGACGATCTGCGCACGGCCGAGGAGGTCACGCGCCAGCTCCTGGTTGAACGGGTTGTCCTCGACCAGCAGAACATGCGTGCCGGCCAGGGCGGCGCGGTTGCTCTGGAGTGCTTCTTCGCGCAGTTCGCCTCGCAGGGCATGCTGCCGCGGCTGGCCAATCGCCTGCAGGCTGGCATCCAGCAACGTCGAAGGCGTGACCGGTTTGGTCAGCGTCGCCGCAACGGTGAGTTGCTCGGCCGCCAACCGGCGCGCCATTTCATCGCGAGAGAAGGCCGTGAGCATGAGCACCGTGGGCGGCGGGTGCGCCAGCGGCATGCGGGCCAGCTGCTTCGCACAGTCGACACCGTTCATGCCCGGCATCTTCCAGTCGAGCAAGAGCAGATCGAAGGGCTCGTCGCGCTCATCTGCCGCCACGACGGCCTGTATGGCTTCGTGGCCACCGTTGGCCGCCGACGCGCGCAGCCCGAGTGAGTCGGCCATGTGCACCATCACTTCGCGCGCGGCGTCGTTGTCGTCGACCACGAGAACTCGAGCGCCGTGCAATCCGCCAACGGACGAGGCCACGTCATCAGCAGCACGTTCAAGCCCGATGCCGAAGCTCGCACTGAAGTGGAATCGGCTTCCGCGGCCCGGATCGCTGTCGACATCGAGTTCACCGTCCATCATGCGCACCAGGTGGTGACTGATCGCCAGACCCAGTCCGGTGCCACCGAATCGGCGGCTCGTCGATGAGTCGGCTTGCGAGAACGGCTTGAAGAGCCGCAGCTGCTCTTCAGGCGTCATGCCAATGCCGGTGTCGCGTATCTCGAAGCGCAGGCGCACCGAGCTTGCATCGCGTGCGAGCACCTCGGCGCCGACAATGACCTCGCCCCGGTCAGTGAACTTGACGGCGTTGTTGCCCAGGTTGATCAACACCTGCCGCAGCCGCGAGGGGTCGCCCACCAAGGCGTTGGGCAGGTCCGGCGGCAACGCGAACACCAGCTCCAGACCCTTCTCTTCGGCATTCATACCCAGCAGGGTGGCGAGACTGTCCAGGACGTCGCTGAGCTCAAACGGGATGTGCTCGATGTCCAGGTGACCGGCTTCGATCTTCGAGAAATCCAGGATGTCGTTGATGATGCCCAGCAGCGACTCCGCCGACCGGTACACCTTCTGCACGTAGTTGTACTGTTGCGGGTTCAGCCCGCTCTGCAGCGCCAGGTGCGACATGCCGAGAATGGCGTTCATCGGTGTGCGGATCTCATGGCTCATGTTTGCCAGGAACTCGCTCTTGGCCCGATTCGACGCTTCGGCGACGCGCCGCGCTTCCCGTTCGCCTTCGCTGTGCCTGCGCTCGGTGATGTTGCGGGAAACGCCCACTGTGCCGGCCAATTGACCGTTGCCGTCATAGAGCGCGGTCTTGATCTTCTCGAACCAGATGCTGGTTCCGTCGGGATTCGGAGCATGCTGGTCGACGCAAATGCTGCGGCCCGACGCCATGACCTCGGCGTCCTCGATGCGGTTGGCCTCGGCCAGATCCGGAGGCAGGATGTCCAGGTCGGTCTTGCCGATCATTTCGCTGGGTGCCGAAAATCCCATCATGACGGCGAGCGCCCGGTTGACGGCGACGAAGCGGCCGTCTTTGTCCTTGACCCAGGCAAGGTCCGGTATGTTGTCGAGGATGGTCGCCATGCGGGCATTTGCGTTGCCGAGTTCCGCGGCGTGCTGTGCCTGCCTTTCGACAAGTTCCTCGGTACGGACACGCACTTGAGAACGCAGCAGCCGGACCCATGCGAGGCTGAGGCCGCTCAGCAGCGTGATCGCCGCGATGACGATGCCGAGAACTTGCAGCTGTTTCCTCAGCCGTTGCTTCTCGGTGTCGACGGCGTAGACGAAGTCATCGAGGCGACCGGTCGAGCTGACCATCCCGAGTTCCAGGTAGATGTCAGCCATCCGCTGCCATCGGCCGGGGTTCATATGCCCGATCTCGACCAAGACCGGCAGAATCATGTTGTTCATGACCCCGGCCTCCGCGAGGAGCGTTTGTCGGTCGTTTTCCTTCGTTGGCCGGCCGGTCGGGAGCGTCAGAATCAAATCGGCGATCTCCTCCCGATGCTCCATGGCGTATTGCCATCCCTTCGCGCTGGCGCGGCGAAACCGCGCCACCACGTCCGGTTTGGCATCCAGAACGCCTTGGGACGTGAAGAGGGTGTCTCCGTAAAAATCGACGCCGTAATCGAGCGGATTCAGAATGGCCGGTTCAAATTCGTTTCCGGGCCTGGGGGATGGCAGGCGGGTGAGGTAAACCATCACAGCCGCAACGCGCCCCTCAGCCAGGTGATCGATGAAGCTTTGCTCGCCGCCGGGCATGGGCACGAAATGCACTGGTGTCACGTCGTAAATGCTGCTTACGCCGACGCCTTCGTGGCGGAACATGGCCAGAAGGCCAACCGCCCCCTGACTCTGATCGACCCCGACCTGGCGACCCACCAGATCAGCGGGGTGGCGGATGTTGCTTGATTTCTTGGACAGGAGCGCGACCGGAGAGTGCTGGAATATGGCCGCCAGCGCGATCAGGGGGGCGCCCTGTAGGCGCCGGTAGACGAGGTCTGCCCCATCGTGAACGCCAAAGTCGGCCTTGCCTTCAAGCACCATGGTCGTAGGCGTGTGCTCAGGTGCTCCTTCCAAGAGCTCGACGTCGAGGCCTTCATCTCGATAAAACCCCTTGGACTGGGCCGCGTAGTAACCGGCAAACTGGAATTGATGAAACCACTTGAGCTGCAACCGCACCTTGTCGGGTGGAGCGGCAAGGGCGCTGTCATGGAACAGCGCGGTCATTGCGCAAGCAAGGACGAGCAGCAGGCTGCGAAGTTCGCGATTCACGCGCCAGGCACAGACCACACCGGCAAGCTTGGCATGAGCCTCCGGCAATCGCGTCAGCGGTCCACCAGCTTGAGACGTATCGTCGCGCATGCTCTTCTCCACCGACTGGAGCAGTGTTTCGCTCGCTACCGCGTTGAGTAAGACCCGACGGACTTGGCCATCGCATTCATTCTGCACCGGCCTGCACACTGGATGCGTCGATCTTGATGTCGAGTGAGGCGGCATCTGCGATGCCGAGGCATCCTGACATCACGCCGAGCCAGCCACCCGCCGCTGCGCGAACGCCACGAACCACGGCACGCAATCGGCATTCGCCATGGCGTCGAGCTTGAACACCTGCTCGGGCGGTGTGCCGAGCAGGAGCTTCTTCACCGGCAGCTCCATCTTCTTGCCCGACAGCGTGCGCGGGATGGCGCTGACCTGGAAGATCTCGTTCGGCACATGGCGGGCGGACAAGGCGGTCTTGATGGCTTCGCGCATCTTCTTCGTCAAGGCCTCGTCGAGCGTCACGCCTTCGCGCAGCACGACGAAGAGCGGCATGTAGCTTTCGCGGCCGAGGTATTCGAGGTCGACGACGAGGCTGTCGATCACTTCGGGCAGCACTTCGATCGCGCGGTAGAGCTCGGCCGTGCCCATGCGGATGCCGTGGCGGTTGATGGTCGCGTCGCTGCGGCCGTAGATGATGGCACCGCCGCGCGGGTTGATGCGAATCCAGTCGCCGTGGCGCCAGATGCCGGGGTACATGTCGAAGTAGCTGTCGTGGTACCTCTTGTTGTCCTTGTCGTTCCAGAAGTAGAGCGGCATCGAGGGCATGGGCTTGACGCAGACCAGCTCGCCGACTTCGTCGGTCAGCGGCTCGCCTTGTTCGTTCCACGCCTCCACCGCCGCGCCCAGGCAGCGGCATTGCATCTCGCCTTCGACCACTGGCAACGTGGGCAGGCCGGCGATGAAGGCGCCGGCGAAATCGGTGCCGCCGGAGATGACGGCGAGCCAGATGTCGTGGCCGTCGACCTGCGGCAGTTGGTCGTAGACCCAGCGGTAGCACTCGGCGGCCAGCGGCGAGCCGGTGGCGCCGAGTGCGCGCAGGTGCGAGAGGCCGGCCACGGCCATCGGCTTCACATCGGCCTTGAGGCAGCTGGCGAAGAAGGCCGAGCCGGCGCCGAGAAAGGTGACCTTCGCATCGGCCGCAAAGCGCCAGAGCGTGGACCAGTCGGCCGTGCCCTTGCTTGCGCCCGCGGGGCTGCCGTCGAAGAGGCAGAGGGTCGAGCCGAGCAGCAGCCCGCCGACCTGGCAGTTCCACATGATCCAGCCGGTGGCGCTGTACCAGTGGTAGCGGTCACCGGTCTCGACGGTGGCGCCGAGGTTGTTGTGCAGGCCGAGGATCTTCAGGCCTTCGAGCACCACGCCGCCGTGGCCGTGGACGATGGGCTTGGGCAGGCCGGTGGTGCCGCTGGAGTAGACGACCCACAGCGGGTGGTCGAAGGGCAGCCAGGTGGGTTCGAGCACCGCCTCGCCGGCGGTGAGCACGGCGAAGTCGTGCACGGCTCGCTGCGGGCCGGCGAGGCTGGCGGCATCGGCCGCTTCATCCAGGTAGCGCCACAGCAGCACGTCGCGCACGCTGGGCAGCTCCTGGAGCAGGCCGCGCAGCACGGGCAGCCGGTCGTGCGCGGTGCCGCCATACACGTAGCCGTCGCAGGCGATCAGCAGCTTGGGCTCGATCTGGCGAAATCGATCGAGCACCGCCACCGGGCCCATGTCGGGCGAGCACACCGACCACACGGCACCGATGCTCGCCGCGGCCAGGAACGCGACGATGGTTTGCGGCGTGTTGGGCAGGAAGGCCGCCACACGGTCACCAGGCTGCAGGCCGAGCCGCTTGAAGTGCGCGGCCAGTGAGGCCACCTGCCGCCGCAGCTCGGGCCAGCTGAGTTCGCTCAGCTCGCCGCGCTGCTGCATGCGCTCGTTCTGGAACACGATGGCCGGGTGGCCCGCCGCATGGGCCGCGTCGGCATGGCGGAACACCTGCTGCGCGTAGTTGACCTGTGCGCCTTCGAACCAGCGCGCGCCGGGCATCTGCGCGTCGGCCAGCACCGCCGTGTAGGGCGTGGGTGATTTCAGGTCGTAGAACTGCCAGATCGATTCCCAGAAGCTGGGCAGCTCGTTCACCGACCACCGCCACATCGCGTCGTAGCCTTCGGGGGTGGTCACGTCGAAGTGCAGGCCACGTTCGCGGGCCAGCCAGTCGGTGTAGACGGAGATGCGGTGCGGCGGCAGGTTCACGGGATTACCTTCGTGCTGCGCACGCCGGTGTGCGCCCCTGCGGCGGCCCGGCGGCTCATGCAGACCACTCTACCGCCGACGGCGCGGGCTGCGTGGTGGCGAAAGCCCGGAGTCAGAGCTGGTCTTCGGGGACGAGCAGCGACTGCAGGAAGAGGCTCATGCGCTGGAACAGGCTGGTGCCGGGCTCGTCGTCGAGCTCTTCGTCGTTCACGCCGTCGCGGGCCACCCAGCGCAGGCCGCCGTTGGGCTTGAGCACCACCTCGTAGAAGCCGGGCGCGCTGAACACGGTGAGCAGGCCGTACACCTTCTCGGCCAGCTCGCGGCTGTGGATGGCAATGCCGATCTCGGTGTTGATGCGCGAGGAACGCGGGTCCATGTTGACCGAGCCGACCAGCAGGATCTTGCGGTCGATCATGCCGATCTTGGCGTGCAGCTGGGCCACCGATTTGCCGAGCGCCACGTTGACCCGGTCGACCAGGCGGAAGCGCGACGAACTCAGCTCGAACAGCCGCGCACCGGCGTGCAGCAGCTCGACGCGGTAGCCGCCGTAGCGGTAGCTGACGAGCGGGTTGTCGCTCGCGGCGAGTGAATTGGTGACGATGCGCACCGAGGTGCCGCGGTCGAGCGCCGCCTTGATGCCCTTCATGCCCTCCTTGCCGGGGATGAAGTAGGGCGACACGAGCATGAGCTCTTCGCGCGACTCGTGCATCAGGCTCACCAGCTGCGAGCTGGCGGTGGTGGGCGGGCTCGCCACGCCGGTCAACGGGTCCACCACGCCGGTGCTCTTCAGCGGCGCGTCGGCGTAGACGGTGGCATCGGCGACGATGAAGTTGAACTGCTTGCGGTCGAGCTCGACGCCGAGGGCGGGCGCGCCGAGCAGGTCGGTGTCATGCCCGCTGATGGGCTGCACCAGTTCTTCGGGGCGCGTGAGCCGCGCGAAAGTCGCCCGGGCTTCGTCGGTGGGCGGCGCCGTGGCCGCGAGCGCATGGATCGGAAACACCTGGTCGCTGTTCCAGTACTGGTCGAACACCCGGCTGGCGTCGGCCACGACCTGGCCGGTCATCAGCAAGTCGAAGTCGATGAAGTTGGCGTGCTGGCTGCGCAGGAAATATTCGTCGGCGAGGTTGCGGCCGCCGGCGATGGCCACCGCTCCGTCGGCCACGAACAGCTTGTTGTGCATGCGGTGGTTGAGCCGGCGAAAGTCGGTCACGAAGTTCCAGCCGCGGCCGAGCGAGCTGCTTCGGCCATAGACGAACGGGTTGTAGAGGCGCACCTGCACGTTGTCGTACGCGGCCAGGCCGAGGAGCAGCTCCTGGATGTCTTCGCTGTGCAGGTCGTCAGCGAGCAGGCGCACCCGCACGCCACGCTGCGCCGCATCACGCAGGCCGGCCAGGATGGTGCGGCCGACGGCGTCGTTGCCGATGAAGTAGTACTGCAGGTCGAGCGAGGCCTGCGCGCGCCGGATCAGCTCGAGCCGCGCATCGAGCGAAAACGCGCCTTCGGGCAAGGGCCGAAACCCCGAGCGCCCGGCCGGCACGCCGGCCTGCGCCGGCACGTTGCCGAGCGGCGTGGCCGGCGAGGCGGCAATCGCCGTGGACACCGGGCGGACGGCGTCGGTTGGCAGCGAGGAACAACCCGTCATCATCACGGCGCAGACGAGCAGCCAGCCCAGGTGCCGCAGCCTTTGCAAGCTTCGGTTCAGCAAGACGGAGACACCGTTTAGTGCGGGCGTGCTTGTTTTCGTGTGAAGGGAAGGGGCCACGGTCTTGGGCAGGGCAGGTAGGTGCGCGAGCTTAGCGCCTCGTGTCGCGGGCAAGCGACGGCCGGGGTCGCCCCTGCCTGCCAAGCGGCGAGGACAGGCGTAAGCTCCCGCGAGCCGCAGCGACCGTCTGGCGATCAGGCGCCCGGTCGAGCCTTGCAAGCCCTGCTTTCTTGCAGCGCGCCGGCGTTTCGCTCACAACTACCTCCAGGAGATTCGATGAAAAAACTTTTGCTCGTGGCACTCGCGGCCGCCCTGCCCAGCCTTGTCGCCGTCAACGTCTATGCGCAAGATGCCGCCAGCGCACCCAAGACCGCCAAGGAAGAGCGCAAGGCCGCTCGCGTGAAGCGCCAGACCGAGATGAAGGCCGCCGTCAAGAATGGCGAGATCAAGGACCCGGCGCTGGCTGGCAATGAAGTCAAGCCTGCCCCCGGTGCCGCATCGAGCGCCGAGCGCAAGGCCGCACGCAAGAAACAGCGTGAAGAAATGGCCAGCTCGACGAAGAAGGCTCCCGTCCCCAACCCCGACGTGGCCCCGAAGTAATCGGCTTTCACCAGCCCGCTGACGGGCTTGCCGGCTTCGTGTCGGCAAGCCCGTTTTGTTTTCTGCGCAGCTCGCGGTGGGCTACGCCCCAACCTCCACGTAGCGCCACAAGTCGCGCATGAACGGGTGCCTCAGGTGGCCCTTCACCCACGGGTGAACCAGGTCGGTGACGATGGTGTGCGAATGCGCCTTGTACGGCATGTACGCGGCCAGCATGTTCTTCGCCTCGTGGATCAACGCATTGCGGGCCTCGCCGTCGGGCAGCACCTTCTGCTGCTCGAACAGGCGGTCGTAGGCTGGCAGCACGAAGTGCGAATCGTTGGACTCGCCCTTGTTGGGCCCGTAGGCGATGCCCAGGTTGGTGCTGCCGTCGGGTGACTCCGCGACCCAGGTGAAGCTCCACATCATCATCGTGCCGGAGCGGCTCATCTTCAGCAGCTCGGGCCAGTTGGCCACGTCGAACTGCATGCGCAGGCCCACCGCCGCCATCTGCTTGCGCCACAGCTCGTTGACGGAACGCTGCCGCTGGTCGGGCGTGCTGGCCATGCGCAGCACCAGCGGCTTGCCATCGGGCATCTCGCGCCAGCCATCGCCGTCGCGGTCGACATAACCGTACAGGTCGAGCAGCGCCTTGGCCCGTGTGGGGTTGTGTTCGCTCATGGTGCTGCGGTAGGCCTCGTCGTAGCCCGAGGTGAAGGGCGATACCACCGACTGCGCCGCAATGCCCATGCCTTGGTCGAGCAGGCGCAGCTTCTCGTCTTCGTCCCACGCGAGTGCGATCGCGCGGCGCAGCGCCACCTTGGCTTCGGACAGCCCGCCGATCACCGCGTCGTCCATGTTGAAGAAGGTGTGGAACATCTCCGGCCGCAAGACGGTCTGCGCGACCACGCCCTTACGCGCGAGATGAGGTGCGACGCGGCCGTTCGGAATAGCCTGCGTGGCGAACTGTCGCGGCATCTCCAGCACGTCGACGTCGCCGTTGAGGAAGGCGAGCCAGCGCGGCTGCTCTTCGATGATGACGCTGATCTGCACCCGGTCGACCAGGGGCAGGCGCTTGCCGGCCAGCTGCCGCGCGATGGCCTGCGCCTGCGCGTCGTCGGGTGCGGGCTCGGCCTCGAACAGCTGCTCGCGAAAGCGCGGGTTGCGCAGCAGCTCGACCGACGAGCCGCGCCGCCATGCACCGAGGCGGAACGGCCCCGTGCCGACCGGGTGGGCCGTGATGTCGTCGCCGTAGGCCTCGACCACCTCGCGCGCCATCGCACCGGTGAGCGAGGGGTTGGCAAAGTCGTAGGGCATGCGCGGGTGCGGCTCGGCCAGCACCACGCGCAGGGTGTAGCGGTCGATCGCGCGCAGGCCCTCGACCTCGGTGTCGTAGTCGAAGGGCTGCTTCGCCTTGATGGCCTTGTCGCGCAGCTCGGTCAGCCCGAGCAGCTTCGCGTTCTGGAAGATGTAGAGGTGCTCGCTGTTGATGCGCGGGTCGTAGAAGCGCTTGATCGAATAGACGAAGTCTTGTGCCACCAGCTCGCGCGGCTTGCCCTTGAACACCGGGTCGTCGGCGAAGAAGATGCCGGGGCGGATGCGGAAGGTGAAGCGCCGAAAGTCGGCCGAAATCTCGGGCAGCGCTTCAGCCGTCTGCGGCCGCAGCTTGACCGGTCGGGCGAGGTAGTCGTAGGTGAGCGGTGCTTCGAAGATGCTGGCCGCCACCATGGCCGAGTTGACGTCGGCAATCTGCGGTGGATCGAAGCCGGTCTCTGCGACACGAAAGGCCCAGTGCAGCGTGCGGCTCTCAGGCGCCGCGCGGGCCTGCAGCGGCAAGGCCGCCAGAGCGGCCGTGGTGGCGAGCCATGCGCGGCGGTCCATGTGCATCAGTGGGTAGGTCGAAGGCTGTCGTCGATGTCGACGTACTGCCACCACTGGTTACCGAACATCGGATGCCGGTAGCCCACGAGCCACGGCTGCATCAGGTCGTTGAGCACGCGGTGCACGCGGATCTTCATCGGCGCGTAAGCGGTGGCAATCTTGAGCGCCTCGTCGACCAAGGCCAGACGTTCCGGGCCATCGGGCAGCTTCTGCATGCGGTCATAGAGCGCGTCGAACTCGGCGCTGCGGAAGCGCGGCAGGTTCTGCCCACCGGAGGCCGGGCCGTAGAGAAGCTGCAGCGCGTCTTGCAGGTCAGGCGACGTGGCTGTGTAGCCAAGCTGCCAGATCATCAACTGCCCCGCCTTGCCTGCCTTGAGCTGCTCCGGGAATTGCGCCATGCGGACCTTCAGGCGGATGTTGATGGCGTTCAGCGCAACCCGCCAGTCTTCGGCGAACTGGCGGCCGCTGCTGTCGGGGTAGCTCGCGTATTCAATGACCAGCGGCTTGCCGTCGGGCAGGTCGCGCCAGCCATCACCGTCTCGGTCGATGTAGCCATACATGTCGAGCAGCGCCCTTGAACGCGCGAGGTCGTAGTCGCCGTTCTCGTTCTTGTAGCGCGGGTCGTAGCCGTAGGTGCCCGGTGCGATGAGGGTCTGCGCCGGAATGGCCTGGCCCTGACGGATACGAATCTCGCGCTGCGGATCGGTGGCAAGGTTGATGGCGCGCCGCAGGGCGACCTTGTCGGGCGTGTAGCCGCCGACGATCGGGTCTTCCATGTTGTAGTAGTGCAGCATGCGATCGGGAGACGTCACGCGATCGAGCTGAATCCCGCGCTTCGCCAGGTTCGGCGCCAGCTTGCCGTTGGGCACAACCTGTGCGGCGAATTCGTAGGGCAACGGTGCGACGACGTCGAACTCGCTGTTCACGAAGGACAGCCAGCGCGGCTGCGGCTCTTCGATCACCGAGATCTCGACGCGGTCCACCATCGGCAGGCGGCGACCCTTGAACTTCTTCAACAGGGCCTGGCCCTTGGCATCGTCGGCGGCGGGTTGGCCGTCGTAGAGCTCTTCACGAAACACAGGGTTGCGCTCAAGCACCATCTTCGAACTGCGGCGCCACGCCGCGAGGTAGAAGGGGCCCGTGCCCACCGGATGGTCGCCGACGGCGTCCTTGTAGTAATCGACGACCTCGCGCGCCACCGCGTTGGTAACGCTGTTGTCGGCCAGGATGTAGAGAAAGCGCGGGTTCGGCGCGGCGAGCTTGAACTGCAGCGTGTAGCGGTCGAGTGCGCGCAGGCCCGCAACCTCGCTGTCGTAGTCGAAGGGTGTCTTGTTCTTCAGCGCCGCCTGGCGCAGCTCGTCGACACCGATCACCCCCTTCTCGCGGTAGCCGTCGTAGAGCGGGCTCTTGTTGGCAGGATCGAAGAAGCGCTTCCACGAGTACACATAGTCGGCTGCCACCAGTTCACGTTTCTTGCCGCCGAAGGCCGGGTCGTCGGTGAAGTAGATGCCGGGCTTAACGCGGATCGTCCATGTCTTGAAGTCGTCAGCAATCTCGGGCATGGCCACCGCGGTGTTGGGCCGCACGGTCGGCATGGTCGACAGGTAGTCGAATTGGTAGAGCCCTTCGAAGATGTGCGACGTGACGATGCGTGAATACAGGTCGCTGATGCGCACCGGGTCGAAGCTTGTTTCGGCGGACAGAAAGGCATAGCGCACGACCTTCGGTGCCGAGGCAGGCGTTGCGGGCGCCTGCTGCTGCGCTTGCACGGTGGTCGACAACCCCGCGAAGCACAGCGCCGCCAAGTACCGCACCAAGCTCACTTGCGACCCTCGCGCGGCATGCTGGTGTCGATGTCGACGTACTGCCACCACTGGTTGCCGAAGGCAGGCCGCCGAAAGCCCAGCAGCCAGGGGTAGGCCAGGTCGGTGGCGATGCGGTGCACCGTGTACCGCTGCGGCATGTAGGCCGTCAGCAGCTTGTTGGCTTGTGCCACGGCCTCGATGCGTTCAGGGCCGTCGGGCAGCGACTGCATGCGCTCGTACAAGGCATCGAAGGCCGGCAGCTTGAAGCGCGCCAGGTTCTGGTTGCTCGACGACGGCCCGTAGGCCATCTCGAACGCATCCTGCACGTCGGGCGCCTCGGACGACTGGCCCACCTGCCACACCATCAGTTGGCCGGTGCGCGCCTTCTTCAGTTGCTCCGGCCACTTGGCGATATCGAATCGGACGCGCAGCCCCACCGCGTCGAGGTTCTTCTTCCAGAGTTCGTCGAACTGGCGCGAGAGGCTGTCCGGGGTGGTGGCGTAGTCGATGACCAGCGGCTTGCCGTCGGGCATGTCACGCCAGCCGTCGCCGTCTCGGTCGATGTAGCCGTACATGTCGAGCAGGGCCTTCGCCCGCGCCGGGTCGTAGTTGCTGTTCTCGCTGCGGTAGTTGTCGTCGTAGCCGTAGGTGTTGGGCGCCAGGATGGACTGCGCCGGGATCGCCTGCCCGCGCCGGATGACGCTGATCTCGCGGTCGATGTCGGTCGCCAGGCTGATGGCGCGCCGCAGTGCCACCTTCTCGGGCGTGTAGCCACCGACGACCGGGTTGTCCATGGTGAAGAAATACAGCACGCGGTCTGACACCAGACTTTGGTAGAGGTGAATGCCTCGCTTGGCGAGGTTGGGCGCCAACTTGCCACCAGGCGCCGCCTGGTTGACGAAATCCAGCGGCACGCCCCAGGCCAGGTCGAACTCGGCGTTCAGGAACGAAAGCCAGCGCGGCTGGCTTTCTTCGATGACGCTGATCTCCACGCGGTCGATCATCGGCAGGCGACGGCCAGAAAACTTCTTCAGCAGCGCCTGGCCTTCCGCATCGTCTGCATTGGGCTCGGCGTCGTAGAACATCTCGCGGAAGTTGGGGTTGCGCTCGAGGACCATCTTCGAACTGCGCCGCCAGGCCGTGAGGCGAAACGGACCGGTACCCACCGGGTGCTCCATCGCCTTGCCGGGATAGCCCTCGATGACCTCGCGCGCCACCGCACCGGCGATCGCGCTCTGCGACAAGCGATAGATGAAGCGCGGTCGCGGGTTCTGCAACTTGAACTGCAGGGTGTAGCGGTCGAGCGCGCGAATGCCTTCGACCTCGGTGTCGTAGTCGAATGGCCGGCCCTTCAGCGCCGATTCGCGCAGCGCTTCGAGGCCGACGATCTGGTCTTCAGCAAAGCCCGAATAGCGCGGGCTCTTGTTGGCCGGATCGAAGATGCGCTTGATGGAATAGACGTAGTCCTGCGCGACCAGTTCGCGCTTCTTGCCACCGAACACCGGGTCATCGGCGAAGTAGGTGCCAGGCTTGAGGCGCACCGTCCAGGTCTTGAAGTCAGCAGACACCTCGGGCATGGCCGCAGCCGTGTTGGGGCGGATGTTGAACGGCCGCGCCAAGTGGTCGTAGCGGTAGGGCGCATCGAAGATGTGGCTCGCGACGATGCTGGAGTACAGGTCCTGGATCTGCCCCGCATCGAAGCCGGTCTCGGCGATCAGGAAGGCGTAGCGAAGCACCTTGGCCGGTGGCTCGGCCGCGTTGGTGGTCGGCGCGATCAACGCAGCCGCCCACGCCAAGCCGAACGCCAGCAGGCAGCGCAGCTTGCTCACTGGCGGCTCCCAGGTTGCGCAGTGGTGTCGATGTCGACGTACTGCCACCAGTCCTGCGCGAACGGCGGCCGGCGGTAGCCCACCAGATTGCCGGCAGACATGTCGGTGATGATGCGGTGCACGCTGATCCGATGAGGCATGTAGGCCACGATCAGCTTGGTCGCCTCATCGAACACGGCCTGGCGTTCCGGCCCGTCGGGAAGACGTTTGAGCTTGTCGTAGGCCGCGTCGAAAGCCGGCAGCTTGAAGCGGGCGAAGTTGCCCTCGCCGGTGGACGGGCCGTAGTCGCGCTCCAGCGCGCCTTGGCCGTCGGGCGACGCGGCCGTGGAGCCCACATGCCACATCATGAAGTTGCCGCTGCGCGCGGTGCGCAGGTTCTCGGGCCACTGGGCGATCTTGAACACGAGCCGCAGGCCGATTGCGTCCATGTCTTTCTTGAACAGCTCGTCGAGCTGGCGCGAGGAGCCGTCGGACTGCGTGTTCATCTCCATCACCAGCGGGCTGCCGTCGGGCATCTCGCGCCAGCCGTCGCCATCGCGGTCGACATAGCCGTACATGTCGAGCAAGGCCTTGGCACGGGCTGGGTCGTACTCGCTCATCTCGGTGCGCAGGTCGGCGCGGTAGCCGGAGGTCATCGGCGGCATCATCGATTGCGCGGGAATCGCCTGGCCGCGCCGGCCGATGAGGATTTCGCGCTCGACGTTGTTGCCCAGCGAGACCGCCCGGCGCAGCGCCACCTTGTCGGCGGTGTAGCCACCGACGATCGGGCTTTCCATGTTGAAGATCAGCAGCGTGATGTCCGCTCCCGGCACGCGGTAGGCCTTGATGCCCTTCTTCACCAGGTTGGGTGCCAGCTTGCCGCGAGGAACGGCTTGGTTGGCGTACTCGTTGGGCAGACGCTCGAGAAAGTTCTGCTCGCCGTTCAAGAAGGCCAGCCAGCGCGGCTGCGGCTGCTCGATGATGGCGATCTCCACGCGGTCGATCATCGGCAGCTTGCGGCCCTTCAGGAGCTTCAGCAGTTCCTGGCCTTCGGCATCGTCGGCGTTGGGCTTCGCGTCATAGAAGTCGTCACGGTAAGTCGGGTTGCGTTCGAGCACGATGCGCGAGCTGCGCCGCCAATCAGCCAGGCGGAACGGGCCGGTGCCCACCGGGTGTTCCATGATGCGGTCGCCATAGAACTCGACCACCTCCCGCGCCACCGCGCCGGCGTAGACGTCGCGGCTGGCCCAGATGTTCTCGAGGTGGCGCGGCCGCGACTCGCGCAGCTTCACGCGGAAGGTGTAGCGGTCGAGCGCCTTGATGCCTTCGACTTCGCGGTCGTAGTTGAAAGGCTGGCCTGTCTTGAGCGCCGCCTCGCGCAGGTCATTGAGGCCGATGATGCCGTCGTCCTCGACGAAGGACTGCGCCGGCGACTTCAGCTTCGGGTCGTAGACGCGCTTGATCGAATAGACGTAGTCCTGCGCCACCAGCTCGCGTTGGCGGCCCTTGAACGCCGGATCGTCCTGGAAGTAGATGCCGGGCTTGATGCGGAAGGTGAAGATCTTGAAATCGTCTTCGATGTCAGGCATCGCGACGGCGGTCGACGGCCGCAGCATGAAGGGCCGCGCCAGGTGATCGAAAGTGATCGGCGCGTCGAAGATGTGGGCGGTGACGATCCGCGAGTAGATGTCGTTCACCTGGCCCGGGTCGAAGCCGGTCTCGGCGGTGGTGAATGCGTAGCGCAGCACCTTCGGTGCGTCCGTTGCCGCGAAGGCGCCCGGAACGAGCAGCGTGGCGGCCAGCGCTTGGAAGGCGGCCCGCCGCGACAGCGAGAAGGAAGGCAGCGTCATGACGACTTGCCGCGCTTGCGCTGCATCTCGGGGTCGACGTCCACCCACTTCCAGAACTCGCGCACGAAGACGTTGCGGTGGTAGCCGATCACCCAGGGCTGCGCGAGGTCAGTGAAGATGCGGTGCACGTGCAGCTTGTAGGGCATGTAGGCCACCATCAGGCGCTGCGCCTCATTCATCGCGGCTTGGCGCTCGGGGCCGTCGGGCAGGCGCTTCTGCGCGTTGTACGCCGCGTTGTAGGCAGGCAGGTCGAAACGTGACTTGTTCGACGCGCCCTTGCTGCCGCCGTCACCGAGCGCGAGGAAGGTATCTCCGTCGGGTGCGCCAGCGCTCCAGCCCACACCCCACATCATCAACTTGCCGGCGGTGGCCTGCTTCAGGTTTTCGGGCCACTTGGAGATCTTGGTGACCAAGCGAATACCGATGGCATCCATGTTCTTCTTCCACAGTTCGGTGATCTGCCGCGAAACCTGATCGGACTGGGTGGAATACTCAAGCACAAGCTGGCCACCACCGGGCAGGTCGCGCCAGCCGTCGCCATCACGGTCGACATAGCCGTACATGTCGAGCAGCGCCTTGGCCCGAGCCGGGTCGTAGTCGCTCATCTCCGTCTTGATGGTCGGCTCGTAGCCCCAGGTGCTGGGCGCGACCGGCCCTTGGGACGGCACGGCCTGGCTCTTGCGCACGACGCGGATTTCCTTGTCCACATCCACTGCCAGCGAGATGGCACGGCGCAGCGCCACCTTGTCAGGCGTGTAGCCGCCAACCACCGGGTTTTCGATGTTGAAGTAGGTGACCGACACATCGGCGCGCGGGTAGCGCACCATGCTGATGTGCCGCTTCTTCAGGTTGGGCGCGAGCTGGTTGTTGGGCATCGCGATGTCAGCAAACTCGGCTGGCACTTCCCACATGATGTCGTGTTCGCCATTGAGGAAGGTGAGCCAGCGCGGCTGGTTCTCTTCGACGATGGCGATCTCGACACGGTCGATCATTGGCAACTTGCGGCCCTTGAGCCTGGCCACGGCGGCCTGGGCGAGTGGGTCGTCGGCAGGCGCCTCCTCGTCGTAGAACTGGTCGCGGAAACCGGGGTTCTTCTCCAGCACGATCTTCGAGGCGCGCCGCCAAGCCCCGAGGCGGAACGGCCCGGTGCCCACCGGGTGCTCCATGATCTTGTCGCCATACATGTCGACGACCTCGCGCGCGACCGCGCCCCACACCGAGCCGTCGGTGAGTTCGAGCAGCAAGCGCGGGTTGGGCTCGCCGGTCTTGACCTGGAAGGTGTACTTGTCGATCACCTTGAGGCCTTCGACCTCGCGCTGGTAGTCGAACGGCTTCTTGGCGGTGATGCCTTCTTGCCGCAGCTCGGTCAGGCCGAGGATCTTGGCGTTCTGCAGGATGTAGAGATTGGGGCTCTTCCAGCGCGGGTCGTAGTGGCGCTTCCAGGAGTACACATAGTCGGCCGCGACCAGCTCACGCTTCTTGCCGCCGAAGGCCGGGTCGTCGGCGAAGTAGATGCCCGGCTTCACACGGAAGGTGAAGGTCTGGAAATCGGCGCTGACCTCGGGCAAGGCCACCAGCGTGCTGGCGCGGTAGCGAAAGGGCCGCGCGAGAAATTCGTACTGCAACGGCGCATCGAAGATGTTGGCCGTGATGGTGCGCGAATACAGGTCGGAGATCTGTGCCGGGTCGAACCCGGTCTCGGCAATGCGGAAGGAATAGTGGAGCACCTTGGGGGTTGCCGCTGCAGCCGCAGGCGCTTCTTGCGCGAACGCCGGCAGGGCGGTGAACGCCACCAAACACAGTGTCACCAGCGCCCCGCTCGGGCCACGCTGTTTCATCGATCGATTCTCCTTGTGGGACGGCTCCGGCGATGGGCCTGTTGGGCCCGATCCCGAAGGCGCGAAGTCTAGGGTCATTGCACAGCCGCGTGCCACCGGGCAGACCCGCGCGACGCTTGGACACCGCATCGGCATGCAAGTTGCGTGCTGCGCACCCGGGCAAACGCGAGGCGGGGGGTACCGAGGTGCCGCTTAGACTCGCGCCTGCCGCCCAACAGGCGGTACTCGGTGGCCCACCCGACCCTGGCGAGCCGCCCCCATTTCCCGACGACCGCTCCACCCGAGATGAAAACACCATGGCCGCGTATGTGATACGGCGCCTGCTGCAGATGATCCCCACCTTGCTGGGCGTGCTGCTGCTGGTCTTCCTGCTGTTCAAGATGGTCGGGGGCGACCCCGCCGAGATTCTGGGTGGCCTCAACGCCAGTGCCCAGCAGATCAACGAGATCCGCCAGCAGCTGGGGCTCAACGAGCCTTGGTACGTGCAGCTGTGGATCTACTTCAAGAGCATCGTCACCTTCGACTGGGGCCGCAGCTGGGCCACGCAAGAGGCCGTGAGCAGCATCTTCGCCACGCGCCTGCCGGCCACGCTGACGGTGATGCTGCCCATCCTCGTGCTCGACACCGTGATCGCGCTGCCCATCGCGATGTGGGTGGCCTACCGCCGCGGCTCGCTGGCCGACCGCACGCTGATGGTAGTGACCACGGTGGCGCTGTCGATCTCGTTCCTGGTCTACATCATCATCGGCCAGTACGTGTTCGGCTTCCAGCTCGGCTGGTTCCCGGTGCAGGGCTGGAGCGACAGCCTGGGCACCAACCTCGTCACCTATGTGCCGCTGCCGCTGATCCTTGCGCTGATGGTGGGCGTGGCACCGCAGACGCGGCTGTACCGTACCTTCCTGCTCGACGAGCTGGGCCAAGACTACGTGCGCACCGCGCGCGCCAAGGGCATGACCGAGCGCACGGTGCTCTTCCGCCACGTGCTGCGCAACGCGATGATTCCGATCATCACCAACGTGGCACTGGTGCTGCCCGGCGTGTTCGTCGGCTCCTTCCTGATCGAGGTGTTCTTCTCGATCCCGGGCCTCGGCCGCGAAATCATCCTGGCGGTGAACCGCAGCGACTACCCCGTGATCCAGGCCGTCGCGATCTATCTCGCCATGCTGACCATGCTGATCAACCTGGGCGCTGACATCCTCTACAAGCTGGTCGATCCACGGGTGGTTCTCAAATGAGCGCGGTGTTGAATCAAGTTCCGGCCATGGCCAGCCAGCGGCCGGAAGGCGTCTGGCGTGCCGCATGGAAGCGCCTGCGCGCCGACCACGTGGGCATGGGCTCGATGGCCGTCGTGCTGCTCTTTATCCTGCTGATCCTGTTCGCCGCGAGCGGCCTGATCGCCAAGGGCTGGCAGAAGGAAGTGGGCGTGCCCAGCGCGCCACCGACCTTCATGGGCCCGGCGCCCAAGGTCGAGACGAGCGCCATCCCCGTGCCCAAGGGGCCGAACGTCGACATTTCCTCGGTCGACCCGCTGGCCCCGCGCTACAAGGAATGGGAAGAGCGCGCCGCCAAGTTCAAGTCGGAAGAAACCGTGAAGGCCGAGACGCTGCCCTTCGGCGCCGACCGGCTCGGCCGCGATGTGCTGGCCAAAGCCACCAAGGGCACGCAGACCTCCGTCTTCGTGGGCCTGATGGGCGCGGCGATCGCAGCGCTGATCGGCACGCTGCTCGGCGCGGCGGCCGGCTTCTTCGGCGGCAAGATCGGCGACTTTCTCGAGTGGCTGTACAGCGTATTCACCGCCATGCCAGACATCCTGCTGCTGCTGGTGTTTGCCGTGATCTTCGGCCGCGGCATCGGCAGCGTGGCGATCATTCTTGCGCTGGTCGGGTGGACCAGCATGTACCGCCAGGTGCGCGCTGAATTCCTGAAGCACTCGACGCGTGACTACGTGCGCTCGGCCGAGGCCATCGGTGCGTCGACGGCCTCGCGCATGTTCCGCCACATCCTGCCAAACGTGAGCCACGTGATCCTGGTGCGCATGTCGCTGCTGGTGGTGGCCTTCATCAAGTTCGAAGTGATCCTGTCGTACCTGGGCCTGGGCGTTGGTGTGGACGACGTGTCGTGGGGCACGATGCTCGCCGAAGCGCAGAGCGAGCTGATCCTCGGCTACTGGTGGCAGCTGGTGGCGGCCACCGGCTTCATGGCCGTGTTCGTGACGGCGTTCTCTCTCTTCACCGACGCGCTGCGTGATGCGCTCGATCCCAAGTTGCGAGGTCTGGAGTGAGCACTTTGTTGAGCATCAAAGACCTGCGAGTCTCGTTCCGCGTGGGCGTTGAGAACGGCGTGACGAAGCGCGCGCAGGCTGTGGGCCGAGGCGATGTCGGTGTGAGCTTCGACGTGCCCGAGAACACCACCGTGGCGCTGGTGGGCGAGTCGGGTTCGGGCAAGAGCGTCACGGCGATGTCGATCTTGAACCTGCTGCCCGACAACGCCGAGCGGCAGGGCGCCATCACCTTCCAGGGGCGCGACATGCTGGCGGCTTCGCTGCCCCAGCTGCAGGCCTTGCGCGGCCGCGAGATCGCCTGCGTGTTCCAGGACCCGATGAGCTCGCTGAACCCGGTGTTCCCGGTGGGCCGCCAAATCTGCGAGCCGCTGATCAAGCACCTGGGCCTGAGTCCGAAGCGGGCGATGGAGCGGGCCGAGGCGCTGCTGGTGGAGGTGGGCCTGCCCGAACCGAAGCGCCGGCTGTCGGCCTACCCGCACGAGCTGTCGGGCGGCCAGCAGCAGCGCGTGATGATCGCGATGGCACTGTCTTGCGAACCCAAACTGTTGATCGCCGACGAGCCGACGACGGC
>Ga0307515_10005717_pt1 | contig 25113 bp, 25 predicted proteins | sample 17_EM_MG_FD_194513 | JGI IMG/M metagenome (GOLD analysis project Ga0307515, IMG submission 194513) | Populus trichocarpa ectomycorrhiza microbial communities from riparian zone in the Pacific Northwest, United States - 17_EM | ecosystem: Host-associated > Plants > Roots > Unclassified | place... | reverse complement strand
CCTCCTAGCCTTTCATACTGATGTACCGCTGGGTATTCGGGAAAGTATTCATTTCGAGGAGTGCGGACGTGAGCATGGGCAACGAAGACTGCACAACAGGAGTCGGGCGGCGTATAGCAACATCGGATGTGCCGAGGCAACACAGGAACGCCTATTGGCACGAACTCGTGTGTTCTCTCTATGTACCTATTGAGTGCGAGGGGCCAGCTGATGCAGAGCTATTCGGCGAGGTCGAATTCACAAGAGTTGGTGAGGTCGACGTCACGTACTTGAGCTCGAATACCCCACGGGTTCGACATACCCAGGCCCATGTGGCGCGGGGAAGCGAGGCCTTTTTCCTCGTTCTTTTGCTCACCAAAGGGAGGGGGGCAATATGCCAGGATGGACGAATGGCCGTTCTGAGCATTGCCGACCTGGTCGTGGTCGACACGACCCGTCCGTACGACTTGCTGTTCGAGGAGCACGATCACGAAGTGACCGTCCTGAGGGTCGAGCACCGCCGGATCGTTGCGCATATTGCAAACATGGAGTCGCTCTGCGCGACAACGATCCCTGGACGAAACGGGATGGGTCGATTGGTCGGCTCCATGGCCGCCGGTCTGCGCACAAGCGCGGATTCGCTGTCGATGCAAGCTGCTTTTGCTGCATCCGATGCGCTGCTGAAGCTCGTGGGGGCTGCGATGCAGGATCTGCCAGAGGCTCAATTGGTCCGACCCCGCAGTATGGCCGCCTATCACGCGACAAGGGTGAAGGCGTACATCGAAGAAAACATCCGCAATCCGCAACTGAGCATCGCGTCGATCGCCGCGGCGATGAAGATCTCTCCGGATCATTTGTCGAGAATTTTCCGCGCTGAGTCGGTATCTCCGTCGCGATTGATCTGGCTTCGGCGCCTAGAGGGAACCGGCCGAGATCTGCTCGACCCCAGGCTGCGCACGCGGGCTGTGAGTGAGATCGCGTATTCTTGGGGCTACAGTGACGCGGCGCACTTCAGCCGCAGTTTCAAAGAGCAGTACGGCATGAGTCCGCGCGATTGGCGTCTGACTGCAGATGGGTAGGGACGACGAACGTCTTACGACGAAGCTTGCGGGCGAGCGATCGAACACTTGTCGTCACGGCATGTCTCAGAGGTGCAAGTCTGCCTCTTTGGGAGCCTATGCAGTTAAGGTGCGGGATCGCCATCTTTCCCAAGGCGCATTGCGGCCACTGAAGGCGCTTGAGAGTCGATCACGAAAAGCACGCACCTTCTGTGGCATGTGTCGCGCTGTTGGTGTGACGGCATGAATTGGGAGCGTAGGGGTGTGAAACGACGGGAGAACCTGCTCGAGTTTTCCCTGCTCAAGGTGCACGGCAAATGCGAACGAGGGGCCGTACGCGATCCCGCATCCAGCAAGAGCTGCTTCGGCCATCATCTGGGCGTTGTTTGCTGCAAGCCTGCAAGGTTCGGAGATCGATATGAAGACACCGTTGTCTTCGAACGACCATGGGATCGTGGAAACCGTACCCATATAGCCGATGCGTTCGTGCGCCGCGAGCTCCGCTGGCGACTGGGGATGACCGCGCCGTGCCAGATACTCGGGTGCGGCGCACGCGATCAAGCTACAGCTCCCGACTGGCCAGGCGACAAGGTCCGAGTCGACGAGTTGTCCGATTCGGATGGCGAGGTCGATCCCTTCCTCGATGAGATCGATGAACCGATCCTGAAGCTGCACCTCGATCCGTACGCCAGCGTATTCCGCCATATATTCAGCCACGATCGGAGCGAGGTAAGTTGCGCCGAAGGTGACGGGAGCTGACATTCGCAACGTGCCTCGCGGTGTGCTTTGTGTCGCGGCGGCCTCTTGGTTCGCCTCTTCAAGTTCGTCGAGGATCCTTTTGCAGCGAGCGAAGTAGCGGATGCCCGTGTCGGTCAGGGCAATGCGCCTCGTGGTTCGCTGAATGAGTCGAGCGGACAGAGAGTCTTCGAGCGAAGACAAATACCGGCCGGCCATCACTGGCGATAGATCGAGCCGTCGCCCCGCTGCAGCGATGCTTCCCTCCTCGATTGCCGCGACGAAGACGGCGATGCTTGTCAATTGATCCACACTAAATACTCCAGGTACATGCAGCCTCAACAGGGAGGTGGATTATCACTCTGGACGAAGCATCTAAGAATCCACGTTCGCCATCACCACCCTGCCAGCATGAAGAGCAGCTGTAAACCTGAAGAAGAGGAAGAAATGAAAGTAGCACTCAACGGAATCAATCTCAACTACAACGAGGCCGGCGAGGGAGATCACGCGCTGGTGTTTCTGCACTTCTGGGGAGGCTCGTCCCTGGAGTGGACCGAAGTGATTCAAGGTTTGTCGAGCGAATATCGTTGCATAGCGCTGGATGCCCGCGGAAGTGGTGCTTCCGATGCGCCTAGTTTTGGATATCGGATCTCTGACTTGGCCGACGATGTACAAGGCGTCATTGCGGCTCTTGACCTCAAGAGTTACGTCGTTGTGGGGCATTCGATGGGCGGCAAGACCGCGCAGGTGCTCGCGGCTCGTCGACCAGAGGGCCTCAAGGGAATTGCGCTGGTCGCGTCTTCACCTGCGTCGCCGATGCAGATCGACGACACCCAGCGCGAGCAGATGAAGGGTGCATATTCGAATGCCGACTCCGTGAACTGGGTGCTCAGCAATGTCCTGACCAGCAGCCCGATCTCCGAAGCCAGTCGCAAACAGTTGATCGACGATGCTCTTCGAGTCTCTGCAAGCGCCCGTGATGGATGGGTGGACATCGGCACACGAGAGGACTACTCGAAGGAGATTGGGAACGTCAATGTTCCGGTGGTTGTAATCGCTGGTGACGATGACCACGTCGATCCGCCGGAAGTGGTCAGAGGCCACATCCTTCCGGCCTTCACCGCCCCCGAGACGCATTTTCTGGCGAAAAAGGGGCATTTGCTGCCCTTGGAGGCGCCTCAGGAGCTCGTGCAGATTCTGAAGACGTTTGCGAAGAGGGCTTTCGCTTAGAGCGAAGGACGCCGACTGCACAACCGTCGGTGTTCGTTTGGCATAGGCTACTTCTACGTGTCCTCCCCATCACAGAAAATGGACCGTTGTGTAAACGCGTGAGTTGGACCATCCGCACATACTCAGTTTCCGACTGACTAAATGGTGGTTCTGTGGGCGCAACTGTAGACACGTTCGATCTGGGCGACGTCGGCCTTGAGGCCGGCGCCGTCCTTCCTGGTGCCAAGCTGGCTTATCGCACGTATGGCCAGCTGAACACGGCCAAGGACAACGTGATCCTGAATCCGACTTGGTTCGCGGGTATCGGCAGCGAGAACGAGTGGTTGTTCGGGCCCGGCCGCGTGCTGGACACGAACAGGTTCTTCATTGTGGTACCCGAACTGTTGGGAAATGGAGTGTCATCGTCGCCCTCCAACCACCCTACACTGGGCTGCTGGGAAGTTTTTCCGCAGGTTTCCATACGGGACAACGTTCGCTTGCAGGCGCGGTTACTCGAGGAAGCCTTTGGCGTCACTCGCATTCGCATGGCGATCGGATGGTCGATGGGCGCTCAGCAGGTCTTCGAATGGGGCGTGCTCTATCCCGATTCCGTGCAGACAATCTTGGCTTTGTGCGGTTCAGCCAAAACCAGCCCCCATAACTTCGTTTTCCTCGAGGGAGTCAAGGCCGCGCTTACAGTTGGAACGGGGCGCGCCATCGATCGCTCGGATCAAGCTACTCGACAAGCCGCATTGAGGGCTGTGGGTCGTGTCTACGCGGGTTGGGCGCTGTCGCAGGCCTTTTACCGCAAGGAACTCTGGCGTGACCTCGGCTTCGCTTCGCTAGAAGGTTTCATCGTCGATTTTTGGGAGGGTCTGTTTGCGAAGAAGGATGTGGACGATCTGATGGTCTTGCTGCGCACCTGGCAGCAGGCTGATGTAAGCAGCAGGGCGGAGCACGGAGGCAATCTCGGCCAAGCCCTGGGAGGCATCAAGGCAAAGACGATAGTGATGCCCTGCACCACTGATCTTTACTTTACGCTGGACGATTCAGAAGCTGAAGCCGCGCTTATCCCTGACGCTCGGCTGCGACCAATCCCCAGCATCTTCGGGCATGCTGCCGGGGTCGGCCTCCACCAACGCGACACGGAGTTTGTCGAGAGCGCCATCGCGGAACTGTTATTTCAGGACTGACCTTCCACCTGCTCAGGAATACCTAGCAACGCTTCAATGCTGCTGGCGATAGCCAGGAGACGGCGATCGGTGCCGTAAGGGGCATCGAACTCTATCCCCTGCGGCAGCCCGGACTTGGTCCGCCGCATGGGTAGGCTGATCCCGGGTATTCCTGCAAATGCTGACGGCGAGGTATTGCGAATGAAAGTAGCAAATGCGGGCACTATCTTTCCATTGAGCAGGATGTTTTCGCCGTCTTTGATCCTTGTTGCTGCCAGAGGCGTTGTCGGAAAGACGATGGCATCCAGCTTCTGCTTTACAAAACAGTCTCTGTAGGCGCGCTGCAGCTGGGGGCGAAGAACCGAGATGGCGTGCTCGTAAGGACCCCTTGCCATGGGGTGCTCATTGAATAGCGATTCGAAGATCGCTCGGACGTCCGGACTTCGAACGGCTTTGAGAAATGATGTGGATTCGAAACGGAGGTCGTGATCGACGAAATAGTTTTGCACGGACGAGATCAGTTCGAAAAGCGCCACTGTTGGCGAGCCCTGAGATAGTTCGGATATCTCGGCTACTTCACATTCGACCAGCACCACGCCTTGGGAACGCAAAAGAGTCAACACAGCATCTGCGGCCGATCGCATTTCTGAAGCGAGATCAGCCCAGAAATGCGGACGGGGCACACCGATCCTTAGACCTGACAAAGATACCTTTTCTAGATGATGTGGTTCGTTGCAAACGATCGAATCAAGGAGTGCACAGTCAGCTACGCTTCGCGCCATCGGTCCTGCTGTGTCCAAAGTCGGAGAGATCGGGACAATGCCGCCGCTTGGCCAGCGTCCGATGCTTGGTCGAAATCCAACGATGCCGCAGAGGGCGGCGGGAATTCGGATCGAACCTCCGGTATCAGTACCCACACCCGCAGGCGCTGCCAACGTCGAGATGACGGTAGCGGTGCCTCCGCTGGAGCCTCCAGCGATGCGCTCGGGATCTGCAGGGTTTCGTGCCGGGCCGTAGGCTGCGTTGATATTGGTGATTCCCAGTGCAAACTCATGCATGTTTGCCTTTCCCAAGATGAACGCACCTTCGTCGCGGAGTCGCTTTACCAATGGAGCGTCATGGTGAGCTACCGCATGCTCCAGCGCTGGACTCCCTGCGGTAGTGACGGTTCCCGCAACATCAATGTTGTCCTTTATGACGATCGGTATACCAGCGAGTTCGCCCTTCGGGCTCAATTCCGATTCCGATGCAAGTGCCGCAGTGGCTCGTCGTACCTCGTCTATCTGTGACGATATCAAGCCGCCAAAGGGCCGGGTCGCTGCTACGCGCCTGATGATGGCGTCGATGTACTGAGGATGAGGGATGTCTTTTGCACGGATCAGCCTTGCGGCATCAGATGCTGTGAGGCCGAGGAGCTCGGCGTCGGCAGGTGACAGTGTGGGTAGTTCGATTTTCAGCGTTTTCATGCCGTAACCGTATCGTCTTTCGATCGCTATGGCCACTATCGAAATTAATGGTGCGGCCCGGCGTGCCGCGACTGTACTTGGGCCATTGGAGAATATGTGTACTTGAATGATCAAACGATAGATGCGCTACGGGAACTGATGCGAATCCTTGCGTCCGGACGTACCGCGCCATGGACCGTACCGAGTCTTGCTGAGCCCCTTCTCCTTGTCTTGGACGCTCAGTTGATTGCCTGGCGCGTATACAACGCGGAAGAGTCGCTCGTCTACCCGGTTGCGACTGCCGGGGTTTACTCGGAGGATGCCATCGAGTCGATCGGGCTCCACCAGTTCGTAGAGGAGGGCGCGTCGCTCCACGCGATATCCGATCGTCGGGAGATCTACAATGATCCCGCGTCCCTGAGCAAACTTTATTGGGAGTTGGTTGCACTCACAGCAGGTGCCGAGGGAGACATCGGCGAACTTCGGGTGTGGCGGAAAAAAGAGGCGGCGCGATTCTCTGCTGACGATGCCGTTCTGCTGAAGATGGTTGCCCCCGCCCTCGCGGCCGCGTTGCGAAGCGAATCGTCACCGGAAGGGCGAGCGCCCATTCGGAAGGCCCGATCGCACCCGGAGCGGGTGAAAGAACGGTTCAATCTGAGCCACAGAGAGGTGGAGGTGGCGATGCTGATTGCTGATGGAAGTCGGGACAAGGAAGTCGCAAAGAGGCTTGGTATTTCCGTGCCGACCGTGCGTTACCACTTGCACCGAGCTTGCAATAAAATGGCGATAACGGGGCGCACACGCCTCGCGAGTGTCGTCGGCGAGTTGGCTCCGGCAGCACTAGGATGACGATGGAACTCCGCTCCGGAAGTCCCGCGGAGAAACGCCGTACAGGCTTCGAAAGGCTTTGCTGAAATGACTCATGTCGTTGAAGCCGTTGGAGAGGGCGATCTGGGAAATGCCGCGGCATCGAAGTGCCGGAGCCTGAAGATCATGAGCGGCCTTCTCTAGGCGACGCCGCCAGATATAACGAGCCAAAGAAGAATTTTCCTCTTGGAACATCCGGTTGATATACCTGTGCGAAAGCTTCATTGCGGAACATACTCGCGCAGCATCGAGCTCTGGATTGCTGAGATTTCTTTCTATGAAATCCCTTGTCATCATGAGAAGGAGCGAACGTTGCTCTGAAAGTCCAAGATCACCCTTTGTTGCGACTTGGCTGATCATCGCAAAAAGAATGTCAGTGAAGTTGCGCGCCAAGGTGTGCGCCCCCTCGGAGCTAAGCGTGTGCATTGAATCGACCAAAAGCGAAGCATGACTTGAGACCATGGGCGCGAGCTCGCTGGCTTGGCGAAAGCTCATCGCAATAGCTCGATGAAGTCCCGGGACAACGTGAGCGAGCTTTTCTGTAGAAAGGTGGATGCAGGCGAGCCGGGTGGCCTGCGGAAGGTGCAGGGTGTAGGGTCGCTCTCCCGTGCACATCACGCCATCACCGGCGCTCACGATCGTCGTTCGCCCGTCCTGCTGTGCAACCAGTTGCCCAGAGAAGACGAAGTTGAACATGATCAAGTCGTCAGCGCGCTTGGGGCCACCGCCACCGCGATGTACGGTGCTCGCGGAACTATTGATGGACAACACACTGAGGGGCGCGAGGCGAGTGGTAACCAGGCTCGCATCGAAGTCCACTCCATCGGGGACTTGGAAGCTCAGATCGAGCAGATCGCTACGTATGGCATCCCGCCAGAAGTCGACACGTTGGCGTACAGGAACGCTGGCCGTAGAGACGACGTGCTGCTCGGGCGCTTTCCGAAGAGTGGACGCTTGTTCCATGAATGCCCGACCTCATCAAGCAAATTGTGACTACGCCATTCTGCGCGGCCGTTGGCCGGACCTCCAGTACCTGGGACGACGGCAAGCCCGTGACGACCCAGATGTCGCAAAATGACGTTATAACGTCATTTCAGCCATCGCAATCGATCACAGAATCCATCACCCTCAACAGCCAGATGCGAGCTTGATCATGAAGCCACGGACCACTGATATCCCTTCCTTGAATTACCTGCGCAGCGCAGCTACCCCGCCTGGAGTTCCGCCCTTCCACGTTGGTATTGTCATTGGTCCGGGTTTTATTCCACAGGATATGGTTGGAATTCACACGGTGTTTGGTTTGATGCCAGGTGCGCAAATTCACTTGATCTGGAAAAATCGCGAGCTCGTCGAAGGATATCCTTCTTGGTGGACCGAGCCGACAACGACATTCGCCGAATGCCCCGAATTGGACGTCGTTGCGGTACCGATGATGCCTCCGGAAATCCAAAATGACCCCGAGCTGATTGAATTCGTAGCCGAAAAGGCGCGCAAGGCACGTTATGTGATCGGAATTTGTAATGGAGTTTTAGTGCTGGGAGCCGCCGGTATCCTCAAAGGTCGAAGGGTGACTGTCAGTCTTAACTCGTTGTCTTTGCTCGAAGGATTGGGCGTTGCCGAGGCGGTTCCAAGCGGCCGGGTTGTAGTTGATGGAAATATTTACACCGCAGGGCCTGGCGTCGGGAGCTTTGAGGCCGCGCTGTTGGTTGCAGCGGAAGCTTTTGGTCGGCCCGCGGGTGAAATGGCCGAATTGATCATCGAATACGATCCTCACGCCCCATTTGGCAAAGGTACAGTCGAAACGGCCCATCCTGAAACCCTTGCCGCGTTTGAGGCCATGATGAGACCGATCATTGCGGATTATCGCTCCGGCGCCATTGAAGCCTATGAGAGAAAAGAGATCGCTGGATAGACAGGACGACGACAAGTGCGGTTCGACTCGTTCCGTCGCCATCGTCATATTTCCTGGATTTGAACTGCTCGACGCGAGCGGTCCGCTTTGTGCGTTTACTTTGGCTACGAGCATGCATGGAGCAAACTACCGAGTCCGCATCGTATCGGTTACAGGAGGGAGTGTTCAGGGAGCTAGTGGCGTTTCCATCGATGCCGACGAGGCGCGGGAGTCGGACAGCGAGGACACAGTCATCGTTGTCGGAAGTCCTGCATCACATCTTGAAGGAGTGAATGCGGATGCGCTAAGTGCAGTACAACTGCTTTCTCGGCGCGCGCGAAGAGTTGCCAGCGTCTGTACGGGAGCGTTTATATTGGCAGAGGCGGGCTTGCTTGACGGTAAGCAGGCCACTACCCATTGGCGATATGTCGCCACACTTCAGAAGCGCTTCCCAAAGGTCAAGGTTGACGCCGATCGCATCTATACCAAGGACGGTAAGATTTGGACTTCAGCCGGGATCACTGCTGGCATCGATCTCGCTTTGGCGATGATTGAGGAAGATTTCGGATCTAGCGTCTCGAAATCAGTAGCCCGTGACCTGGTGGTGTATCACCGTCGGCCCGGTGGGCAGTCTCAGTTTTCTGCCGTCCTTGAACTCGAACCTCAAGCGGGACGCATTCGGAACGCGCTTGCATTCGCTCGAGAACACCTGCATGAAAGACTCACTATAGAAATGCTTGCGGAAGCGGCATGCGTCAGTCCGCGGCAGTTCCAGCGCCTCTTCACGATGGAAACGGGCGATACGCCCGCGAGGGCGGTCGAGCGGCTGCGCGTCGAGGTTGCCAAGCCTCGCATCGAAGAAGGTAGCGAGCCGCTTTCCTCCATCGCGCGCAGCGTCGGGTTTGGCGATGCAAATCGGATGCGGCGCAGCTTCGTTCGAGTTTTCGGCAGATCCCCCCAGGACATGCGACGCGGTTCAGGCTCGCCCTCGCGCGCTAGGCAGCGCTTTGATGCTTGAGTGATGATTTTTGTGATGGTAATTTTGATAGCGCTGGTAGCCGTGGTCCAGATGACGGTTGACATTGTGTGCGCTGGCTACGTAATCGCTGAAGCGCGTAGCCCTGGTCCAGCTGGCCTAGCTGTCTGACATCAATCAGCTTGCAATCACTCTTCCAGTAATTGGGGATTTGGATTCGCCGCAGCTTTGAGGCTTTTCCGCCTGCTGAGAGATGCATCAACATCGGGTTTCATCACCCAGGGTGATACGGGGGGCGGCTCTTGAAAGACACGTTGCACTGGATCCCGCGTTGCAAGCGGGGGCGGCAGAGGCGCTCCGGCCCGATATTCCGGCGAACGGGCTTCAGATCAGCGAAATCTGGCCCGGTAGTCCAACGGTGAAACAGCGAAGCGCCGCTGGAAGGCACGTCGCATGATCTCTTCTGAGCCAAATCCGCAGCGCAGAGCCACAGTCTTAATGCTGGCGACTGATGATTCGAGCAAACGCGTTGCACGATCCAGCCTTATGCGCTCGAGCGCATGCGCAGGCGTGTCACCTGTACGCCGAAGATAGAAGCGGGAAAAGGTTCGAGGTGCCATCGCCATGCGTTCGGCCAATCGCATGACATCGATCGACTCGTGCAGGTGCTCTTCGATCCAGGCATGCAGCGCTTCGACGCGTGGGTCATCAGCGCTTTGGGCGAGAAGCGCGCTGCTGAACTGCGATTGCCCCCCAGGACGTTTGTAGAAGACAACCAGCTTCTTCGCTACGCTCGTGGCAATGGCGCGTCCGAGATCAGCCTCTACCATGCCTAGGGCCATGTCGATGCCGGCGGTCACGCCAGCAGACGTCCAGCGCTGGCCGTCCCGGAAATAGATGGCATCTCGCTGGACCTCGATGTGGGAATGGGTTGCGGCTAGTGAGTCGCAAGCAGCCCAATGAGTGGTAGCACGGCAGCCATCAAGTAGACCCGCCCGTCCAAGCAAGAAGGCGCCCGTGCATACCGAGGCAATGCGGTCAAAGTTGACTGCGTTGCGCTGCAACCAGGTGACAGTTACATCGGTGTCGCTGCTGCTCACTCGGGTTGCCGGGTTCCAAGCAGCGGGGCCGCCGGGAACGATCACGGTGCCGCCGCTCTTCCGCGGCACCCGCGCGGGCCAGCCCTCGGCCAGCACCGGCAATCCGTTCGAGCTGGCCACGGGGCCGCCGGATTCGGCCAGCACGCGAGTGCGATACGCCGGTTGGCGGTCCAGCAACTGCAGTTCGTCGTTAGCGGTGGCAAATACCTGCAAGGGCCCGGAGACATCCAGCAGTTGAAAACGTTCGAACACTACGAACCAAACGGGCATCGCTGCCATGGGGCACCTTTTTGAGAGGAGAAGGGCGATCAGAACCGAATTTATGTCCGAGCCTCCAAGGCTGGCCGAAATAGTGGGGCAATTGTCTCAGATGCCATCCTTGTTGCTCCTAGACTGCGCGGACTTTCTAAGGACCAGAGACTTCCCATGAGAATCGGCATGCTCGTTTTTCCAAATATCACCGCGACCGACTATGTCGCGCCCGCGGACCTGCTGGTGCGCATCCCAGGTGCCAGCCTGGAGTTGGTGTGGAAACACACCGATCCCATTCGAACTGAGTTGGGGTGGGAGTTTCGAGCGACCATGGCGATGGCAGAAAGCCCGCAGTTCGACATGATCGTGGTGCCTGGTGGTCCCGGCATTGCTGCGTTGTTTGAAGACAAAGAGACAGTCGATTTCCTTGCTCATCAGGGGAAGGGCGCGCGCTGGATCGTTGGCATTTGCACCGGCCCCCTGTTACTTGGCGTGGCGGGGCTGCTCGAGGGCCATGAGGCCACATGCCACTGGGCATCGCACGAGCTACTGACTTTGGTAGGTGCAAAGCCAATCAATGCCCGTGTGGTGGTCGACCGAAATCGCGTTACGGGCGCCGGAGTTACCTCCGGTATTGATTGCGCGCTGCGAGTTATTGCACTGGCCGCGGACGAAGACACGGCGCGCCGCGTTCAGCTTTTCGCAGAATACGACCCGCAGCCGCCTTTTGACAGTGGCTCAACCGAGAAGGCGCCGGCTCACATCGTCGAGGCTATGAGGGCAGCCGTGGCGGGCATCGTGACTGAGCGTCGCGAGATCCTGGAGCGGATCAACCGTCACGCCAAAGTTCCAGCCTGAAGCACGAAGGAGGACAGCAATGCGCACTTCACTTCGGTTCTCCGCGCCTCGTCGTTCGGTGCTGGCAATTGGCGCCGGGCTTCTCGCCGCTCCGTTTTTGCGTGCCCGGGCCGAGGGCGCGCCGATCCGAATCTTGGTGGGCTACGCGGCTGGTGGCCCTGCGGACATCGCTGCACGCATCGTCGCTGAGAAGCTAGCGCTGCAGCTGCAGCAGCCGGTGGTGGTCGAAAATCGGCCTGGAGCTGGTGGCCAGCTCGCGGCGGTCGCACTCAAATCTGCGCCCGCTGACGGCTCGATGCTGATGCTCACCAACACCCACACCGTCGCCACGGTACCGCTCACGGTGAAGAACCCGGGCTTCTCGACCGCACGTGACTTCCGCCCCGTTGGGAGCGTGGCCACCTTCGAGTTGGCGCTCGCCACGAACCCGACCACCACAGGTGCGACCGATCTCGCCAGCTTCGGGCGCTGGCTCACCCAGCATCGCGGGGATGCCGCGATCGGCGTGCCGGCCGCTGCGAGTGCGCCGGAGTTCATGGCAAGTCGGGTCGCGCGCCACTTCCTGGTTGAAAGCGTGCCCGTGCCGTACAAGGGGTCGGCGCCGATGTTGCCCGACCTGCTCGGTGGAACGCTGCACGGCGGGATCACGGGGGTGTCGGACTTCCTCCAGTATCACCGCAGCGGTCGCTTGCGTATTCTCGCGTCGACGCGGCGCACGCCTTTGCTGCCCGAGGTGCCATCTTTCGAGGAAGTCGGTCTCCCCGGTATGGAGCTAAGCGAGCTGCTCGGGCTCTACGCAGCGGCTGGTACGTCTGACGCCGTCGTGGCGCGGTACAACACCGCACTGATACGGGTGCTCTCACAGCCCGAAGTGATCGAGAAGTTTAAGGGCGTCGACATGACGACCGTCCCCGGGTCTCCAGCTGATCAAGCGGAGCGGCTTGCCCGTATCGATCGAATGCTGAGTCAGCTTGTAAAGGATTCGGGCTTCAAGCTCTGACCCCGGAGAACCGCCGGCGCGAACTGTCTCGGTGACGGCGCGATCCATTTGGCCCCAGCTAGTTCCTCTCAATCGCCCAGAACCTAGCTGCCTATTTTGGCGTTCCACATTCGAGCCCTACCAAGCGCAGCGACGGCCGGCTCAAATCTGACAGCTCGGAGATGCTGCGCCGAAGCCGGCATGCGCCGGCCTCAGATCAGAACGCGTGGCGGATACCGAAGTCGTAGCCTGTCGAGCTCTTGGGGGAAAATACAGGACTGTTCAGAAAGGCTGGCCCACCCAGGGTCAGCGCGGCACCGTTCTTGTTGCTCACTCGAGCCACTGTTGCGTACAGAGCGGTACGCTTCGACAGGTTATGAACGTACCCCAGGGCAATCTTCCCTGCCTTAGGATCCGCAACGGGGAGAGCGAATGGTGATGGCGTGAGGTTTCGGTCGTACTTGATGTGTGAGTAAGCCGCTCGGATCAAGCCAGCACCCACCGGCGCTGTCACACCTACCAAGTAGCCAGTCAAGTCAACGTCGGGGACTCCTCCACCAATCGGGGCGATTGCGTAGTCACGCTCGCTTTTCAAGCGCGACACCTCGCCGAAGAGCTTCAAGAAGCCAAAATTATATGAGGCTCCAAGATTGGCCGTCTTGACGAAATTGGTTGTGCCAGCGTAGAAGCTATCCGCAGTGGTGCTTTTGCTGTAGGCGAATGCAATGTCCAGCGGACCATTCGCGTAACCGAAGCGACCGCCGACGTAGCGACCGGCGCGCGATGAAGCAACGGCGCCTGGATTCAGGATGCCGAGCGCGTTCAGGCCCGGAGGCGTTGTCCCGCCAGGCGAATACTTGGTCTGCTCGTGAAACGAGTACATGAGCTGGCCATAGAAGCCGCCCAAGTCCGGTCGCAAGAAGTAGCCAACCGAGTTGCTCGCACGGGCTTGGTTTGGATCGCCGCCGAAGCCGCCAGTCCCGCCGGCGAAATTAAATGCCGAAGCGGTTTGGATCAAGTTGGTGCCCACGCCAACCACGCCGAACGGATCGAACACGGAATTGTTCCAGAACGTCGGTACGTAGTCGCGCCCGAGGCGCAGTTCACCGAAGCCACCCGACAAGCTCAACGTGGACCGACGAGAAAAAGCTGAAAGAGCGGTTGCGCCATCATCAGGAGTGATCGGGGATTCGAGCCAAAAGCTGGCGGCCAAGCCGCCGCCGAGGTCTTCGGTACCGCGGAAACCAAGTCGAGCAGTGTTGTACCCCGAATGTCCTAGCCGATTCTCGCTGAGGCGAACCGAACCTTGGTTGATCAGCAAAGGATTCTGCAGCGAAGGGCTTCTGAGATCAGTCGAACGGTTCGAGTAGCCGCTAATCGCGGTGTCGACAACGCCGAATACGACCAGCGACGACTGAGCTGAGGCTGCACTGACGACGGAAATAGCTGCCAATGGAATTAAAGATTTCTTCATCACGGGTGTCTCCAAGTTAAAGTAAGTCTCTTATAAGAATTGAGTCAGCAACTGACCAATTCGATCTCGCTCCCAAACCATCAAAGCAACGAGGGCTCACTTCAGTCACTCCCGAGTTCGCGGATGTGAACCTTGAGGGGGTGCTGCGGAAGCAGGAGCCCGTCCTTGGCACGCTGCGGCGATTGCGCGGCACATCAACTTGTCGCTATGTGCCCTAGAAGGAAGTGATTGATAGACAAGCGCGGTCTAGCGTCGAATTGCTTGACACCGCGCAAGCACTGAACTCCTGAAGATCGTCGTGAACCGCCTTCGGTAGTTGTCGATCGCGGATAGGCCTCCGAAGTCACGGCGAACGTTGTCCTCCAGGTTGCGGTATCAAGCCTTCATGCCTGCAATGTAGTTGTCATTATCCACTACTTGATGTACCATGGCAACTATCGCATGCTGCGGCGAACACTCCGCTTCGGCTGGCTCGATTTCGCCTCTCCAGCGCAACGTGGTTCCGAGACCAAGCTCAAGGTAGAGGTGAAGCGCTTTAAATGGAAGGGCGCCAAATGACGCAACCGCTCGCAGGCTTATCGGTCGTGGACCTCACTTCAGCGGTCGCGGGGCCTTATGCGACACAGGTTCTTGCGGACTACGGTGCCGACGTCATCAAGATGGAGGAGAAAGGCGGAGACATCATTCGATAGATCTCGGGGCGGTCTCCGATCGCACAGCGAGGGAATCTCATTGAGGGCGATAGCTCGCCGAGGAAGCTTCAAATCGGGGCACCTGCGCGAGTGCGCAGACTCTACAGAGTTTCACGTAGACCTCATTACTCCGTAGTCGTTCGCGAACTACTTCCTAAAGAAGGACCAAATGATCAGGAAACATCTTAAAACATGCACTGAAGTCTTACTTGAAAAATGGGGTGAATGTCGACGCCCGACTGGCAAAAGAGTGCTCGACTTCAAGGCTGTGTCGCGTAGTCGGGAGGTCGCATGATCGATCGGTTCGACACAATCATTCTCAGTTCGGAGTGCGGCGTTGCCACCATCACGTTGAACAGGCCAGCAAGTCGAAACGCACTCAATGCCCAAATGTGTACCGAGTTCGCCGATGCCCTCGCTATCGCCGCGAAGGACGAGGAAGTCAGACTGATTCTGATCCGTGGGGCCGGGGTGTCGTTCTGTGCTGGGGCCGACTTGAAAGAGCGCCAGGGAATGCAGCACGCCGAGGTCGTTGCGCGACGTATGTCCGCGTTTCATTTGTATCGAGCAATCGAGGATTGCGAGAAGCCCGTCATTGCTGTGGTGCATGGTGCGGCCGCAGGATCTGGTCTTGAGATCGCTGCCGCATGCGATTTCATCGTCGCGACGCCAGATGTGCAGTTCTGGACTCCTGAGGCGCAATGGGGCTCCGTAGGTGCTACCCAACGGCTTCCTAAAATCGTCGGAAAGCGCCTGGCCAAGGAGCTGATGTTCACGGGAAGACGCATGAATGCACAGGAGGCGCTCAATGTAGGGTTGGTGAACCGTGTCGTTCCCATGGAGCGCTTGAATGACGAACTCAGCAGCATCTCAGAGAAGATCGCAAAGGCGCCCGCGCTGGCCATACGTTTGGCCAAAAGTTGTATTGATCGCAACATGGAGAATTCTGCAAAAGCCGCCCTGTCAGAAGAGATATCTGCGATTGAAGAGAACCTTAGACGGTCGAACTGGAAGCAAGCGATTGAAACCTTTGGAGCAAAGAATGCGTCAATCTCCTGATGTGAGCATCTGTGAATGCTTCGCACGCGATGGCCTTCAGCACGAAGCGAAGATCATCCCTGCTCACCAAAAAATTGAGCTCTTGAATCGGTTGTCGAAGCTCGGATTCGACCGAGTGGAGGCCTCTTCATACTCGAATCCAAAAGTGATCCCTCAGTTCGCCGACGTTTCGGAGGTGATGGCCGGGATGGACCGGCAAGTCGGGGTAAGTTACAAGGCAACGTGTGCCAATCCCCGAGCCGTCGAGCGTGCGATTGGTGACCTTCAGGCGGGCTACGGCGCAACCGAGATCAGTATGCTGGTGTCCGCATCCGAATCTCATTCCGACAGGAATCTCAAACGCTCGCGCGCCGCTCAATGGGAGAACATCGACGAGATGTTGGCCCTCGCGAAGACGAAGTTCAAGGTCATCGGAACCATTTCGGTGGCGTTCGGATGCCCTTTCGAGGGGCATGTTGATCCGAAGGCCGTGCTGAAGGATGTCGAAACCTTTGCCGTAAAAGGCGTGCGCTTTGTAAATATCGCCGATACAACGGGGCTTGCAACACCCCGATCGGTGCGCACAATGGTCCGGCAGGTGTTATCGGATTTTCCGGATGTCACGCCGATCATGCACTTCCATGACACACGCGGCACCGCACTCGTGAACTGTGTAGCTGCCTTGGAAGCCGGCGGCGCGCATTTTGACTCAGCGATTGGCGGGGTTGGTGGGCACCCCGCGGGCGTCAGGTACGGTGGTGGCTACACCGGTAACGTCTGTACAGAGGACCTTGTCAACTTGTTCGAATCAATGGGCGTTGCGACGGGCATTCATCTGGACGGTCTGATGGAGGTCGCTCATTACTGCGAAAGCCTGTTGGAGCGTCGACTGAACAGTCGAACAGTGGTAAGCGGATACCACAGCGCTCTGACAAAGAAGATCACTCTCTGACCAAAACGGTAAGCTCATTCACGAGCTGTCGGATCCGGTCCATCTTCGGCCGCGAGCTGCCGCCCTGGTTTTCCGAGGGGCTATCGCTTGGTGGGGCATCGATGTTTGAAACCCTCTCTCCGGCAGCCACTCGGCGTTCGTCATCGACCATCCTCCTGGCGTTGGACGTCAGGACATCAATCAAGCTGAGCAGTTGATGTCGCTGCTCCGTGGTGAGCGTCGCAAGAAGCTTGTTGTTCCGTACTACAGCATCTTCGAACGCTTTCTCATACAGCGCGCGACCTTTCTTCGACAGGCTCAGCATCACGCCTCTGCCGTCATCGCTGTTGCGCGCACTCTCAACGAGCGCGCGTTCGATCAGTCCACCAACGGTACGGCTGGCATGGCTGCGATCCAAACCGGCCATTCTGGCCAGATCTTTTGAAGCGAGCGGGCTGAAGCCACCTAGCATTGCAATCGCACGCCATTCGAGCAAAGACAACGAGAACTTGCGTTGATAGTTCATGGCCGCGTGATTGGCCAGGAGTGCCGCCAAGGTATGGAGGCGCGATGAAACTAGATCGGTAATTCGTATTTTTTCCATGCGAGATTGGTCGGTACAAAACTAGTGGCGCTCGTCGGCGAGTTTATTGCACCAACTCACGACTCGAGACAGCGCTCTAGAACGCCCGATCGAATTTCCATGGTGCGATCAACCAGTTCGCCCCTGAGAGGAAGGCGGGGTGGAGGCGGCGACTTCGTGGCATCTCTTTGTCTGACCGCGGTCCTAGGGGCGCCGGATGGTGGGCCGTTACACGCGAAGGACCGCAGTTCGCTCGCGTCCACCCGGATCGACCATCCCAGACCGCTGGAAGCAAGCTTCACTTTTTTCAGTTCGCATCGGCGTTGAGTGCGACAGCGCTGCCCTAACATCTGATGCTTAGATTGTCACTTTGACAAATATGGTAGTCACTTCATCGTACTACTGCCGCGACTTCTGCTGGCTTCTGAGCTAGGTGTTTACCCCGGTGTTGAGTTCCAACTCGCTGCCACGAAACCGCGCTTCGACCAGGCCACCAAACGTCAGGCTTCCTTTGTGAAGCTGATCGCGTCCTTGGCCGATGCATGACACTTCGGCAGGCCTCGACCTGCGGGAGGTGGCGTCGAGTCGCTCCTTCATCGATGTATTAGGCCCGCGCTGTTCCTTTGGCCGGGGGCAGGCCCGTGGCCACACCCCCGCGAAGGGTGGTCAGCTAAGCGGGTCTTCGTCGCCTGCCTTAAGGTAGGCTGAGACGATGCTGCTCGCAATCTCCCGAAGGACAGGATGGTACTGTGCGATGAACACCGGCGTCATGGTGCGGCCGAACGTTGTCAGGCTCAGCGCGCCTAACGCGGCTGCCGAACGCCTGCCCAGGGAGATCGGCACCGAGAGTGTTGCAGACTCTCCTTGCTTGGAAGGCAAGCGCAGGCCGTACCCCGAACTCAGGGCATCAACGAGTCTCTGAGGCGGATCGTCAACAGGCCCGCGCCCAAGCAGCCGTCGTCTCTCGGAAGGAAGACATCCGAAAAGGTAGGCGAGGCCCAGCGCCGAGCGCAAAAGCGCGTGTCGATGACCGAACGAGTTGTTTTCGACCGCCAGCGGACTGTAGGGCATGGTGCTGAATCGAACGACCATTTCGTCGCCCTCCAGTAGGCCGAGCGCCAGCGGCCACTTGATGCGCTTGGTCTCGCGCAGCAGGATGGGCGCCGCAACTGAGATGAGTAGATTGGCGCGGGTATAGCCTGCACTCAGCTCAAGGACCTTCGCGCTGAGCACGTAGATCGATGTGTTCCTGTCGAAGCGCACGTAGCCCTCGTCTTCAAGCGTGCCCAGCAGTCGTAGAAGGGTGGGCTTCGGTAGTTGCGTGACCTCGTGCAGCTCCGCTAGTCGGCAAAAGGGGTGTTCATTCAACGCGCGCAGAACCCGCAACAAGCGCGCAGCAGACCGATGCGGTGGACTGCGGTCTTGCGGCGTTGTCACGAATCTAGGCATAGGGACGGCGGCTCTTTATGGTCGCGCAAACGAGTGGCGATGATGATCCTCCTTTTCAGGAGCGCAATCTTGCGTCATTCCGCTGATCGGAACGATGGGTGAATTCGATTGTTTCGAAACGAGCGCTGGCTTAAGGTTTTCATCTTTCGCTCAGCCTTGGAGAAGCTCATGAAGTTGGCATCCGTCGAAGTGCGCGGCCGCAATATTCTGGCTGCCTCGGTGTCAAAGGAATCGCTGATCGACTTGACCGCTGCCGTAGAGGTAGTGGCGCCCGGCGAACATTTTCCTAATATGTTGGCGTTGGTGGAGCGCGGCTACTCCGGCTTGGCATTGGTCTCGCGCGCTGTCGAAGCCGCATTGGAAGACGTTGAGCGGTTTCCTCGAATTGCGCTCAGCGACGTCGCGTGGCATGCACCAATCCGAAGGCCTGGCAAAATCGTTTGTTTGGCGTTGAACAACAGCGCCAATTCAGATCGAATCATTCAAGGCCCGACGCATCCGGCGACGTTCGTGAAGCCCGCCTCCGCCTTGATCGGGCACGGTGGCGCAATCGAATGCAAGTCAACCTATGGACGCACACATCCAGAGCCCGAACTTGCGGTGGTGATCGGAAAAAGGGCCAAGAACGTCGACATCAATGCGGCGCAGCAACATGTGTTTGGATACACCATCCACAACGACATCACTTCACCGACGATGCGCGGCGAAGACACCTTCAACTATCGGGCGATTCATCCGAAGAAGGACGCACCAGACGAGATCGTGTACGTCGATTCATGGGTGAGCTATCCAGGCCGCTACAAGTGTGCCGACACCTTCGCCTGCATGGGACCTTGGTTGGTCACCGCGGAAGAAATTCCCGATCCACATAATCTGGTCGTCGAATGCCATCACAAAGGACGGTTGATGACGCGGGACAACACCATGAACCTGTTTCACAAGGTGCCAGATGTAATCGCCTTCATCTCGGGATACATGACACTGGAGCCCGGGGACGTCGTGTCAATGGGAACGGCGCTGCAGAAAAGCAGCAAAGGCGGGGCTGTGCAGAACATCGACCTCAACGAGCTCGGTGGTCCGATCGCGGTCACCATCGAGGGCTTGGGCACGCTCGAGAACCAAGTTGTTCACGTCTGACGAGCGCAGGCGAGTGATTGCGTGAAAACTAGTGGCTCCGCTTGGCGCGCCCATCGGAGACGCTGTTGCGGTACGGTGTGGTGAAGGACCAAGTCATGACGAGCAAACTGGTTTGCGTGTCGCATTCGCCAATCATCATGATTCGTGCGAAGGCCCCCGCACAAGAAGCGGAAATCCTTGGCTACTACGGGGCGAGCACGGAAGCAATCCGCGAGTTTGACCCCGAGCTCGTGATCGCCTTCGGCACCGATCACTTTTCCGGATTCTTCTACTCGCTGATGCCGCCGTTCTGCGTGGGTTCTCGGGCTGCAGCGGTCAACGATATTGGCGGATTCGCGGGCGATCTTGATGTACCTAAGTTGCTTGCGCTTCAATTGGTGAAACATCTGCGCGACAGTGGGTTCGATCCCGCGCTGTCGCAAAAGATGAAGGTGGACCATGCGTTTTCGCAGCCTTTGCATCGCTTGCTTGGTGGTTTGGCAGCCCGGGGTGTGATCCCCGTGTTCATCGATGCGATGTGCGAACCTCATATGCGCTTCGAACGCAGCCAAGCGTTCGGGCGAGCCACAGGGGAGTTCGCCGTTGCAACTGGCAAACGGGTGCTGTTCCTTGGCTCAGGCGGACTTTCCCATCATCCCACGCGCTACTACCCCAGGCTAGAACAGGCGAGTCCCGACGTCTTTGGCTGGCAGATGGGCGGCCAGGAGGGTGGAACCATGTCAGAGGAAGTCTGGCTGCATCGCCTTCGCGAGATGCACAAAGAGGGTGCGACCATGCTGGTGGATGGCCGACGGACGGCTCGTGACATCTGCCTGAACCCAGAATTCGACGAATGGTTCATGGCCAGGCTGGTGGCTGGCGACTTCGCCGCCCTCGCGGCGCTGGACCCTTCCGATACAGTCCGCCGGGCGGGGATAGGCAGCATGGAGCTACATACTTGGGTAGCTGCGGCTGCGGCTCACGAGAGCGCGGGCGGCGCGGCGCCGGACCGATGGCTGTACGCTCCGACACTTGAGTACGGAATCGGATACGGCATGCTGACTGCTGGCTTGACGAACTCTTGAATAGTGCGATGCACTTCCGGCTGGCTCAGCAGAGGAAGCGCAAGGGCGCCGCATGAGGTCCACGGTGCAGGCGTGATCGGCGCAAAAAGACGAATCGTCTTGCACGGTCGCCCGGATGCTCAAACGCATTGGATTCTCGAGAACATGTTTTGCGCGCGGCTTTCGGGAGTTCTATCCGGGAATGTCTCTTGGACATAACACCAAGCGACCGTGTCTGCTCACGCTACCGGCGGCAGGTGCTCCAGCAGCTTGTCGAGCGTGATCGGATAGTTGCGCACCCGCACGCCCGTCGCGTTGTAGACCGCATTGGCCACCGCGGCCGCGACGCCGCACATGCCGAGTTCACCCACGCCCTTGGCCTTCATCGGCGACGAGATCGGGTCCGTCTCGTCGAGGAAGATCACCTCCTGGTAAGGGATGTCGGCATGCACCGGCACCTCGTAGCCCGCGAGGTCATGGTTGACGAAGAAGCCATGTCGCTTGTCGAGCGCGAGCTCCTCCATCAGCGCGCCGCCGACCCCCATCGTCATGGCGCCGATCACCTGGCTGCGTGCGGCCTTGGGATTCAGGATGCGCCCGGCTGCGCACACGGCGAGCATGCGCCGCACGCGGATCTCGCCGGTCGCGGCGTCGACCCCGACCTCGACGAAATGCGCGCCGAAGGTGGACTGCTGGTATTTCTTGTCGAGGTCGCCGTATTCGATGGCGTCCTCGGCCACCAGACCCTCCGGGCCCGCCGCGTCGGCGAGCGGCACCGCGCGTTCGCCGACGCGCACCATGCCGTCCGAGAACGCCGCCTCGGCCGGCGCGATGCCCAGCTTGCCCGCCACGGCTTCGCGCAGCTTCATGCAGGCTGCGAACACGCCCGAGGTCGAGTTGTTCGCGCCCCATTGCCCGCCCGAGCCGGCCGAGACCGGGTAGGTCGAATCGCCCAGCCGGACCTGCACCCTCTCGAGCGGCAGCCCCATCGTTTCCGCAGCGGTCTGCGCGATGATGGTGTACGTCCCCGTCCCGATGTCGGTCATGTCGGTTTCAACCGTGACGACGCCTCGATTGTCCAAGTGAACGCGCGCGGCCGATTTCGTTAGGAGGTTGTTGCGGAATGCCGCGGCGACCCCCATTCCGACGAGCCAGCGTCCGTCGCGCAGCTGCCCCGGTCGTGCGTTGCGCCTGCTCCATTCAAAGCGCTCGGCACCGGTGCGCATGCATTCGATCAGGTTTCGCTGAGAGTACGGGCGCTCCGGCTTCTCAGGGTCGACCTGCGTGTCGTTGAGCACGCGAAACTCGACCGGATCGAGCCCCAGCTTTTCCGCCATTTCGTCCATAGCGATCTCCAGCGCCATCATGCCCGGCGCTTCGCCGGGCGCGCGCATGGAGTTGCCCTCCGGCAAGTCCAGCTCCGCTAGCCGCGTGGTCGTCAGTCGGTTCGCGCCGGCGTAAAGCAGCCGTGTCTGATTGACCGCCGTCTCGGCCTGCCCGCCCGGTAGGTCGCCCGACCAGCCTTCGTGAGCGATAGCGGTGAGCTTGCCGTCCCGCGTGGCGCCCATGCGGATGCGCTGGATCGTCGCCGGCCGGTGCGTCGTGTTGTTCATGATCAACGGCCGCTGCAGTGCTACCTTCACGGGCCGCCGTGCCGCCCGCGCGCCCAGCGCGGCAAGCACCGCATCCGCCCGCACGAACAGCTTGGCGCCAAACCCGCCGCCGATGAAGGGCGAGACCAGCCGGACATTGGCCTTGGGGATGCCGAGCGTCTTGGCCACGTCGCCGACGCCCCAGGCAATCATCTGGCTCGATGTCCAGATGGTGAGCTTCTCGCCCGTCCAGGCCGCGACCGAGGCATGCGGCTCCATCATCGCGTGCGACTCGTCGGGTGTGGTGTAGGTCGCATCGAGCTGCACAGCGGCCGCGGCGTACGCGCCGGCGAAGTCGCCCACCTTTGTTTCCGACTCGCCGGAAAAGGGGTTCGGCTTGGGTATCTGCGCGGCATCCTTCTCTGCAGACAGATCGAAGCGGCCTGATGACCGCGTATATACGATGCGCACCAGTTGCGCCGCGGCACGCGCCTGCTCGAACGTATTCGCCACGACGAGCGCCACCGCCTGGTGGTAGTGATCGATCTCGGGCCCGCCCAGGAGCTTGGCCGTATTGAAGGTGCCTTTGCCGAGCTTGCCGGCATCGCGCGCGGTGACAATGGCCAGGACGCCGGGTGCCGCGCGGGCGGCACTTAGGTTCATTGAGGCGATGCGGCCTTTCGCGATGCCGGCGCCGACGACGTAGCCGTAGGCCGCGTGGGGCGCCACATCGTGGCGCTCGTACGCGTAGCGGGCAGTGCCCGTGGTCTTGAGGGGGCCGTCGACGCGGTCGGTGGACTTGCCAATCACCTTGAGCTGATCGATCGGGTTGGTCGTGGCGGGTGTATCGAATTTCATGATCAGCTCCTCGCTTGCATCAGCGCCGCGGCCAACGTGCGCTCGGCCAGTGGCAACTTGAATGCGTTCTCGTGGGTCGGCTGGGCGCCGGCCAGCAATTGAGCCGTCACGGCCTTGGCGCCCTGCGGCATCGCCGCTTCCGCGGCCTCGACGCGCCACGGCTTGTGGGCCACGCCGCCCAGTGCCACCCGGCCCGACCCGTCGCGCTGCACGATCGCCGCGACGGACACCAGCGCAAAGGCATAGGAAGCACGATCACGGACCTTGCGGTAGACGTGGGTGCCGCCGACGGGACGGGGAAGCGTGACGGCGGTGATCAGTTCGTCCCGCTCCAGCGCGGTTTCGATGTGCGGCGTGTCGCCGGGCAGCCGGTAGAAATCGGCGATCGGGATCACGCGCGTACGGCCATGCGGGCGTACCGTCTCGACCGTCGCGTCGAGCACGCGCATCGCTACGGCCATGTCGCTAGGGTGGGTTGCAATGCAGGCCTTACTCGTGCCGATCACCGCATGCTGGCGAGAAATACCGCCGATGGCACTGCAACCGCTCCCAGGCTGGCGCTTGTTGCACGGCTGGTCCGTGTCATAGAAATAGGGGCAGCGCGTGCGCTGCAGCAGGTTGCCCGCAGTTGTTGCCTTGTTGCGCAACTGGCCGGAGGCGCCGGCCAATAGCGCGCGGGACAGCACGCCGTAGTCGCGCCGCACGCGCTCGTCCGCGGCCAGGTCGGTGTTGCGCACCAGCGCGCCGATACGAAAGCCGCCCTCGGGCGACGCTTCGATCTTGTCCAGGGCAAGACCGTTCACGTCGACCAGGTGCGTTGGCGCTTCGATCTGCAGCTTCATCAGGTCCAGTAGATTGGTCCCGCCGGCGATGAACTTTGCACCCGGGCTCCGGGCGACAGCAGCCGCAGCCTGCGCCGCCGACTGCGCCCGCTCGTAGGTAAACGGCTTCATGCTCTGCTCCCCGCCACTTCGGTGATGGCGTCGACGATGTTGGAGTAGGCGCCGCAGCGGCAGATGTTCCCGCTCATGCGCTCGCGCAACTCTTCTGCCGACAGGAGAGGATGCGCGGTGAGGTCCGCGCTCACGTGGCTCGGGACCCCGCGCTTGATTTCGTCGAGCACGGCGACCGCGGAGCAGATCTGGCCGGGCGTGCAGTAGCCGCACTGGTAGCCGTCATGCTTGACGAAGGCGGCCTGCATCGGGTGCATGCGCTGCGGCGTGCCGAGGCCCTCGATGGTGGTGACCTGCGCGCCCTCGTGCATGACGGCGAGCGTCAGGCATGAGTTGATTCGCCTGCCGTCAACGATCACGGTGCAGGCGCCGCACTGCCCGTGGTCGCACCCTTTCTTGGTGCCGGTGAGAAGCAGGTGTTCGCGCAGCGCGTCGAGCAAGGTCACCCGCGTATCGAGCTCCAGCGTGCGGGCCTGGCCGTTGACCTTCAGCGAAAGCTTCGTCAGCGGCACAGCCGCTGACGAAGCCGCAGGCGGCGCTGCCGCAGCAGGCGCCGTAGACGAAACCGCCGACGCCGCCGCGGCGCCAACGATGAGTGCGTCGCGTCGCGACATCATGGGGGTTCCGGGACTGTCCATGTCAAGCTCCTGTGAGTCATCGGGCGAGCTATCCGGCGCACCCCTTGTGTGCGATCTGCTGTCGAACGAGTGCTTCGCGCTGCTCAACATCGTTCTCGGCGGAAACCGCATGTCCGTAACGGACCGCCACGATGACCGGCAACACCACTTTCCATGAGTCACCGCGGGCGTCGCTCGCCGCCTGGCGTGTAGCCTGATTCTGAG
>Ga0307515_10005716_pt1 | contig 25119 bp, 14 predicted proteins | sample 17_EM_MG_FD_194513 | JGI IMG/M metagenome (GOLD analysis project Ga0307515, IMG submission 194513) | Populus trichocarpa ectomycorrhiza microbial communities from riparian zone in the Pacific Northwest, United States - 17_EM | ecosystem: Host-associated > Plants > Roots > Unclassified | place... | reverse complement strand
GAGATCGCGAATATAGCTAAGATATACACTAAGGGATAGAAATACGGTAGTATAAACGAAAGCCTTAACTACAAATTAACAATATTCTACGACATCTGTAATTAAGCGGACGTACCCTAAGAAGCCTACCTTAAGGTATTCCCTACTATGTTAAAAGGACTAGCCTTAGACCACTTCTATATAAACTAACTATCCCGTTTACTATTTACTAAAGCTTATAAGCACCTTCAGAATTTCTTTAAAGGACTAGGATTTTAACGCAAGAACCTAAACGAGTGGAATACCATTACACTTATAATAATAATGGCAGAAAATATAGATAAGTCTATAAGCAAATGCCTCCAATTACTAATTTATAGACTTCGTTAGCTATAGTATGGCCTTAAACCTACCTTACAAACTATAGACTTCCTCTATAATAAAATTATTACTTCTTGCCAGGGAATACTAGTATATAGATATGTAGTTACTAATTTACTAGATAACCTTAGAGCTCTTATTAATAAACTTTAATTATCTATTATAGTATATAAGAAAGAATATGCGGAGAAGATATAAGCTTTCTTTACAGACCGATAATTCTATAAAAGAGATAATAACTATAACCGCAATAACTGTAATAACCGCAGTAACCCCCTATATAACCGCAACTAACAGAAACTACGTTACTTTATATATAATAAGGAAGGATATCGCTTATAGAAACATATTAAGGAGGAGTAAGAGAAGTCTAAGACTAAGTTTAAAAATAAGTTTAAGGACCGCTTCTAGGAGCGAATAAAGCAATATATTATGGACTACGAAGGCAATAATGATAAGGATAATGATAAGGACAACAAGATCACCGACGCATTTAACGCTCTAGTAATTAACATAAACCCTAATACTCTACTAAACGAGGACGACCAGGCTATAGTATACTACACTTTATACGGTAAGATCGAACTAGATAATGCAACCGCTATAGCTTTAGAACTGGCTAACAGAGCTTATAGCCACGTAGTTACAACCATTAATACTATAACAGATGCATTCCTTACTAACACAGACCCATTTGCGTATAATATAACCTTACGCTACACCTCTATAAAGTTTATAGGTGTAATAATCGACACTAAAGCCTCTAAACGTTCTATAGTAGGATATGGTTAGTTTCTTGCACTTTAGAAGATTAATAAAGTATAGTTAAACGAGTTTATAAGAGGCATAGTTAGCGTATAGTTCGGAATAGGTTCTACATCTTCTATTAATTCTATTAAGGTAGCTACACTAATAGGTATAGTAGAGTTCCACGTTGTCAAAGTTAACACCCCTTTCCTACTTTACCTAGCAGATATGGATAACTTATAAGTATACTTTAACAACCTAAAGAATGTCCTAATAACCCCCTTAAAGACCATACTAGTTATACGCTGATTTAGACACCCGTTTCTACTATAGGATACCTTATTATATATACTTATTATAGAGTCTTTTAACTAAAACCTATGCTACTTAACTAATGTAGAATTGCGACGCCTATACTAACGCTTTAGACATCTGTTAGTAGAGCGACTTAAGAGAATATTAGACCGCGCTAGCTATAAAAACGATGCTAATTAAAAGACCCTTAAGCATATTACCTGCTATTACTTATACTGTTAAAAACACAGAAAGTCACCAGGTAGATTCAGATTTACTTTAAAGGACAACATTAATTTCAACTACTATATTATCGTTAACATCATATACATTAACAGCAAGCCCGTACTTTATATCGTTAATAAAGGCACCCGATTTTAAGCAGGTAGATAGCTATAGAATATTAGCGCTAAGTATATATAGGACATGTTATAAGCGTGCTAGATTAATATATACCTAGGCCCCCTAGACGTAATTACACACGACGCAGGAAAGAACTTTATTAGTAAAGAGTTTAAGTAATACGCGGTTAACATGGGCACTACCATAAAGAGTATACTAGTTAAAGCTCACAACTTAATCGGTATAGTAGAACGTTACTACGGCCCCTTACGACGTATATACTATATTATTACTTCTAAGGTTTTAGGAATTAATAAGAATATAGCACTATAAATGGCCTTTAAAGCAATTAACGACTCCATAGGACTAGACGGTCTAATACCTACGCTATTAGTATTTAGAGTATACCCCCAAATAATAGAGTCCGACGTACCTTCACCTATAGTAATATAGCGTGCGATTGTATTTAAGAAAGCTATAGAGGAAGTAAAGAGGATATAAGCGGAGCGCTAGGTCGCAGATACACTTAATATACGTAATAGCCCCAGCACTACCACAATTTATAATTTACCCCTTAACTCTTTAGTACTAGTCTAGAGAGAAGGCAATATAGGATAACCTAGATACTAGGCAGGACTATACAGCCTACTAAATATTGAAGGAGAAACGTGTGCTGTTAACCTACCTAGCGGCCCTATAAAGTTCCGCAGCACTGCTATTAAACCGTACTTAATAGACCCTAGAAATATTTAAGTTAAAGATATTTAAGATAATGGCACCTAAGTTAACAATATTTAAGTTAATAAAACTATCTATATATACGAACCGTCTATAGAAACCGTCTCTATATAAAAACCGTCCCCTACTAAAACCGAAGAAGTATAACCACCTTATTAAGGAAGAGGAAGACCCCGCAAGTATCCCCCTTATGTTAATACCGCCGATATTACCGTATTCTTATAAGAGGATAATAACTATAAGCAGTTTAAAACGTCCCGTTAAAAGGAAATTATAGAACTAATTAAAAAGGGCGTATTTAAGATAATTAACCCTTAGGACGTACCCATAGGAGTTAGAATCTTTAACTTATAATTTATAAATAAGATTAAGAACCCCGGTACTAATAAAGCCTTTAAGAAATTAAGACTCGTTGTCTAAGCGTATAACAATCTTAAAAAGGGCATTATACTAACCTAGTCACCTATTATTTAATAAGTTAGCTAACGCCTTATTCTATGCATTATAGCGATACTATAAGGTAACGGTATATAGTTATACCTACGAGATATCTCCTAAGCGTACGTCTAGTCTCTTATAAAGCTAAATTAAAACTTCTATATTTAACCACCTTACAAATTAGGAAGCTAACTAGGTATTAGAAAGGACTCTATTTTAAAGGTAATTAAGCCTTTATACAGTGTTCTAGAAGTAGGTAATTACTAATTTATAACCTACTATAACCATTATATTAAGGAGTTAGATATAAACTCATTAATATACAACCCTTACCTCTTATAGAGCAACACTCCTAACTACTTTAGTATTATTAGCCTCTAAACTAACAACACTCTCTTCTTAGCTAATACTACCTTTATGGACGTGGAGCAACAACATCTAAAAAAGGCTCAATTTCTCGTAAAAGAGCGCGAGTAGCTTATGGTTAAGTAGTCACTTAAATTTAACGGATGCATTATTTAACTCTCTTAGGAAGGTAATATTATAATAACCTAGAAATACTAGTATAAGAACCTAAATACGGTCTACCTTAGTAAGATAGCTATAATCACGAGCTTAAGAGGCATTATTTGTAATGCACTAACTATAAAGGAATAATATGTTGCGTAACGCGTAAGAGGTGCGTATATTGCCTTTGTATATTAACCAAAAGCTTCCTTTAATCTTTTCTTTGCCGCCTAGGTAATTAACCTTAAAAAGGAAGATGTTACAGCACTTAATAAATGACTATAATTGTAGATTAATAATCCAATAAGAGGCCTTATATTTGTTAAATTAGATATTAATATATTACGCCTACTTGCTTTTACTAACGCCTTATTTACTAATAATAAGGACCTCTTGTCACAAATAGGATATATACTGGTATTAGAGGACGCGTTATATAAGGCTAATATTATCTACTAGTTATTAATTAAATATAAGAGAGTTACCAGAAGCGTACTAGCCTTAGAACTCTACGTAATGGCCTATAGATTCGATATTGGCGCCGCAATTAAGTTAACCGTCAAACAACTCCTATAGATTGAACTTCTACTCGTACTTTATACTAACTTAAAATTACTTTATAAATGTCTTATTAAGCTAGGCACTACGCGAGAGAAACGTCTTATAATAGACGTTATGTGTCTTCGTTAGTTGTATAAACGCAAAGAGATTACAGAAGTTAAGTGGATTAATAGTAATAGTAACCCTACTAACTCGATAACTAAGAGCAAGGCATCTACGGCTCTTAAGAAGTTAATTAATACTAATTACTTAAAACTGTAGGCTATAAAGTAGGTTAAACAAATAAACTTAGATCTGGCTTAGTGTTATAACAGTGCTAGGGCACGCTACCTATGGACCCTAAATTCAACTAGCTAATTAGGATTTTCCATACCCGGCATAGAAAATCGCTATTAGCTTGCTTACTACTAGCGCCTTAGCGGCCCTCGCGATATCTACTTACTACCCTTAACAATCCTTCTTCTTCTCCTTTTTTTCCTTAGTTTAGTATCTTTATTAGATAGCAATTATTACGGGACACCCCCGCGACACCTTATACATGTCTACCTATTTCCACTAACTTAGTAATTAGAGACTAACTATAAAACGGCAATCTAATAATAATTTAACGGCAATCTACGATAATCTAACAGCAATCTACGGCATTCTACTATATTTTGCTAAGTCCACTAAATCCTACTAAGCTCTGCCAGGACTACTACCTAAATCCTATTTTACTCCGTGTATATATTAACTAAGCAACTAAGTTAATGGCATTTATGTAAGCCGTTATAAGCGTTATATAACTGGGATAGGATTAAAAAAGAAGCTACTATATATTATAGACGGAAGAGCTAGTTATTGCGTATACGCTATAAATAATGGGAATAGTACGATTTGGTTTCCTTTAGAGTTGCTTTAGTGTCGGTAGATATTCGTTTTATATATTACGTGCGTAGAGCACGTGATCTACGTAAGTCGCGTATATGTATTATTAGGACGTGTAGATAGAACGACAAGAATCTACTAACAACACTGTATAGTATATATTATTACGATATATATATTCTGCACGTTATTAATACATACTAATAGTTATAATTACCTAATAGGTATTTCTACAGACTATAAAGGGGGTATAATTCTTTTTAGGTTTTTATAACTTTTACTAATAATTTATCCAGTATGTCCAATAGCTAGCGACGCTGGCAGCGTAGCTGCTAAGAAGCTAATAACGTAAGTAGTCAGCTAGTAGTCAGTCTGCGTATAGGGTGGTTACAGTTAGTTAACAGTCAGTCGGCGATAAAACTACAGCGAGCTGACAGCTCGCTGCCTTAGTGGTAAGGAACCGAAGATTTAGTGGTGTTTTAAAGATTTTGGCAGAATTCGGATCTTCGGCTAAAAGCTTCGGCTACTGCGTATACGCAACTACCGTATCTACGGCACCAAAATGCGTTATTTTTAAATACTTATATCTTAACAACTATAAGAGTTATTTATATAAAATTTTAAATATGGCTTATTAAATAATAAGTAAAGCTTTATATAAAGTAAAATTACAAATATTTTGCTTTATATAATACTTTTATATTTATTTTATAAAACTATTATTTTATTTTATATTATACTATAAATTTTATTATTTATATTATTTATATTTTTAAAAGTGCTTTATTTACCATTTGATAAGCTATATTTAAATTTCTATATAAATAGCTCTTATATTTATTAAGATATAAGTATTTAAAAAGAAGTATTTTAGTGCTATATATATACGGTAGCCGAAGCTTCTAAAATCCGGTTAGCCAAGTAATAGGAAACCCTTGGGCATCTCTTGCTTAGCTATAGTAAATAGAGTATTTTCCCTAATATCCCCACTACGCGTATAAACCTAGTCCCCTATATTTAAACTTACCTTTTTATTACCTATACTCAATATAAAATATATTACATTTTATGCCTTAGTAAGATAGTAGAGCTCCTTTCTCTACTTCTTCCTCTACCTCTTCTTTATTAAATTTATCTATATATACCACGTAGGCCTTATAAATTAACTACTTCTATTAATAAGTAAGTAGATAAGGAATATAAGAAACTAGATAAGCTATAATATAGAAAGGTTCCTTATAAATATGCATAGTCCTTAGTTATAAATAAGAGCCTTATTTCCTTAAAGTATAATTAAAAGCGTATTAAGCTTACTAGTAAGCTTAACCGCTACTATAATATAGGCCTTAAGTTTATTAAGATTAGTTCTAACAGCTATAAGCGGAATAATATTATTCCTAATCCTCTTAACTAGTGGCTTAAAATTAGTTAAATCCTTTATTTAACATTTGCTAAAATTACTCTTAATATATTCTCTTTACTAGTGATGGGGTCTATATATAAACAAGCCTTTAGTTAAGCTAAAAAGATTATTATTAATAAGCGTAATTAACTATTGGCTGACACGATTAAAGCAGATTAATATTAGAAGTAGTGGTTAATTAAAGGCCTTTTATTAAGCAGTTTAATTAACTATATTAACTTTAATAAAGCTTTAACTACACCCTAGCTAATAAGCTTAAATATTAATCTTACTAGCTATAAGACAGCTTAGTAAGATACATTTAATAGAGCTTTATATTTAATTAAATCTAATATAAAAATAGAGCCTCTAGAGCCCTTACCACTACTTTTCTTCCTTACCACTAACGTTATTACCGATTTTAATATCTATAGAGGATAATTTTGGATATATTTAGACACTATTAGATAAATTAAGGTCAATTTTTAATTGGATAATGTTAATATTTATATATAAAGAGGTGCTGCCAAAAATCCGCAATAAAACACCACGAACTTTATATAAATTGCCTAATTCGGACAGCGAGCTAATAGCGTAACAGTCAGCGTACCTGATTTTGACGCAGCGGACAGCGAGCGATCCATTTAGCTGAGTCAGCCAGCGATAAGGCCTCAAAGCTCGCTGCCCGCTGACTGTTGGACATACTGAATTTATCAAGGACTACAGTAAGATTATTAGGCCTTTTAACCGCCTTACCTAAAAAGACTAACTCTTTTACTTGAAACGGCCCTTAATACTAAAAACTACTACCTTAAACAGTATAATAGCAGGCGTTTATTTTTAAAAGCAACTAGATAGAAAATGGCACCCTATTATATATTATTTAAAGACTATAGTAAATACTAAACTAAACTACTATATTTATAATAAAGAAATGCTAGCTATTATCTCTAGCTTAAAGTACTAGTATATATAGCTAGAGGGGACACCTAGGCCTATTTAGGTAGTTTCTAATTATAAAGCCTTAGAATATTTTATAATAATAAAGCCCTCTATAGCCTGTTACCTAAATAAAAGAATAAACCTACTTTACTAATTTAAGTTAATAGAAATAATAAATAGGAAGTTAATAAAATACTAGCCCACAAACTAGTATAAGGAATGCTATAATACTGTATCTAATAGAAAGGCTATGATTCTAGACCTAACCTAGTACCTCGCTTAGAACTTTATAAGCTACCCTTAAAAGTTTAAAGGGTTTTATAATTAATACCCTAATAAGCCTAAACCTTTAAAGTATTTTAATAAGTAAATAGAGTACTAGTATAGCAAAGATAATAAGCTACTAATTAAGTATAAAGATAAGAATACCCTATGGATATAACACGGATATATAAAGCCTAAGGGCAGGCTTTTTAGAAGAAGGGGGGTAATATTATAACGCTAGTGGAAAACGATAGACTATATATTACGGAAGTGGGCACGAGCTGGAATACAATGTACTAAACGGGGTAGTAATTGAAGAAGGCTACGTACGCGTAACTATGCGTGGTTAATACAAAGACATTTAGATACAGAAACAGAACAGGTCAGGTTAACGTGGTCAAAGAAATAGGGGTGGTCGTAGGACGTGCGCAGGTGTCACGGGACGAACGTGTGCGAGTGACTCCCGTGACACTATAGTAGACGTTATAGTAGACGCGGAGTTATGTAAGCTTACGTGACTTAAGGACCGCATAAAACTTCGAGTGGCGCTACTATTCTTCTCCTTTTTTCTCTCTCTAGCTTTAGATTCTCGTTTATAGATAATCCAATTATATAGGCTTGCGCGCCCCTCTTGCCGTACTTGTGCCTCGATTAACTAAGTCGCTAACATTTTAATAATATTAAGGCTTAGATTAAAAGGAACTAGCGGCTAGTTAAGAAGTTAAAAAGTCTTAATACCTTTCTATATTTTATTGCTAGTTAAGTATATAGGATGTATATAGGGTAATACTTTTAAGAAGTAGGATATATTATAGATTAATAAATAGCTACTATCTAGACGACTTAAAGGCAAAGATCTTACTCCTAGTTTAAGCTAGCTTATCTTTAATCTACTCTAAAATTACCCTCTATTACTTACTATAAAAGCTTAGCTTATACGCTAGCTATTTAAAGAACTAACTAAGCAGCTTAATTAGGTCTATTTCTAACTAAATAGGGCTAAAGTTTTAGGGCAGCTTAATACCTATATATAGCGGAGGGTAGGAGTAATAAGGCTAAACAGGTAAGTAATTAGCTAGCCTAAAGTAAGTGTAAGGCACATTGTCAGGGTGTACGGTAGGGAGCAGGCAAGCCGAGCATGAGTCACAAGGAGAGTCGATGGAAGAGGACGATATGGTAATGAGGGTAGGCAATAGCCTCGTACAGAGAGAGAGAGAGAGAGACGAACCGATGAGGAGGGAAAGGGCTGCAAGCCCGAGGTGCTTATAAGGAGGTGCCAAGCCTAGCCTTCGGCTAGGCCTTGGCTACCCCTAAGCGGCCCTTAGGCGATGCACCCGAGTAAGGGTCAAAATAACCCTTATAGTAAGACACTATAAAGGCTATAAAAAGATTATTTATTAATAGTATAGAATCTTTCTTTCCTACTACCTACTTCTCTCCTTCTAGTTTACTAAATTAATAATAATATTCTATAATAGTTACTTAACTATAAATATGCCACCAAGTAGCTCTTTATTCTACTTTAGAAAATTATTTATATTAATAGAATAATAGTTAATTGCCGAATTAGGTAAGTTAGGCGACTTCTTATTCTACTAATAAGTCTTACCCTTATTATAATAGTAAGCATTTATATAAGGCTACTAATCGGCAATTACGAGTATTTAATTACTAAAGGCTTCCTTAGTAGTAAGTATACTAGGTAGAGCAGCAAGTTAAGCCTATATACTTATCCTTTTACCTATAGGTCTCTTACCTAATTACTAGCTTTAAGTATTAGTAAAAACTTAAGTCTTTAGTTCCTTTTCCTTAACTAAATACAAGGTGAAGTTTAAGGCTAAAGATCTTAAAGGCCAGCGCTAGTGCCACTCCTTAACTATATTAACAGCTTACTTAAGATTATCGCGAGAGCAAATCCCTTGGGGGCAGTAGTTAACTTACTACGCCTTCTTATACAATGCGATAGCTTTAAGCTGGCTAACCTTAAACTTTCGCGGTAATGGATCCAATAAGACCTACTCTCTCCACTCCTCTAGCTAGAATAGGTATAGATTATTGGTGCCATATATAGCTGACTTCGTCTAGGTAGAGTCTCTTTTCCACTATGGACAGTTGCCTTTCAAACACTTGTAAAGCGTGCGGGTGGCGGCGGCGGCGGTGACGACGTGCTTGAATCCTCGTGCCCAGTCTCTACTGGCTCCTCGTCCTCGTCCTCGCCCTCATCCTCGCCCTTATCCTCCTCGTCCTTATCCTCACCCGAATCCGAATCCGAATCCACGAATATAGGCTAAGCCGATAGCGGGGGCGCCGGCAACGGCGACGGCGACGGCGATTTTGGCCCCTTTGCCTTCCTTGCTATATGCAGCTTTAGCTTTAGCTCCCTTTTAACCCTCTTAGACGGCTTGGGGGTAGTATAGGCATAGACTGAGCTCGCTTTCGTTCAGATGGTTTTAGAGTAAAAGACGACTGCCGGGATATAGAGGGCAACACTAAGAATTGTATACAGTTGGCTTAATTGGGCAGGTTAATGACTTCAATTTTAGGCAGTTATAACCAAGACTCAGCGTATTATGAGTGGTAAAATTGAAATCATACCCCCTCTGCAAAATTTTGCTGAGGTGCGATGCGGCTCATTCGGCTTGGCGATTTTTACCGATATTTCGAAAACGACTAAGTCTTGAGTTCCGTTGATCCATCGCCAACATACCTAGTCCCATTTAAGCCATACAAACAACATCCAGTATATGCTTTTTTCCTTTCCTCAACTCCACCCAACCATCTTTCTCAACCCTGATAATCTTCCCATCAACGCAGACCCGTCTCCATCGAGCATCCTCTTCCCTCCCTTCAAACTCGATTCGTAGTCCACCGATCTCCTCGTACCCAACCGCCGGCTCGTTGACATGCCGCCCGCCCTGGTATACCAATCCCATGATCCTCATAATCCCCTCCGCAGACATTGGCCCAAAATGCACAAGCCGCAACTGCCCCTCTAATGGTTTTGAATCCGGCGAGATAGTGAAGCTCTTCTCCAGATTCGAAACCAACGCCGCCAAGACATACATATGCTCTTCTCGAGGGATGGGCTCCCATTTCTCCTGTCCAAAGCCGTCCGGTTTGAAAATCAAGACTTTCGCCTTGTAAGCATGCGGTGGCGATCCATCTGCAGGGAATAGAGCTTCCTTCGCAGCCATCTTGAACCGCTCGACGCCATACTTGCGGTATTCGGCGGTGTCGCTATCACCAACAAGGCTAGCGTGCATGCCCCAGCTGCAAACGACGCCTCCGTACAGCGTCGGGGCGCCGCTTTGGGAATCGCGAGCGAGCTCTTCTTCGGCGCTGCCTTCCTCGATAAGCAGACGTGCTCCTGGGGAGAAGGTGGTTTTGAAGATTGGCAGTTGTTTTGGGTGTCCTCGCACCAGAGTTGCCAACCCGAATGTATTGTCTTTGGTGACACCAGTGGAATGCGCTAGCGCGTTTCCGGTTCCTAGAGGAAGGATGGACAGCTCTGGCGCTCTGAAGCCCTGCTCGATTGGAGCTGATAGGAGTGCATTGATGATGTCGATGACACCACCGTCGCCAGAGAGAAGGATGATGTTTTGTCGAGTTCCCTGGTTGGCCCGGGGAAGAAAAACGGATGTCGTGAGATCCGTGATGGTCTTTACGGATTGCGTATAGTGGAGTACATAGTCTTCTTCCTCCTTTAGGCCGAGGTAAGTAAGAATCCGTTGCACGGCTCGCTCATAAAATTCTTTTGCAAGGCAAGTTCCTGAGAGTGTCGAGACGATAACGTGGGTATTTGGGGGTTGCTCTTTTGTAAATCGTCCTTGCTTCTCATCATCACTAGCAAACTCATGGCCGTAGTCATGAAGAAACTCGTCGGGCAGCTTGGGAGCAGTAATGGAGCATACCCTAGGAGGTTTATCTTGCTTTCCCGGCTCGTTCGCGTCTAACGCATAGACTATATCATGTTCTGGGCGTTTATGTGGCTTCGGAAATGCTCCAATGATGTCGGCACCGTTTATCGTGATTTCATTGCTGACTAGATCGCGATATGTCAGCCTGGATGCTGGCCGGTCATAGGTGAAGCCCACTCCTGTTCTGCTATCCTCTTCTTGAACTTGAGCAGTAGCCTCTCTCAAGGTATTTTCAGGAGATTCAGCTCCCATGTTGAAGAGCGTAGTTGAAGTTGACTCAAGTAAGTATAATCAAAGCGAAAAGTAATCAAGAGGCGCATCGGTTGCTAGCATGGGCTAGGATGACCTGAGACGGGTATGCAAGTCGCTCAAAAGAGGCTTGGCTGGGGTGGAGTCGGCTACACTGTGTGCCAAAAATTCCAACAGCGAGCAGAGTCATTTGAAATATCTCGGCAAGCCCCTAATTCATGCCCAAGAAATGATTAAAGATATTGAAAATGCCTACTGCTAGCTTGTAAGACGATGATATATCCTGAAACCCCGTGTTTGAGCGGTCGATGTCATAATAAAAGGCATCAGCCCAAACTTGGCATCTCTCTAGCTTTCCCCCCTCCATCCCCAGTATAACCGGGACTCATCAGCCCTGCGACGTCAGGCTTCTGCCGTCCAAGCTCCAGCCGTTGCTGCCGGCCAACTATACGAGCAAGATTCAACACCATCACCTCAGCTGTGCAGCCTCTGCTTACACCCACTCCGCTTCCCAAAAACCCCATCCCTGCCACCCATCCTCCGAATTCTAAAACCTCCAGCAACACCACACTGCAGATACATCGAACCCACCGACTTCCGCATGCGCACTACCTCTCCCTCCTCCCACCACCACCACTCACACTACCCACGATGCTGACACGGCGTGACTCTCACGGCCTCGGCGGCGGCTGGATCTTCCTAATCGTCGTGATCCTCCTCGCCATCCTCGCCTTCGGCAGCTGGGTCCTCTACTCGCGCCTGCGGGCCCGCCGTCTGGGCCTCCCCGCCCCACCGCTCAACCCATTCTCCAGCAGCCGCAGCAGCGCCGCGCCGCCGTACCCAGCGCCGGCGCCCGGCGGCGTGGCGGGCTGGATCAACGACAAGGTCCGCGCCTTCAAGAACCGGCGCCACGCAACGGGGGCGTACGAGGAGCCGTACTCGGCCGGCGGCCGCAGCGGCGGCCGCAGCGCCCGCGGCCCGCTCGACCCCGACGAGCCCTGGGATGCCGGGGTCGATAACGAGGCGTATTATGAGGAGCAGGAGCTCGGCCTGCATGCCCCATCGACGGCGTACGGCGGCGGCGGGTACGGCGCGCCGTCGCCGGGCTTCGCTCCCGCGCCGGAGCGCGGCAGGAGCCGGACGCGCGATCTAGCTGATCGCTATGATGAGGAGGTGGGGTATGGAGGGAATAATCCGTTTGGGGACGATGCGGCGAGTAGTTTGAGGGGAGTGAGTCCGCGGTTCGTGGAGCAGCAGCAGCAGCGGGAGCATCAGAGCAAGGCGGGCGTGGAGAGCAATGAGAACAGTCCATCGGAGCGGAGGAGTATGTTTAGAGAAAACATGTAAGATTGGGCATTCTGGGGGGGGTTCTCTCTTTGCCGTAGTGGAAAAATGGGGGGAGGATTCAGTGATCACGGTTTCTGCTGGCTCACGGCATGGAGGTAAATGGGTTCGGCAAACATGGGATAATGCTTCTTTTTTTTTAATCTAAATTTGAGCGGTTTCAGATGGTTAGTTTTCGCTGAGCACGCTGTACATGTTTAACGGCTTCTCGGGAGACAATGCTCCATTTCTCTGGTCGTGCTTTTCACCTTTCGACTTCCCTTTTTTCTTCACCTTCTGATCCGGTTGAGAGATTGCCGTCTCGTCGATACCAAGTAAGCCGTACATTTTCGTAATAGCGGCAGTCAACTTGGCCTCGTCGTTGACTTGCTGAAAATTTTGATCCTCTTTCGGAAAAAGCTCGTGCAATAGTGGGAGATTAATTAGATGTTGATGCAATCCTGTAACCGCGTTAATGAAATCTCCACCTCTAAAACGTTCTGGAAATGCTGTAACAAAAACATTGGTGAACTGTTGAAGCATCCTGAGTGAGTAGAGAACTGCCTGGAGTTGAGCCGAAAAATGAATAAATGCCCAGTTCATTGCTGAAATTTGGCAATTGACCAGTTGCTTGATATATTCACTAGGTATCATAGCAGAGTCATGGCCGAAAAGCTCCCTAAATATTAGATATATTCCGAATAGTCTCCACATCTGTGTTATTGATAGTTCTTGGAATGTGCTTGCCCATTGACGCATGATCAATGTAAGACGACCGCATTCTGCGATGGTCGTTTCTGTCGGGTAGAGCGCATGATTTGTCTCCGCAATCCGTTGCCCTCTTCGCCCTATCTCTTTCATCCAAAAAGTTGACGAATGGGCGGGAGTAATGATTGAGTAGCCTAAACAACGTATGGAATTTCCAAAGCTCCAGGATGATGCTCGAGCTAGATCATCGATTAAGAATGGCAAATAAATGTATATTGTGGTAGGTTGGAGGCCCCCTGGAGTTATAAAACATGATGGAAGTGCCTGATGAACAAATTCTGAAACACGAGGGTCGATCCTTCTTAGGTTATATTGTAGTACATTTTGTCGAGGCTTATCAAGATCTACCGCGAAAACTTGCTGGGCTTGGTGATGCGTGTACCCCTCAATGAACTGCTTGAACTCCGGTGTATCTGTTGCACACTCACGAGCTACCTGGATGCATTCATCGAGGCTTCGGGTGTGATCTTGAAGAATAGTATACGCAAGAGGTAGCAAACTACTCAGTCCAAGTCGGTTTGCTATCTCGATTGGATGGTACTGCAAGCTCCTGAGCACCGTCCCAATCGGTTCAAAGGAAGTCTGAATGTGCTTGAAAAATGCAACGGAACCGTGGGACCCAAGGTCATGAATCAGCAAATCTGAATCACCAGTGAGAACAATGCCTCCAGTCGTCTTTGCATACTCCGCACACCATGAATCGGCTTCTCCAGGTATGACGGCTGTCAAGCGGGAAAACTCGCTAGCGAAAAGAGCCTCGATGACAGCCGCCACGAGGAAGGGGCTATTCATAGGACCTAAACGAGCCGGTAACGGTTGATGCGACAAGGAATAATCCACACCAGCATGCACGCGTTTCGGTCCACTGTAGGTGGCTCTGAATTTTGTCAACTTATGCACAGCACTTTGCAGTCTTGCAAGGCGCTCTGGAATTTTCGAGGCAGGGAGAAAGCCATCAAAGAATATCGCAGCACTGCTCACTCGGTCAGTCCGAGATACTTGGATTGGTGTTCCAACTCACACTCGTAGGCCATGGACCTGCAATTGACGGAGCCAAAGAATAGTGGCCTGACCAAGCTCGCTGTATGATGGAGATGTACGAAGCTCGGAGCTTCGGCCTTGGCCTTGATTGTATATGTGAAATGCCAGTCCCGGTCCGTCGATAGCAACCGTGCTTTGAATCGCCGAGGCATTCAAACTAAATTGCACCGAAGAGGCAAAGGGCTCGAGATGGGCGATGAGACGCGGAATACCCATATTGATGGACGGAAGTTAAAACAAGTGTTCTCTTCATAAGGAAAATTCAAATAGATTCAAGAACGCGAGGCTTATAATTCTATTCAAAAGGAGGAAGTGGGCTCCGGAGGCCTCGAGCAGATGCCTGCAGTCTCAATACAGTGTGGAGCAACGGTTGAGATAGTGGGCATATGTTGGAGAAAGGCTGCGCAGAGGCTGAAGCGCTACTCAATTCGACTCAGCCACTTCGGCCTACTGATCATGGACACCCGCCCGTCAAAGGCACTGATAATCCAAGAATAATCCGAATTCAACAACGGACCAGAAACGATTAGCCGCCTGCGCGACGGGCTGTTGAGCTATGGCGTCCCCGTGGTATCGCTATGATATCGCTGCAGTCGACCGGCGGTGAGATGTCTTACTGTATCAAGAGTCTGCATGCTCTGGCTGCAAACTGTGCATGTTCTGCATGTGCATCGATAGTTCGCGGCGTTCTCGGTCGCGCTGAATGCGTGTGGCTGGGCTTGTGCGTGCTGGAGGGCTCTTTATTGGCTCGCTTGTGGCGGTCGTGCGTCATGTTTACAAGTAAAACCCCCACTCTGCCCGCTCTCAGCTCATCCAATTCTCTCACTAAGAGCTTCAATTTTTCCCCTCCTTTAATCTTACTGCCCAAAATCTGCCAGATTTCACCATGAGCGTCAGGGCGGTTTCATTGAAACCATATACGGACCAAAAGCCCGGAACGTAAGTTAAGATTTTGGCTATGCAACATTACCTGTCTTAACAGGCCCTTTTATATCCATGCAACAGTTTTATGAAGCTGGATAACCTAACAATATTTTTTGTCACACGCCATTCTCTTAATACCTCCTCTTCATTGTCTCCAATGTGTGCAACAGGGGATCATGGCTAACTCGTGGTTTCGAACCAGCTCTGGCCTTCGCAAGAAGGTCAAGGTCTTCCAGCAGGAGAACTACAGCGAGGCCTTCGTTGCTAGTATTCTTCTATCCATCCCCGAAGGCGTCGATGGCAGCTTTTTGGTCATTGGTGGAGATGGACGATACTGGAACCCCGAGGTCATGCAATTGATCGCCAAGATTAGTGCCGCGTACGGTGTCAAGAAACTGGTGATCGGACAGAATGGCATTCTGAGCACTCCTGCGGCCAGCCATGTCATTAGAATACGAAAGGCGACCGGTGGTATTCTTTTGACTGCAAGTCATAATCCTGGAGGTGTGTACGATGTTGTTTTACTCTATCTTTTTTTATCTCCTAATATAGAGAACATATCCCTTCCCTCTTACACCCTTAAAAAACGACCTTCCGCTAATCTCACATCCATTTTTCAGGCCCCACTGAAGATTTCGGTATCAAATACAACTTGGCAAACGGTGCGCCTGCGCCTGAAAGCGTCACGAACAAGATCTTTGAGACTTCCAAGACCCTTGCCTCCTACAAGATCGCCGACATCCCCGACATTGATATCTCCACAATTGGCACCAAGACCTATGGCCCGTTGGAGGTTGAAATTATTCACTCTACGAAGGACTATATGGATATGCTAAGGGACATCTTTGACTTCGACCTAATCAAATCATTCCTGAAGCAGCACCAAGACTTCAAGGTGCTCTTCGATGGTCTAAGCGGCGTCACTGGCTCATACGGAATCGACATCTTCGAGAAAGAGTTTGGTCTCAAGGGCAGCACCCAAAACTGCATCCCTAAGCCTGACTTTGGCGGACACCACCCTGATCCTAATTTAGTTTACGCCCACTCCCTCGTCGAGGCTGTAGACAAGAACGGAATTCACTTCGGAGCCGCCAGTGATGGCGATGGTGATCGCAACATGATCTATGGAGCCAACAGCTTCGTCTCGCCTGGCGACAGCTTGGCCATTATCGCACACCACGCCCAACTCATCCCATACTTTAAGAAGCAGGGCATCTACGGGCTTGCACGAAGCATGCCAACTTCTGGCGCAATCGATCTTGTCGCCGAGGAGCAAGGCATAGAATGCTACGAAGTACCGACTGGCTGGAAATTCTTCTGTGGCCTCTTCGATGCCAACAAGATGAACATCTGCGGTGAGGAGAGCTTCGGTACCGGCAGCAACCACATCCGTGAGAAGGACGGACTGTGGGCTGTTGTCGCGTGGCTCAACATTATTGCTGGCGTCGGCCAGCAAACCGGCACTACGCCCAGCATCAAGTCCATCCAGCGCGATTTCTGGGAGACATACGGACGCACTTTCTTCACACGGTACGACTACGAAGGCTGCGAGACTGAGGGTGCCAACAAGGTGACTGCGCACATGAGGGAACTCATCACGACGAAGAAAAGCGAGTTCGTCGGCTCAACCACCGCTGGTCGCAAAGTCCTCGAAGCGGATGACTTCTCCTACACTGACCTCGACGGAAGTGTCAGCAAGAACCAGGGCATCTACGTCAAGTTCGACGACGGAAGCCGCATTGTCGTGCGCCTGTCTGGCACAGGCAGCAGTGGCGCCACGATTCGTCTGTACATCGAGAAGTATGACTCAGACCCATCAAAGTGGGATCTTGACGCACAGGTGTACCTGAAGGACAACATCAAGATGGCGACTGAACTCTTGAGACTCCAGGAGTTTATCGGACGCACCGAACCCGATGTAAAGACCTAATTGGGATATAGAGGGTTGAATGGATATGATGATGTACGAGCGTATTTGTTCAGCGCGGAAGGCGCATGATGATGGATAATGAGCAGGTGGAAAGGCTTACGGAGAATGACGTGATTCACGGTTTCATAGTGAACATTCTATAAAAGTGCCGCTCCTTGGCTGGCTTTCTTGAAGATACATTGACAGTGCTCTGTGGTGCTATTGTAAATTCTTCTTTCACTTATTTCCTAGCAAGAAGCAGCATCCACAAAAGAGGTAGAGTTGCTCATTATTCATTAGGTGATCTTCAGCAGACCCATTTTCCACTCTGGATTCAGTTCTATGAGATGTCTCTGAACTCTGTGATTTAGCTAAGATGAACATTGAACTACACGGGAATCAGCCCACATTCTCGTTAGTATATGAACGATGCTTATGAGCACAGTACCGCGTGATTTTTCTTTTCCACAGAATACTCTAGTTTCCACCACAAATCATAAAAGGGATATTCGTCTTGCTTACTGATTTACTAAATCCTAAGGAGATTAGCAGGTAGCAAGGAAGACCGCAACCCCCAGAAGGGTAGAGCGTCTGCATTGAAGAAGTGGCTTTCCCATCTCATCCTCTCTCCGTTCAGCTCTTGTTTTCCTGTTTTGGTTAGCCGACCTCGCAATGATGTGTTCCCTGCATACGCCAGCCTATCAGTCATCTAGCTCCAAGGACAAAGATTGCTCTGCACGCGCTTGAAAATGAATACAGATTATTTAATGAGGCAGAGTCCGAAGAATTCTGGTCGCTCTTCTCCCCTTTTCCCTCCTCAATTCTCTCTCTTCCTCAATTCTCTCCTATTTTCTGCCACCCCTTTTCTCTTACTCCATTCCTTGTTTTCGTAAAATCTTTACACTTCCTACCCTCACCCCTTTTCCACCTCAAAAACAATGGCTGAGCCCGCGTTGAAACCTGGCTCCTTAGTCCCTGTGACAGGCGTGAATGGGTTCATCGGCAGCCACATCGCGGACCAGCTTCTCACCCACGGCTACCACGTCCGCGGCACAGTAAGAGACGTAGCCAAAGCAGAGTGGATGAGCGAGTTCTTCAGGTCGCGGCACCCAGACGACCAATTCGAGCTGGTGGTCGTGCCCGACATGTCAAAGGAAGGGTGCTATGACGACGCCGTCAAAGGTGAGCTTCTCGCGCACTGCTGGGTACGGCAGTTGACTAGGAGTGAGGTCGGTATGCTGGCGGGACCTGCGTTGGCTGGTTTAGGCGCCGCGGGAGTCGTGCACGTCGCGTGTATCATGACGGGCGGGTCTCCGTAGGAAGGTGCCTGCAGCAAAAAGCAATCCTAATGGCGCGCCTAGATCGCACAGCCTCCTTGACGCTGCCAATTCGCAAAAGTAGCGAAGACCTCAGGCCCCGGCCTCCACGTGCCCAAAGCTCAGCCTCACCCGGCTGACACCCGCGTGCCCTGACTCCTTGAGAGCCTCGTCCACATTCAAACTCTAGTTTCTTTCCTACGGAAGCTTTCGGCGCTGATTGTCCTGTCAATGCTTCAATTACTTATTGTTCCTATCGCCTGGCGCCTTTTCCGCGAGCAAGCCAATTCGCCGCTGTCCCAGTCGTTGAGCAATCACAACCTCCTGAACGAGTAATCCACAAGGCAAAGTGGCCGCAATTCGATTCGGGGACCTAGAGTAAGCACATACATATACAGATGGACCCTGTTTCATTCCTCGGTGCCGTGGGAGCGGGTGCCAGCATTATCGCTGCGATCTTGAGGACTGTCCAGAAGCTGTCCGAGCTTCGGGAGAGATTCCAGGAGGCCGATACTACAATTGGACTACTTATCACAGAGCTCCTTACAATTCAAGCAGCTCTGGTACGGATTGACGGCTGGGCGAAGTATACTTTTACGCCCACCAGTCCCATCCAGGAGGATCTTCGCTCCGCATTCGAAGTCTCCTTGGATGGCTGCGGCCTTGCTATGAACATGTTGGCTGCCGAGGTTGAGAGCCTGGCAAGTGACCGGTCAGACTTCTCCGCTCGTGCGAGAACTTTATTGAATGAGGCCAATATGAGGATCCATCAACAGCGACTCCATGCCCAGGTTAGTGCGTTACAGCTTTTGATACAGGCGGTCCAGGTGTATGTGTATATCCGTCTCCGACATGTTGGTCTCTTGGTCTAACACCTTTCTAGTCCGTCTCTCCCAGGTCAAGCCGCATTGTTGCGGGAACCAAAAAATCGCCAAATCATCGAGAGAATCCGAGACGACACCTCTTCCCTCCGGACAATTGCACAATCAACCCATGCTAGCCAGGAGTCGATAATTACTCGCACAAATTCAACGGTGGGAAGCACAGTGTTCCCATTTGATCGCGAGATTATGAACTCGGGACCTTATCAAAACAATGGTGCTGAAGCCATCGGAAAGCGCGAGGACCAAATAGCGGGAGCTCAAGCACGCTGGGACGCAGCCCCGAATGGTTCTAGACAAGGAGGGCGAAGCCAGGCGAGACAGCTCATGCCAGTGCTGACGTCGGATGGGGCTACCGTTCCGAGAGACAAGCTGTCACCGAACATTGAACAATCAGAGCAATGGCAGAGACCACAGCCGTACGAAATGTCAATCTCTTCTAGCGGATTCAGTCCGAATGGACGGAATGTTCAACCCCCGTTCCGAGGAAAGCCTTCAGAAATGAAAAATTGGATGCCCGACCTCTTCAAGCGACGCAGCCGGCCCAGTCTTTCATTTTCAGGACAGAAACCCCCTCCTAGCACGCCGTCAACACCAGTCGGGCGTCGCGGCAGACGACGCTCAGAAAATGACCTGAAGCGAAGCATTAACCTCTCTTCGCGGGGTGGGTTTGCTGCTCCTCCCATTGTTCGGGCAGCTCAAGAAGGCTCCAGTATGGAAATTGAGAGTCTGCTTGACCAAGGCGCAAAGATTGAAGAGGTGCATGCCCCGACTGGCCGCACTGCACTCGCCGTAGCTTCCCACTGTGGCCATGATTATATCGTCAAGCTACTCATCGCTCATGGCGCAAGAACGGACGTCGTCGACGTGACCGGGATGGCTCCGCTGCATCTTGCTGCGGCGCGAGGACACAACGAGGTTGTCGAATACTTACTAGGAGAAGGCGTGGACGTAGATTCCCCTGGACCCGCGAAGAAAACACCGCTTCGTCTCGCTTCTGAGAATGGATACGACGACGTAACCGAGCTGTTACTTCAGCACCGCGCGAGGGTCAATATAAGAGATGGAAAACAGCTTACTGCGCTTCACGCGGCTGCTAAGCAGGGAGATGAACCCATGGTCAATCTCCTTCTCGCAAACGGTGCGGATGTCGAAGCCAAGGACCGTGACTTTATGAGTGCGCTCCATTATGCTGCTGAGAATGGGCATGCTGGCACCGTGGACATCCTGCTGAAAAACAAGGCAAGCATTGAGAGTTGCGGGAAAGAATCCAAGACAGCACTCATGTGCGCTTGCTCATCGGGATCTCCTGGATCCATGGACGTTGTCAAGCTTCTGATTAAGAAGAAGGCGTCCTTGAAGCACAAAGGAGATGGAGATATGACGGCGTTGCACTGGGCTAGTTACAATGGGCACGACGAGATTGTCAACCTCCTCCTTCAGAAGCGAGTCCCAATTGATGCTCGCACGAAAGACGGAAGAACGCCACTTCACGTTGCGGTCCTCTCAAGAAACTTCTCAACAGCCGAGCTTCTGATGCGACGTGGCGGGTTTGTTGAAGCCCAATGTGCCAACTCGATGAGACCGTTGCATTATGCTTGCGAGGCTGGTGATGTGGACCTTGTGCAGCTATTGCTAAGCGGTAACGCCGAGTTGGAGGCAGCGGCAACTAGCCTAGGGAGAAGACCTATACACATTGCGACCAGCAATGGGTTCCGTGAAGTCATCGATCTCCTCCTAGATCGAGGTGCATCTATCGATGCTCGCGATGCCGCTAGCGAACGTCCGCTGTGTCTCGCCAGCGCCAACGGGAACGCGGACCTTGTTCAGTTATTACTAGACCGTGGTGCAGCAATGCGCTTGAAATTTTTCCAAGGCCAATATCACGAGGATTCGCCTCTCTGTCTAGCCGCCAAGTACGGACAGCTCTCAGTGGTTCGCGAACTTATTACTCGCGGCGCGTCAATCAGGCAAAAGGACGAACAGGGTTGGCAACCTCTTCGATATGCGGCATATTTTGGTTGGCCAGATGTGGTGGAGACTCTCTTGGGCGGTGGAGCCTCCGTAAGCGGGCTATCCCAGGGGAGCTGGGGTTTCAGTATGTCGGCGACTCGAGTCGGGTTTGCACCCAACATGAACATCACCGAAGAGCGCAAAGCGCGAGTCCTCAAGCTCATGCAAACAGCCGAACACCAAGAAAGTTCAGCGCAGGATGCGGCTGCTCCCCAAACTACCTATGCCACATTACAACAGCATGAGCTAGCCGAAAAGGACGACGACCAGGAGGAAACATACTCGATCCCACCGCCCGGGCCTCCGCATTCAATGCCTTATGAGCCGAATTCTGTGGCATCCATCGCTGCGATTGCGTCAGCTTTGACTCAGAGTCCACCGGAAGGATTGTATCACCTGGCTCCAAACCCCGAAACAGGTCGTTCAGAAGATAAACCTGTGCCTTTTCCCTACACGTCTTACACCACATGGCCACCAATTCCGAATACACGAGATTCGTCGGCCCTGGCATCACGACTCCTCTCAGATATCTCCAACCTCTCGACGTCGGATTCGCCATACTCTGAGTCCACTATATCCCCTATGCCACCTTCTCGTCCTCCTCCACCTCCACCATCGCAGACTGCTGGCGACTTCGCAGATGTAGAAGATCTCGGACGGATCCAGGCGCTGAGGTGTGACAACTGCCGCATCGCTGGGAAGCTAGCACCGGATTTGACCTGCAATGAGTGTCGGACCGCGGTGTTTAGGTTCAGTTACAATCGCACTGCGGAACCAATGCCGCAAGGCTCCCCGATCCACGAGATCGGGACTTAGAAAGAGTATGGGAGACACCACATATACATCAAGCGATTTACTTGCCTCTCCTTCCAGCGGGACGGAAGTAGGACTAGTTATGCTCTAGCACAAAGATATACGCCATCCGGTTTTAGATCAAAGACACATAGTATTCGGGATTATCGGAAGGAGACAAGATGATCCGTACGAAGAGAATTCGAGATTATAGACTCGAATATGCCGCGCTAACGATTATCCCGGACAGACCTTCCTCCGAGGTTCAACTACGCACTAAGCTATTTTGGGCCAGAAGGTCTGGTATGCGCTTCGGATTTTTGGTAGGAAGAAACGAGCCAGAAGGGCCAAAATACACCTTTCTGTTCCCAAATCTATCAACCACCACAACACTTGAAGCTCTTCGTAATGGCCAGAATAACTAAATTGACTATGATTAACAAGACTACGTCGTCCAATTTCCTAAATTCGATCTCGTTGTCACGTCGCTTGCACGAAGGCTCTGCATTCAAAGGCTCTACACAAAGACTCTGCGTACGGAGGCTCTGCATACAAAGGCTTTACGCAGAGAGGCTCTATATGCAAAGCCTTTATACGTAGAGCCTCCGTACGCAGAGCCTTCGTGTAGAGCTTTCGTGCGGGGTCTTCGGATGTAGAGCCTTCACGCAGGGCCGTCGGAACCCCGAATCCTGCAACAACTGCTAGGCCAAATTAGATGCTTTTTCTGCGTTCGATTCGCCTTGTCCAGTTCTACGACGTGCCGTTGGCCGTTAGTTCGTGTAGGTGTTGGTTAGTAGTCAGTCAGTGGGAGATATTACTATATAGCGCTTACTTTTATACAAGAATTACAAATCGCCGCCCGCTTCTGCTATTTTTCCGAGCCTAGTCTTAGACCTGCCCCGAGCGTAGCTGTGCTAGCCGGGCCCCTGAAGTTAGATCGGTACCTTATAGGCGGTCGCGTAATATTACTCTAAAATTTAAACACCTAAACGCGTTCTATTATTACCACCATATATAGTAAAGGCAGTATATATACGTAGAGAGTTGCTATATTATATACTACTAGACGTTATTAAAACGTCTTAGTCATGGTTACTGCAGTACAGTCCTATATTAAGGCGTCTTAGTTACTACAGTATAGCTGTCGAACTGAATCGGATTTCCTTACCACCGTCTTACTACTGTCTCGGTCTCCGACTTAGTCTCCGACACGGTCACCGACGTAGTCTACTACCCCTTCCTTATGTATATATAGAGGCTCTAGAGCCACATTTAATAAGACAGAGTTCTCATTCCTGATCGTCCGTTTAACAGTTATGAGCCCGGGCCGTCTACTGCATCATCCTTAATTTAAAAGCCATTATTCCCATTAATTTCCATCGTCATTTTGACTATAGACATCCATAAAAATAACCTCTCAATAAGAAACCACTCACGTTATTATCTTATACGTTATCCTTATAAGCCCAAACGACTAGGATAAATGGATTAAGGTTATTAAGTTAAAAGCCAATAATAATCGTCTCTGGAAGTACGTCAACCTATTAATACCTAAGACTAATTTACTAAAGCTTAAAGAACCTGTTTGAGCCTTACCGTAGGATATTAATAACTAGGGGAAAACGAAGCTCTATAAGCTAGATGAGGATAAGGAGGAGCTCTAAATACTCTAGCTTAACTATAGGGACAACCTAAAGCTATATAGAAAACAGCTGTTAGCTCTTAATACGTTACGCAGCTATATCTAAAGCTCCATTTTATATATCTACCTTATTTATACATTTAAATATAATACCACCTACGTCTTACTGCCACTAAAGCAGAGAATTGCTCTGACTAACTATGCCTAAAAGCTTTAGCTTGCTACCTAGTATATAAAGCTTAAGAAAGCGCCTTAGAACTAAAACTTTAAAGTCTAGTTATAGGAATAGGAGAAGGTATATATTAAGTACAAGGAGCTAGGTCTACCAAAGGTAGATAGTAATTATTTAGTAAAAGACTTCGCGTATATAGTTAATTTAATTACACTAAGCTAGTTAGAATATTGGAAGAACCAGCTTAAAAGACTTATGTGACGGCTCGAACAAATGCCTCTAAACCGAAGCTTAAACGAATGCTGTCTAATAAAGATACTAAGCTGAGGAGAAGAAAGGAAGAGAAAGGTCGTTAGGGGCTAATATACAGGAGGCGCCAAGGCGCTAGTAGTAAGCAGGTGGCGATGCCCTAGCACCGTCATAACTTAAGTAAAAGAAGACGCTTTTTACCTTCTTTAAACTAGTTAAAATATACTAAAACTGTTAGCGACTTAGTTAATTAAGGCATGGACACATTAAGAGAGACGCGTAGGCCTACATAATTAGATTGTCTATAAACGAGGATCTAAAGCTAGAGAAATGAAAAGGAGAAAAAGACAAGTAGCGCCGTTTAGAGTTTTATATAATCTTCTAGTTATATAACTATAGCTATCTACTAAGTTCTACCAAGTTCTACCAAGTTCTACCATTTTCTACTAGTGCTATAATAT
>Ga0307515_10005715_pt1 | contig 25121 bp, 31 predicted proteins | sample 17_EM_MG_FD_194513 | JGI IMG/M metagenome (GOLD analysis project Ga0307515, IMG submission 194513) | Populus trichocarpa ectomycorrhiza microbial communities from riparian zone in the Pacific Northwest, United States - 17_EM | ecosystem: Host-associated > Plants > Roots > Unclassified | place... | reverse complement strand
AGGATTTGCCAATCGAAGCCGTCGCTTGGCGACACCCGAAGCGAGTGCGGGGTTCGTATCGACAGGAACCGAGGGTTGGAAAGTTTATGATACAAAACTGGGAGAACGTCTTGCGCGTGGGGAAGGGCTCCTGAGATATAAAACTCGATCTTGCGCTTCAAAGCGGCGGTTTTCCAAGGTTCGATAGAGGACAGCAAATCGCGTGTCAGGTGCTCAAGTTGTACTTCCCTGACCTCTGGGAAACTAAATACGAATGCTTAACCGGGAGGGAGGGAGCGGGACGTGCGAAAACCAATTACCAAGACGTGTACTTGCTGAAGACTTCCTCAATGATATCGCATCTGTCGAGCGTTCGTTTGATCTCCTCGAGAGCAACCGCCTTCAGGCCTGGGATATTGTACTAGGGAGGGGTCTCTGCTTTGGGCTCGGTTTTTATGGGGGTGTGGCGATATCTCACCTTCGCTGCCAGTCGATAGACAGATTTCGGTGATGGCTGGGACACCTGAGGTGATTCCCTGCCGCTTTCCGAATCCTCTCGTAATTTAGGGCCCCCAGGTGCGAACTCTATGTCGTTCGTGTACAAGTACCGTAGAGCCGCCCGAAGTCTATTCTCGCACGGGTGAACCTCCGACCGTGGAAGATGGACAGTTGGAGCTTACGTGACAAAAGCGACGTCTGGGATGACGACGGTCTTTACGAAGTGTTTGGGATCGGTCATGCCATGGCTACAAGCCAGATTCATGAACGTTGGGACAGGGATCCTCGGGGATACGGACGTACCCTATGTCTTCCAACTCGGCGAGCGCAGATTCCATCTCCGATTCAGACATAGCCCCAGAAGTTTCACTTTGGGCGTCTTCCTTCCCGATGTGGAGGATATCGCCACATTTCTCGTTGTTGAGAGCAGCCGGTGTACCTTCGTTCAGACGTATTGTCTTTTCTACCGCTTGCGATTCTTTTACTTTCGGCGGTTTAGCTTCCTCGTCGTCAACCTCAAAATCGCTGTCTGAAGAATAGTCGTAGTCGTTCGAATAGGATTCGAGGAGATCCGGAAAGCCCTCCCGGATATCCTCTACGTCATCGTCTCCAGATAAGACTGAAGCTCAAAGTCAGAACCGAACTATCGGGTGAGTTTGTGTATGAGACTAACCACGTTGGAAATTCGGTAGTGACCCCAAGACATGCCCGTTCACAAAAAGTGGCTGTGGATTGCCTACACGCCGTATTGTCCTGTTCCGCGAGGAGAAGGCCCAGAGTTTAGTATCGATAAACTTTCCAGAAGTTATCGAGTCGCCCAGTGCTTGCTGGAGTGATTCTGGTATGTCCATCGAGGATGTTGAGAGTGAGGAGGTAGTCTAATTCGGCGCTGGTTGGCACGGCTTAAAGGTGTGGTGCATTGATCAAGCGCCCATATAACTCTCGTTTGAGGTTCAGATGACCAACGATAACGCGTGCACCCGACCAATACAGGAACCATTTGGTCCCCCGGAGTTCTGCGAGTTCACCAGACCACCACTGATCACGGTTCCCTTCAAGTGGGCAATGAAATAGACCACCAGGACAGAGGGAGACGAGATAGTGACGCCGGCTTCGGGCGGAAGGAACCCTAATGGATTCCTCGTTGCAGCGGGCCTGAGCCGGGAGGACGCATATTAATGAATTGCGAGTCCCGAGGCCGGCAAAGGAGCCGTGTGAGGTGTAGCCCCTGGCGAGGTTTAGCACCGTGCTAAAAGGCCTACGGTCATGAAACAAAAGTCTTGAGCACGTCGGTTAGCCAGGAAGAGACCCAGAGCATTTCGACGCAAAAAAGCAGCGGAGTGCGCCGGAGTTAACCCGGTGTTGATCACAATCTCGAATAATTCGAAGTTTTCTATTATAGAGATTTTGAATCCGTCTTAACTCGAGGGTACAGCAAGAGCAACGAAGCTACATAAACTTGATTATGGTACGGAGTACGGACAGGGTAATAAGCTATAACTCGGCGTGTATATGCAAACGAATGCAAGGAGGTATATATCAAACAAATGGTCCTTTGGGAAAAATCAGATTAATCATCAGCACGATTCGCGAAGGGTACAACTAGAGCCAGGTCCAGGGTTTCAAACCATAAAAAATGGGTGGGGAGAGTGAGTCCGTGCTAAATCACGAGGTGAGACGAAAGTCGATTAAGGGGCCGGAAATCAGGACAGGATGGCAGCCAGGGCGACCGTGAGGACAAGAGGTAAGTGAATAGAGTGAAAGATGTGCGAAGCACCCGAAGATTCGCTGCCGTTGTTCGAACCATCAGAGCCCGATCCCGTCGATCCTTGTCTCCAGTCATTGCGAATGATGTCGGACGCCTGTTCAGCGAGCACATAAACTGGGGCTTGAAGCTAATGAAAAACGTCAGTAAATGGAAAAACGCCTATAGAGAAACGGGACATACATGGGCGGCGAACGAGAGAGGGAAGACCGAAGCATCGACGACACGAACATTTCCCAATCCGTAAACCTTGAGTTTTGCGTCGACGACGCCTCCTTGGTCTCTCGGTAACATGGCCAAGGTGTTTCCGGGATGGAATTCCGTTTCGATAGCATTGAGAAGGAACGCGTCGATAGCCTCATCGGTGGTAACGTTGGGTCCGGGCGAAACTTCCTCGTTAAGGACTTCACTGAGGGGGAGGGATTGTCCGATCCTCCTGACCAACTTGATACCCTCGCGCATAGACACAAGGTCAGCAAAGTGGGACAAGTACTGTGGGTCGATGATGGGGTCGTCGAACGGATCGCTCGAGTTGATGTAAATGCGACCTTGACTGAACGGATGCTGGAGGGCGACTTGGACAGCGAGAGTCTGCTCTTCGGTGGCAGAAGTACCAGTGGCCCACAACAGGACTTCAAGGTGTCCGACACCACTCAACAAGAGCTTCTCCGCAGTGGCTTTGTAAATGATCTTGTAGCCGTTGACGACGCTCTCGTCCTTGCTGGGGCACAAGTCGCTGGTAGAAGTATCGACCATTCCGAGTACCTGGTTCTGGAAGTGGTTGGCTGATTCCGCGTTTCCAAACATCGTCGAAAGGTTTGCATAGGCAATAGCCGAATTGACATAGGAAAGGAATGGCGAGGATTGTCCTGGAGGAACGCCGTCTCCAGTTCCGTTTCGTTGGAAGGTACCCAGTGTTTCCGTCGTAGTTTTCCAAGCCACGCCAGCACGCTGTGAGAAAGTAGGCATCAGCCCCACGCGCTTGAGAGAAAAAGGTATCGGAGAAAAACTTACAACATGATCCTGAAGGTGCTGGCCAACACTTGGCAAATTGAGATTGACATCGATTCCCACAGAACCAAGCACATCCGAGGGCCCGACACCACTGTGTAACAATACGTGAGGGCTGCCGATGGCGCCACCAGAGAGGATGACCTCCTTCCGGACTCGAACCGATGAGCGAGGACCACTTTTGACGAAAGCGTACTCAACGCCGGTAGCGGTCAGGTTGCTGGCATTCGAGGTATCGAGCAAGATGCGAGTGACGGTAGCGTTTGTCAAGATATGGAGATTTGCTCTCGGGGGCAATGGGTCAATGTAGGCGTTACGAGCTTCCGAACGGGTCCAGTTCGTGGGATTGATGGAGGACGTCGTAATGAACGCCCCAAATGGCTCTCCACTCAGTGGATCCGCGCATCGTGGAATCCCGGCATTTTCCAATGTAGGTAACCAACGACCGACAACCGGAAGAGTGCTGAAACAAACCCAAACTTCAGACAGGTGGCATATACAGGACCAGGAAAGAGAAACTCACAATCCGGGGTAACTAGCGTACACAGGTCCATGAGAACCATGGTTCGAGGAGTCGTAAAGAATATTCGCAGCCGAAGCAACATCAGCGACTGGAGGGACGAAAGTCTCGGCCTTCTTGATGTAATTGCGGGTGTTTTCCCAATTCCAAGTGCTGCCTCCGTCAATAAGCCCGGCCCAAGTGTCGTATTCGATCTTGGACGCGTGCACGTAAAACAACCCGTTAACGGCGGTGCACCCTCCCAAGATTTTGCCCCTCGGTTGGGCCATCATACGGTTGTTCACATGCGCTTGGGGACTCGACAGGTACTTCCAATCGTAAGAAGTTCCGGTGAGTGACTTGGTAAATGCGTGTCCGGGAATATCTGGGGGAATAAACCATGAAGATGAGACGTGGAGGAATGACCAAGGGAGGACCATCACAAAGCCAAGAGACCTACCGATGGAATCACGAACGGCGTCGCCGGTATCACCAGCTTCAATCACCAAGACCGTATTGTCAGAATCCTCCGACAAACGGTTCGCCAGAACAAGACCAGCATTCCCACCACCGACAATGACAAAGTCATAAGCGTCGTCGAGTTGAGAAGTCTGTTCTTTCAGGAAACCTCTAGCGTGAAGATCACGGCGATGATGAGCTCCCAGCCCATAATGACCAGGGTGAGCGACCGTCTGACCAGCCAAGTAGGAACCGTAAAGGACGAGAAAGAGGATCGTTTTCATGAATTTGATGTGAGGTGAGTGTGAGGAGGGACCGTCAGGGTCGCCGAAGACAGTTTATATACTTCAATCATCTTCCTAATTTTGAGGGGCACGGGCGGAAGTGGCCTATTGCCCAGCCTGAGGAATTTACACCAACAGCGACCAGCCCAAGTCGTGGAGTGGTCTCAGGCTCACGGCGGCGAAGCCCAGGCCGATCGGCAATATGCGTCGGATCAAACCCTCCGTGCGTGATTGAGTCAGTTCAAAACCGTCGCGTCAACTCGGCCCTGCGGGTGAGATCGGATTTGGTCGACAACGTTTTTCCCATGTGTGAAACAAAAGTACAAGCCTGGAGATTGTAGAGTAGATACTACGTTCGGTCGCCTAGCCCGGTGGCAGCATGGTTGCATCAACGTAGCCACCCTCGCTTGACGTCTCCTCATCGTTTGTGTTGGCGCTGATGGGAGTCCTTGGCATCACCATCAACCCTAGAGGGGAGATGTAAGTTCAATGACGCGAGATCGTGGGAGCATACGCGACTCACCAGTTCGTGCAGACTCGAGGATACCGAACGGTTTCAGTAGACTCAAGAACGCGTTCATACGAGAAGACTTTCCAGCCAACTCCACGATGACACTGTTCTCGCTCACATCCACGAGCTTGCCACCAAATTGGGCGGCAAGGACGTTAACGGACTGCAAATTCTGGGACTTCAAATGAAGAGTTTCCGTCGGGGTAAGAGCCATCGGAATCTCCGAAGGAGCGGCGGGGTCTGCCGCATGTTCAAAGTGCTCAGCAAGTGCCATTTCTTGCCGAATTTTACTGGGCCGGTATTGGCGAGGGGCTAACGAAGGCCCACCGGCGAGTTGTTCTTCGACATATTCCGGACCAAGAATAGAGACCTTCACGAGCAATAGTTCTCGCTCGATGCATCGGGTTTCCGTGTAATCCAAGACTGCCCACACCGGCACCTGTTCCGCAAGATCAGTTCCTGATCATACGGCCGTTGTGTGTCACAACGAGTTGCCAGGGGAGGACTAACCAAATCCTCGAGCTGTCTCCTTGCCTGCTCAACAACACCATCTTGGCCTTTCAGCACGATAGACATCCGACTGAGATCCCTAATTTCCGTCCGGCATACAACGAGGGACTCAATATTGAAACCTCTTCCGGCAAGGATGCCCGAGACTCTTGACAGCACCCCAGGCTCGTTTTGCACCAAGCAATTGAGGACGTGACTGTAAACATGATAAGGAGAATTCCGAATATTTCCGCGATGTCACTCACTTTTTGAAAGGTTGTAGGGATGGAGGAGGTGTGTTATAAAGAATGTTCGTCACAGCTTCCTCCGCTGTCCTCGACCTGGGGAGGTCCATCGAAGGCAAAGGTGGAGGGTGCACCCTATGGGAGCTTTTGTAGTCCAATGCCGAGGTCGAATCATCAATCGGCTTTGGCGGTTTCGGCGGGGCCTCAGGCGTCTCATCGTTCTGGAAGCGGATTGACGATGAAGAAAAGCATTGCAACCGACTGTACGTTCGCGACTTGAGAGCCGCATTTCTCAGTCTGACAGCAACGAGACTGGTCATGTTCGTCGGCCGCAGGTGTTGGGGAGGATTTGTGCCCGGAAGGCGAATCGAGTCAAGGAAAAGGCTTGAAGCGAACGCGGGGCAGCTTAAGCCGCATTTCCATTTTGGGAAATAAAGCGCCCGGATCACAACATTGTTCTCCCTGTAAATCTGTCAAGGCCGTCCAACGGGGGTGCATTGTATACGGAAGCGTAGTACAGATCGAGCTCAACTAGACGCGTGCTCCTCCGCATTTTCCAGAACCATCCGAGCCAGCTTCGTGTACTCAGCTGCATCCTCAGCCTCTCTGCCCTCCAGTTCCGCCGTTTTCTCCCAATGCGAGAGTCCGCTCTCGATTAACGTCCACGACTCCTCTTCGGAGTGTTCATCTACCCATCTAACATACTCCGCTTCTGCCCATCCATGAAGACTGTGGGGTAGGGGAATCGGTGACCGGACAAGAATATGGTGAAGTACGATCAGAGGTCTTAACCCCGCAGTGTGCTGTGGGGAAGCCAACATGCTGTTGTCCAAGAACAGGAGAGGTCTAAAACCAAGAACCTCCGCGTTAGATCAATTAAACATTGATGGAATATCGCGAGTGTACCTCATAGCTCTTAGTGCCCGATAGTCATCCGCCACAGCGGTCCAATCCCCGCCACTCCGCCTCCGAGGCTGGCTCTTGTCCGCCATGAAGGCACCAAGGGCAAACTCGAGCTCCGTCATGTCGCTAGTCAACTGAAGCTTCCCAGTTTCACCAAGTGGCTTTGTAATCGATACGTGTAAGACAAAAGTCCTTATCACGTACTTCACAATGGAGATTACCCTGATAACGCCAAGCGCCCAAGATACGAGATATGACGGCAGAGGGGTGAGCGGTCATGCGATGGGCGTGAGATAACACCAGATACGCACCACTGGCGAACCATGTCCATCCCAGCGTACCGCTCCAGGATCTCCTGTTTCACGAAGTTCATTTTCGCGGCGAGCTCCTCCATGTACACACTCGCCCCGCCGCCCCCGATCGTAGGCCCATTTTTGCCGAAGTCGAGCCTGTGAAGTGTGGCGAGAATTGCCCCGCAATCACGCTTGATGGCGGAGAGTACAGGGTCTACAACCTTTTCATATTGCTCTCGCATCGTCTGTTACAGTTGATCCATCAATGAGAGCCCAAGGAGGAGCAGGGAGAGCTTACATCTGCTACTGGCTTCAGAAGGTCAAAAACTTCCCCGCTGCACTCATCCTCCAGCTTGGCGAGTCGATACCAGCATTGATACAAAAACGAAACCAGCTGAGCGTTGGAGACCTGTTGAGGTGTGGCGGTTGGCCCACTCAACAACGCCACGGTCCGATCCCATATAACCTAAAAATTCACTTAAAACTGGAGCCCGCCAGTATTCATTCATTAATTATAGGGCTCACGAGGTTGCCCCACCGGGATATCATCTGCTCGAGAGATGTGACTATACCCTTCGCCACGGCTTTGGAAAGCCACGGATCAAATTTCGCGGCATCCAGTTCATTCGCTACGGCTCTTCCGACGGCAATGCCTTCGGCCATCCCTGGAGGACTCCGGATGCCACCAGAAAACACCTGGCCAATCGCTTCATTGACGCGGTTGGAGCATCGGGTGAGAAATGAAGTCTCGAACACTGAGAGCGACCGAAGAACCAAGATCGTTTCCGGGCTGTGGATACTTAGCGCTGAATCTCATGGAAACCGGAGCTAATTACCTTTGATGGGCTTGGGAGTAGACCGTATCCGTGTGCACCGCAACCTTCGCAAAGAACTCGTGGATCAGGCGGAGCAGCCTTGGATAATTGGAACTGAGCGTTGTTTGCAGAAAAGAGGAGGCTGTATCTTCAAGCTCAGGAGAGGTGCTTGGAACGCGTTCAAAAAGTTGGATTACCTTTCGACGACTCTTTCGCGCATTTTTCGAGAGAACGGCCCAGAGAGGCCCAGAACGTCGCCGCCGGATTATTTTCTAAGAGCTTTTTCGTTTCGTTACCGTTATTCTCAAAAACCTAATACACCAACAAACTCACCTTCATAACCTCATCCAGAAACATGGTACCGGTCCCTGTATCCTTCTTTAGTTTTAGGACCTTTTCCAGGGTGTACACCTATTGATTGATTGAACACACGAGATGTGGCAACGAGGCAGATAGTGCGATGTACCTTGATGCAGCACACAGTCATCTCGTCAACGAGGCTCTCTAGGCTACCCCATATTAGTGCTGTGAACTGCGGGGCTGTGACTGTCGTTGGCTCGGTCCTGACCCTTGACCTGTAGAGCAAGCTTCCTGCTGAAGAATGTTCTGTGGATGATATCAGATACGAGGTGGGCGTTATCTGTTGGAGATGTACCTTTTCCGACCATCTCTCTGGATATCCGCGCGGTGTCAAACGCATATCTGATACGTTCGTCTATTGAATCAGACAAACCGACAACTAAACTCTGGATAAGCTCAGGCAGCACACGAAGGTTATGCGCCGTCTGTAACGACGAAGCGAGGGCTGAGCGGTCCTGGAGGCGCTGAATCAATAATTGGTTTCCGACAATCGCACGAAACGCTCGCCAGAGTTTCCAAGCCAGATAAAACTAACGTCTCCATTTGACTCGTAACGGTTAGCCTCGCATTTTCTAGACCAGCGATGTGGCTATTCACAACGGTGATCGATCGTAGGGATGTCCTGCCGGTGGAAAATTCGCGGGACGGCCGCTCTTCGCCCTCGTGCACCGGTTCGATTGGATCCTCATAAAGGATGGCTAAATGTGCTGTTTCAGATAAAGCCCGGATGGGCGGCAGATCCTACCAACTTAATTCCGCAATCGTGAGGGCTGCTTTGGCGATTGTGCGTTCTTTCTCGTCCCCGGGCTCCTCGTGCGAAGCACCAACAGATTTTGTGGGCTCTGCTGGAGTATCAATCGAGGTATCCAAAGGCCTATTCAATTCGGCCATCTGCAACTCCAACCTGCGTGCAAGGATCAAAAAGCGAGAGATCCGACGCAGAACATCCGAGGCTTGCTGAAGTTTATACAGTCGATTGACGTGGCCTTGCAAAGACTGATATGGCACACGAATTTTCAATCTCAACCTGTGTGTGAATATCAGACCCATTTTGTCGTGCGCCCTGTGCCCAAATCATAATACTTCTCAAGTGAAGCGTCAAGCTCTGATAGACCTGAGCGGACCGAATGCAACGAATCCTCTAGATTGGTTACTCCTGCTGCTTGTATGAGCAATTGTTCGTGGTGCGTAGTCACCTGATTGGACACAACGAGAGTAATCATTACATGTGGGACTTACAGATCCACTAGTGGGGGAACAAACTTACGACATTCTTGAGCTGCTTATGGACATCGTCGATCCCAGAATTGAGTTTGGTGATAGCCACTGAGATGTCTTCCTTCGCCGGTTCGACTGCGGATGGCTTTGCCTTGGGTCTCGACGCAGACTGGGAAGGATACGGTTCCCCGGCCAGCACGGCATGGGCGTAGTCGTTCGGATTGAAATCGTGGCTCGCGAATACCGCGTAGTCTGGCATGCACGGTCACGATTCAGCCTCGGCGTCGTCGGCAGATGGGACGCACCAGACATCCAGGTCGGTGCTGTTGCTCTCAGATAGGCAACTTGATTGTGGCTGGGATGAACATGGGAGGTCCGGGAGTTGCCGTCAATGGTCCGACTGAGCCGCGCCACGTACCCAGCTGTGAACCCGAATCTTCGCCGAGGGCTTGAGGGACGGACGCCTCACTGCCATCTTATCGGACAATCTTGCAGTCCGATATAGAACTGGTGAAGATTTCGAGCAGCGTCTAGATGTCCCTGAGGTGCAATTTGCTTCAATTACGGTTCAGTCTCGGCTGCATTACTCCCCACCTGATGGACCTTTATCTGGGTTGGACTGCCTCGCCCCTCTTCACGTTCACTCTCGGACCCGGGTGGGCTGTTCCGCTCTGATTATTCAGCCAGTTCTCAAAACCCCGCTTTTCGCGGGGGAGGTGGATACTCGCATTGGCTGCACTCTGAAACCCGAACAGGTGTTAACCAAGCAACCTAATGCCAACTGACTCGCGTGACGTCAGCGCTCGGCCTTTGGTGCTTGCCCAACTTGAGTGGTGAACGTGTCAAGGTTTATTCCAAAGGACTCCGACGCCACTCCAACATGAGGTGCACGGCCTGCATCCCGTCCGGAGTATATAAACCGTCGGCCAATTTCTCCCATCCCAAATTCTAACCCCCACCCCACTCCCTCCTGCAATGGCTTACAACTATTATCGCTCAAGTGCCCCCAGCACATGGGGAACATCCAACTACCGCTTTGGCTATCCCCCAGAACCTCACTTCAGACCTCAACCCACATGTGAGTTTCATTTGATCCTGATCCATCGACGATCCTCCCGTACTTACCGAGTACGTTACCACAGGGGGCGGGCTGGACTACTATCAGGCTCACTCCTTGAACCCTGATCTGTAAGTGAGACTCGTGGTTATTTCAATCTTTACATTAATCTCGTCATGAAAGTTCCATGTATCACCGCATACGGGAGGGTCGATACGATACAGAAGGTGTAGGGCTTCACGAAGCCAGACACTGGCACCGACAAGCCTATGGAGGTTTCGGGGACATTCGCTCCTTGTCTTCTCGCGAGATTGGTCATGCAGCGGGTTACGAAGCGTACCGGATCTGGATCCACAACCAATCCATAAGCGACCTGAGATCCGACTTTGGTCAACGTCGTGAAGCCTTTATCGCCCTCGCCGTCGCAGAGGGTCAGTGACGTCACCACACCTGTTCGCGTCCCGCAGTGCCTCACTATTTTGGTTTCCTCAGTTTCCCATATATTCCCCACCGGCCAAGTGCATCACGAACGACGCAAGTTCCGCGAAGCGTGCGAAACCGCAGCAGCTACCGCCTCTACCATCTTCCACACAGTGAGTCCCAGCGTCACCTCGTGGTTGCGTTTCCTCATCTGATCTGCCCCCGTCTTAGTTGGATGATGATGAATTCCCCAGCGGAAGCCATATTCATTCCGCCCCATTCCGTCGAGCTGGTTCTACTTCAAGTGATGAATTTTCTGACGATCTCTACGCTTTCGACGAGCGCGCCATGCCACGCGGATTGGATCGCCACCGCCGTCGCAGCTCATCAGTCTCTTTCAACTCCCGCCCAATGATAATGCCGCCAAGTGGCTCGCCCTACCAGCCTGTCTCTAGCATACCGATCCCAACCAATCAGTCCCACTACAACTACCACGGAGGATCTCCATACAATACTAGCGGTTCTCCACACAATACTAGCGGTTCTCCATACCACACCGGCGGTTCTCCGTATCACACCGGCGGTTCTCCGTACCACACCGGCGGTTCTCCCTACTCCAGCTCCTTACCGTACCACGGTACATCCTACCAGCACCAGTACCCTGGCGGTGTGCAAGGACTCCCAGTCGTCGGGAGCGGCTATGATCCGAACCAAGCACTCTACCAGAACCCCGGATCTTTCCCTCAGCAAAACTACATCCAAGCTCAGCCCGGGATGTCCCAAGCTCTCCCGATGGCCCCCGGCACGGCGCTCGTCATCCATCAACCCACTCAACAGTCCTCACGTCGTAGGAGTCACCACAAGCACAGTTCCGGAAGCAGGGACAGTCGGCGTCGTCATAGATCACACAGCGACGCCGGGTACGTTTATTAGTCCAAGCTTCCCCGTCCCGACGATAGTGTATCGTGGTATCGGTGATTTCTTTCGATGACGCTGGACGGGACACTTGCGGTTGTCAGGTGTCATACCAGTATTGAATACCGGTTTTCGTCGTGGCCACCCCGAATTCGACACCCCGTCCCACTGATTTCTCTACCCCTTCGCCACGCGATGTATATCCGAAAATTTCTTTTCCATGGACTGTTTTCTCCAAACCCCCGTTATTTCGGGATTGGCTCCGTACTTGTACTTTTGCTTCCCCTATTGCTTTCTGCTGCGATCTAATCATTCGACTCAACCATGTAACTTTATGTATCCTATCACGGCCGATATGAAATCCCTCCAATAGATCCCTATGGAAAACGAATCGGGAAGGTGGTGTCAACCCTCCCTGAAAATTGTCGATCGATAATCCGAGATGATGCTGTTCAGGCGGGTTTCCGATCAGGGTTCTTCGCGCAGTGATCGTGGATGTATATAAAGGAGGGATGTACGCATACACAATCGTAAAATCAACACAGTCATAACCTCGTTAAGAACATCACGAGGCGTCAGGTTAGGGGGGGTGGGGCACCAATAGCGAAAGTGGGGATGAAGCGAATAGAAGGGGTGTGTGAGGGGGAAGAACGGTGGGTGTAAAATAACAAGCCCGAAAACCCGCGGCACAATATCTATTTTGTTCAGGCGCCTTTGTTGAGAAGATCGCCTAGACGTCATTGTTGAATGACGTCCATCCTAGACAACAACCCGTTTAGACTGACACACCCATGTTGGACGGGCGGTAGGCAAACAGGTATCTAAGACGCGGAGCAGGATGATGAATCCAGTCAAGTTACTCCGGAACAAACAATCTCGTTGAGAGATAGACAGAACCAGCCTGAGGGTGAGATCTCCCGCAGATGAATGCGGAAGCGGCGTCTTCAAGAAGACACCAAGTGCACAGTTGAAGTGATGGCACAATCGAAGGTATTCAGGTCTGAATTAACCCGGACTAAGCATGCTGATCGTCGCCTTGATTCGCTTATGAACTAACCTTTGTGAGAGGAGCAGTCAATGGGAAGGAGGCGGAAGGTAGCGTTAAAGCACCCGCTAGACTTTGGATGAGCACTTGCACAGTTGGTCGAAGGTTGTCTGCACGACAGATAGCAACCGCAACTGCCACCTGTTGATCAGGCTGCGAGCTCTGAGAAGCGGGAAGGCTGCTAAGAAACGCATCAGGTGAAATCTGAACGACTGGAGTCTCCAACGAAGGAATATCGAGATCATTAAGTTGATACCAAGAGGAGACTAGGGAATCACATTGTGAGCTTGCATACACATGCCAGGAGGAACCGCATACATTGGTCGGAAGGAGCAGTGAATGCAGGTGACGTTAGACATGAAAAGTTCGTAGCGTCAATGGAAGGTTCGGTCTGAGTATCGGCGATCGTTGTGGTCTCAGAGCCGAAAGAGAACGGGAACTCTGAAGGCTTGAAGTCCGACAAATCCGCGTGAGGGGAAAGGTCCTGCAGCAGTGACTCTAAAAGTTTTCCGTCGAAGCCATCAACGCTCGGGGTTGGAGGCCCAGCGGACGATAGCGAATCGGGTGATCCGGGGGTATCAGTAACCATTTCGATGGGATCGATGGGGGATGGAGCGGGTGAGGTTGACGATGAGGCGTCTGTGGCTGAAGCTTGGTCTAGGTCAGTGGATGAAATTTCCTGTGGATCCACAGGGGAAGACGGGTCCTCGCTTGGCGTCGAAGAAGCCGTTGAGCCTGACGGTGACGAACAGCGCTTCGACGAATTCGAGCGATTCAGATGACTGTATCTAATATGATCCCGAGATCAACACGCGCAAATGCAACAACGACGAGAAAGTGTTCCCACCTGTTCTTCGCCGCCAGTGCAGTGCGACCAGGGAAGTAAGATTTGACAATGCTGGTCCAACACGTGCCCAGGTTCTCGACGGCATCTAGCAACTTGGCATCCTGATTATGGAACAGTGAACACGATGTCGCTTATTCGAGGGAACGTTTCACCATACCTCCTCTGTGCTCCAAGCACTGGTAGACGTAAATTCAGCGCTTGCTCGGGGACTATGTGATGTTGTGCTCACCTCCGGTCGATAGCAGGGTTCAGCGTGTCTTGCCAACGTTTTGCGCATTCTGCAGGCATCAACGTCGACAACGTTATTCCCGTAGCATATAATCCGATGACTCACGTCCACTATTGCGGGTCTCCACCAGCGAAGCTACGACGGACCATCTGGAACGATGTTGATAATCAGGACCTGGCAAAAAGACGGTGACGTTACACACTTTGTCCCGTGGTTTTCGACAGCATCCAGCAGTTTTCTGTCCTCCTCTGACGACCAGCCACCCTTGGAAACAATCGACGCCATGGTAGCACACCACCTTTTTCTGCAGTCTTTGTTTGTTCGACCAGGAACATGTCTAGCAATTGAATGCCATTTTGAAGGACGATCAGTATGGGGTTCCTCTATTATACCCAATCATTGAGCGACGCGTCTCGGTTGAGATGACTGATATACGCTCTCACCTAGCTTAATCGCAGCTCGGAGCATGCTGTCCTCTTCTTTCGTCCACGACCGGCGTTCTCGTACTCGCATGGTGAGCGATCCAAAGTCTTTTGAAGTGTGGAAGGAAAGTGATAGAAAGTCTACAAGAGAACAAACGTCACACCAACACGACGTTTTGTAAAAACAAATGTCGTGGACACAACGTTGTAGAAAGATTGTGTAAAGATCAAAACAGGAGGAGTCCTCCGATAAAAGCTGTAAATCACGTGCCGTTCGCGAATAGACGCCCAAGTAATCGTTCCACTTCCACCCCAAATACAGCCACCACACGGTAACCACCGTATATTTAAATAATAGGGCATCTAGAGCAGGGACGAGCAGGGACAAGCAGGGAAAGCACTGTACAAGCATCTAAAGAAATAAACATAAAATAAATACAAAATGGGTGTTGTCAGGTGATGAGGGTCAGGCGATCGATGGAGCGGGTGAAGGTGAATGGCGTGAACCGTCCTGAGCGGTATAGGTATAGGTATGGGGATTGGGATTGGTATGGGGGTGGGAACGGGTATGATGGCTTCGGCGGGATCTTCGTTGTATACGAACCTGGATGTCTGAGTCGATCGTCGGTTTTGGGCTGCCATGTTGTGGTTCAATGGCGCGGCCGTTTCCGTTTCGGTCGCCTGTGGCGGACCCCGTGATGTAGATTACAACGGTCTCTGGTTCCCCAGATTCGCCAAGAAGATCCCTCTTCGAAGATAGATCTTTAGAATCGATAGATAACCAGTCAGCTGCAAGGGGCACGATGCAAGGAAAGGACTCGGGATCATTCACCGTGAAGATCGATCAGAATTCGTTGGCTAAGAATCCAAATGAGGATGTGGCCCAGTGGGACCCTATAGTACGGTGAGTCAGGGATAAGCCACCAAGGGGTGTAAACCCTCACGCTGTAGACTACACAGCAAGAAGATCAATGGAAGAACAGACGCGAAGTTGGGGGAACTACTGACCTGATTGACACCGCCATGAGATACATAGAACGACAGGTTCAGTGAGTTGACAGCTTGTGGGACTTTTCAGAGAAGACTCTAAAACGTCCGCGTACGATCGCTCTCACCGGTCAAAGAGATGAAGTATGCCAATCCATGGGTGATCAATCTGGCCATCAGAACCTCAATACGCGACCATTAGCCACGTTACGAAACCGGTCTTACAATCTTTTTAACCGAGCCATTCTGTGCACACGCGGTCGGTGACTGAGAATCTGGCAATAACGGGCCGATCGAATCGCTCACAAGTTAGACTTGGCATCAAGTCGGATCACATAGAACAACGCAATGCCAGTAGTGGTGATATCGAATACCACGGCGAAGGCGTAGTAAATCCACGCCACTCTGTGCTCATCCACGGCGCGACAGCTGGTGCAAAGCGTCTGTGAGACAAGATCGGTCGTTGGGAGTGCCGATCAACTGACTTTCCCTGCGAATGTCGTAAAATTTCCGGTCGCATCGGATGAATGCGCCCTCCGCAACGTACCTTGGACTGAGTGGAAACTCGACCGTAGAGATTGGTGACGCCTTGCCCCTAAGTTGATCACAATCGACCCCCGTATTCGAAATTTGACTGAATTGAGTTGCACATACGACGCATGTGCTCACGAACAGCACCCCCAGGAACCAACTGATTCCTCGATGGCAGCGGGAGATGTTGCGAACCCTTTCATAATGTGCAGAGCGTTAGCTCCCACGGCGAGCCAGACAGTGGGGTTCCCAACGTACCTCCATGCCATAATCGCCTGAGAAATGAGGAGTTGGACGGCTGTGCATTGAGATCATGAGAAAAGCATTGGGGGAAGGACATCGCCATCGTTACGAACCTTTCACGGAGGGGCAGGCAAGGTACCATCTGTTACATTCAGCAGTCGAGAATCCACCACTGAAGTAAGTGTAACCGCTAATGGCCATTGTAACGATGCTGGCATATCTGTCGACGAGACACCACTCAGCGACTGTGACTTGAGCGGCGGAGATAACTTGGGATTCACCTGAGGAGGATGAACAGGCAAAAAGCGACGCTGTGTCCACGAGCGAAATCGGCAGGCGGTAGACATCAGAGCGTAACCCTTGTGGGGAGAAATAAGGAGCCAACCTTATTCGGTTTCGCCGACATTGAGACTTCCAGAACCGCCGCTCCGCAGGCAGGGTGAGAAGATAACTGTCGTCGGTGGGACACGCATGAGTTGCTCACATAAACAGTAGCTGTTCTTGTCAGTGGAACCACGTACTCGTAAGTGGCTATGGCAATCGACCCAACCCTGATCCCATCCGAAACACTCATGCCCAAATCCCCCTGGCCCCGCCGACTTACGCCCACGCACTCTCCTGGATGAAAGATGCCTCCGTGAGCCGCTTTTCTTGCACCGGGGCGGACGTGGGGTGGAGATTCAGGAGCAAAGGGGGGAAGGTGGACCAGGATCAGAGCAGCATCATTGCTCCGAGGGAAGCCAAGATAGATCACGTGGATGGAACGGACCCTCCGCGATTCACCGGGTAAAGGATAGCGGCTAGCGCATCTATCGTAGGGGATCACGGGTGAGTGTCTAGCGAAACGGCTACAAATTTGACAGGTGTGGGGAACCCCGGGATCAGCTCTAAGGGTCCTTCGTCCCGGCTATTACACACTACATAACGTGAGGGTATGCATTTATATCGTACACCATCATGGTCCAACGTGAACCCACAACGCCATTACGGTAGAGGAGAGAGAAAGAAAACAGAGAAAACCTGTCCAACACAGCCCAATGGCTTTGTAACCAGTTGAGTACCCAGATCAGACCGCCGGCTACAATCCGACCTCGCCTGATGTTTTTTAGACCGATACCACAGACGACGCCACCCCCTTGGTTGTTGATATCAAGGATGGGCAGCTGCTGCTCTGCTCCCGAGGTTTGATTGAGCCTTCACTGCTGATAGTGTCTGAGAAAATGTCAGGAGCGCGGAAAAGCTGGTTTCCTCACCCGAGACGTTCACCAAATGGCTGACACTCGACCAGGTCTGCTGCAGCACCTGTCTGTGGCCAGGATCTCCAGACGACATGCCTATCGCAGCGGTGATATTCATATCTGAAGACATCTTGTTTGCCGCCTACAGACTCGGGGTGATCAACAGAAGTCCCTCTTTGCCACGCGCTTCACGCGCTTCAAACATACCTGTGCAAACGCGTAAAATTCTATGATCGAAGCCTTAGGACAGTAAACGACGGCGGAGATAAGTGGGTATAGACTCACCGTCCAGGTGACTAGACTGCAGCCAGGCAAGAACAATTATAGAATGCAGAATAGACAGATTGGGCCCAGGGGGCAGGGAAGAGAACAGAACCTAGCGACACATCGATCAGCCCGCGCCATGGCATACACTGCTCCCGAGCGAATGGCCTACCTTGGCGCGGGACACATACTGCGTCGAAACAGACGTCTTATCGAACTTGCCAAGTCCTGGTATCTTCTCGTACCTGGGTCCCACATGAGTGAGGCTAGATCAATGATCCCGTCATACGAGGGTGACCCACCTCGTCGCCCAGGCTGCGATGCAGTTCGCTAGCAGATGGTTGAGGTCGTCGGCATATATACGACGTACCAACTCGTCATAGACCAAGAACCCAAACTTTTCGCCTCCAGTGCGGAAAAAGGCATCCACAAAGCTGATCATTAGCATCGGGTTCGGCCTCTGCCATCGGTTGGGGTCAAACAATGGTGGGGAGGCATCGTCTGGAATAGGGGTCCTCGAGTCATATACAGATGGCGGGCAGTGAGTCGGAAGAGGTGGGGAGCTCCTGGTTCACACATAGTTGAGGCCTAATCCACGAGGCGAATAAAATTGGACTGACGGGTGAGACTTTGTCGATTTTTGTGATCGTGTCGATCCAGGCCGCTTGAGTGGCTCTGAGCCCCGGTAATTGGGATGGCTTGGCGCATAGTCTGGTACGATGTTTCGGGTTCGAGGTGAGAGTTGAGGTCGTTGGCTGCTCGACGAACCACCTGCGGCGTTAATGGACTTGGCGGAACGTTCGGCGAAATATTGATCTCTGTCGCGGAATTCGCAGGTTACTCCAGCATTGGTGCAGGATTCGCAAGGTGCATTTTCTCCACCCTTAATGCACTTGAGCTTTTTCGCCCGACTGGAAATGAGATGGGGAATGAGGGATCGGCACGGAACATTAATCGGGTTTGGTAAGGTCCGGCGCACCAATTGTCACAAGAAGTCACCAGTCGGGGACGCTTTTTATGTTCGCGTCGGTTGTTGTCCTGGGGATGTTCCAAAACGAAGTGCAGGTCTGACATAGGTTAAGTCCGGGGGCGGAAGAGTCAAACCGGCCGTGGTGCTTTGGACGTGGTATATATATGCCATTGATCAAAGCCTACAGCAGGTCACCAATTTGCATCAGGTTCTTTGCGCGAAGAAAACTAGCCACCAAGCGCCTATGATGATCTTGGAAAGGCCACCCCGTAGCGTCGGAACGCGCCCCTGTTTCCTGTCGCCAGATCGCACGATGGACGTACATGTTACCCAGGAACCCTCCTCCCCTCCCCGTGGGTTCTTCAAGGAACGGGGGAACGGGGGGAAACGTAGAAAAAAAGTGCGCGAGGCGTAAAGCAACCAAGGGTGTTTTCAGTTGACAGATATCAGATTGAGCGGCCCGTGGACGTGCCTTTGAGCGACATCGTCATGAGCAGGGTCATGCATACGTTATTGGTCGTAAATTTACCCACGCAGGGTACCAAATATCTGCAGTGTGGTGATGCGGAATAACCGACGAAGATATTGAGATGAAGACACGATTTATCGCCCAGGCACACCTTCCGACTGATAATGCATGGGTCAGTGACCATCCGGCAGCCGGTTCCTATCTCTTTTTTTCCGACAATCATTGACTCCCCTCAGCAACTGGGAACGCGGAGTGCGTGTGACCTGCGTTGGCTGGGAGAGGAGGCAGATTAGATCAAGGAAGGTGGGTCGAAAGAGGAACTGATGACCGCCTTGACCGTGAAATATGACCATAACTCGCCTGGGATGGAAGGTGCAAACTTACGATGATTCCACAGCCGCTTTTCGTCTTCTTCCATCACCATTTTGCCGACGATTGGGCGGGCAAGCGCGAGAAACCGGGTGCCGGCCAGCTACTAATTACAGGATCCACGAAGGGATGGGGTCTGGAATCCAATTTAGAATGAGATTCGTGCTCCGATTATTATCGAACAGAACAGAAGGCTTTGACTTTTCCATCAAACTCCATCAGCACACCCAACGACGTAGCGCGTGCATCATCAAACTTCAAAGGCGATAACGCTCATTCGCGCTTCGGAAATTATTTGAGAGCACAAACCGTCCCTACACATGCCATCGACGATCTAAAGAAACTCTCTGTATGGGTTGAGCAGACCACCCGGAGTCCTGATTAATCTGTCCGTCTTCCCCTGGTTTCTTCCGAGTCGCCACCGTCTTCCTCATCATCCAGGGCAAAGAGAACCGGTTTGTCACCTGGCTGATCGCGGGGGGGCTGCATTCAACAGAGAATCAACCTTATGTAATGCCAGGACATTGAACGAAAAAGCTCGAACCGCATTATGTGCACGCTGTCCACCGGGGGATAGCGGGGAAGGGGGGGCCAGTGGTCGTGCTTCTTCGGCACTGGATCGAGCGCTGCCGTGAATATAACCAGGATCAAGGGCGACGCCACCACCCTCTGGATCCTCGCCAGATATCGGATTGCCGTCTAGATCCAGTGGTACTTGAGAACCGATCGATTTGTGGTATTTGTGGTATGTATACAAGCAGATACCTAAAAGAGACAGCGTGAATCAACCTTCCTTTCAAGGTGAGCGTTGCATGCGGCGAAAAGAACTCACCGGCGATAGTTATGCCCACGCCAGTAATGTTCAATGGGGTCAATTCGTCGCCAAATACTATCGCAGAGACCACGATAGTGGTAACTTCCTTCGCAATACCAGCGATGGACATTGGAACAACTCCTGCCCGTTTAATGATGCTGGTTGGTTACATAGAAGTTGGAAAGGTGAGTTGCGAACGTAGTCAAGAACTCACTAAAACTCGCTGAGAACCATGCAAAACGCCACAACGCCCGGAGAGATTAAGTAGAAGCTGGTCTTGATTGCATCCCAAAATGAACCATAGAAGTCCCTGAAGATCGTAGACCAACGCTCGATTCCAAAACTGATCACCCCCAACGTAAGCCCCATCGTGGGGGAAAGCCAGAATACAGTTGCAGCTGGGTTGTCCATGCCGAGTTCTTTATTCTTGAGCAGCAAGTGCGTCAAACTCCACCGCAAACCGCTAAGCGCGCTCGCACTGATGACCAAGATGAATCCGCCAAGCACGAAGTGAGTCTCAGTCGCAACCATCAGCAGTACCCCGGAAAATATCAAGAGTATCACTCCGATGAGGCGGAACGAAAAGGTCTCCAGGCGGAATATGAATGCAAAGGCAAGGACGAAAATTAATGATGACGATTTGCACATGGCTAAATAGATCGGTCAGAAAGGATTCCTCGGATCTGTACCCCGAAGATTTCTTACTGTAAAATGATAGGGTGATTGTCTTCATCGATAGGTTTGAGAGGCCGATATCAAGACTCGTGGTGATAGCCGTAGGGACGGCCCTCTTCCTGCAAAACCGAGCGGATATCAGCTCTTGCATCTGAAAATGCTGGTCGGAAAGAGGGAGGCACGGATCCGAGAGTATGTACATTGCGGAAACGTAGCGAAACCTCGAAACTTGAGGGGCACATTCTTCATTGCTCCAAGGCGTGCAAAGTTCCCACAAAAAGGGTAGAATGGTCGCGACTTACGCGTAATCATTTGGTGTCGGTCGAGCCTTTGGCTTGAAATGATGCGGCCACAGCGCTCGGATTAATGCCGCCAGTGAGAACTGGACGAGCATGTGTAAGGTGGTGACGAAGAGGGGTGCGGGGAACCCAAAGAGATCCGGAGAGAACATCCACTTGTTGTACACAGATAATATGGTGGCAAACAGATACCTAGCTGAACCGTTAGTGATTCACGCGGAACAGGGACGGCCTGGTACTCACCACGAGGCAATAAATAGTGTGTTTATTACAGCATTTCTCCACCAGAGTCGTTTCTTTTCTGCCTCCGTGGCATAATGGACGGCTTGGGTATGGTGAAATGGTTCATTGTCGAGGACGGGACTGTAGGATTCACGGCCTTCGTCTGCCGGCGTGCGTTCCCTCTCAGGCTCAGAGCTCAGGAGGGTATATTGTAGGGGATTTGAGGACGCCATCGACGGGCTTCGACGGGACTGTCAGATTGGCCATGCCAGTCAGGCGAACCAGAACACGTGCACTACACACGGGTGGTCGGCCCGCTTCATGCCGCAGCCCCCGCCGCCGTGAGTGAAGTTTACGTAGTCTAGGCAACTCTACTGACTTATATCTACATTCTCGGTCTTTGGAGGTTCAGATTTCGGGGGGTCTCGCCTATGTGTTAGTGAAGAACGTGGCGTTGGTCAGCGGATTCCGTAGAAATAGACGGGCGAACGGTGAAACACGAACCACGTTCGCCAGTGGTCAAACTGCTTCTGGTTCAAGAATTCTCGCCATTCGTCTTTGGCAATTTCAGAACGGAACTGCGCGTGTTGGAGCAGCTCAAGATGATGGAGGGCGTGGGGGTACCTGATGAGAAGTGACAATCACGAACTCAGATCGACAGGGCGCCGATTCAAGGAGACGTACTGTACGAATCGTGCGTATTCCTTTTCCTTCCAGTAGAGAAGGTACTGCAGATAGTTCACGAACGCAGGTTGGTTCAGGATACCCTGCTGTGCCAAGGAATGCAAATAGTATGGGTTTGCGAGAGCTTGGACGAATTCCAGCTCAAGCTCGAAGCGAACGCGGTTCGAGGTCTTGGGCTCGTCAACGGACACTTGAGACATTTGGCCTGTGTATGTGAGGTAAATGTTGGTACTTGGCGATCCCTCTCCCACTCGCCTTACTTACGGTGTCAGCCTGTGGTAGTGGCAGTTTCCATTGGAACGTTACATACGGGACCCAAAAAAGGAATGTCACGCGTTCCGTATGTCATGCATACTCAAACTTTCTCGCCACCCGCTTCCACACCCACCATGAGCACCGGAGAAGAAAACAGCGGCTGGAATTTGACAGAGTCTGGTATCTGATCCCGCTTTCCTGGTTCATGGACTCACCACTGACCATGAGCCATTTTAGACCCTGGCGTGTTCACGTGAGGATACTCATTATCTTGGTCCCCCTGATGACGCTGAGTATCAGCTGGAACACAGGGAGCTTCTCAAGTCTCTGGGAGTACCCATGGTCTTTGATGACCTGTACTCTCTGGACCCATCCACTTTGGAGGCCCACCAGCCACTGCATGCCTTGATCTTCCTTTTTAAGTGGACATCGGATTCACCGGACCCAACCTCCGGCGGAAGCTACGATCCCGATTTCCCGGGTTTCTTCGCACATCAGGTCGTGAACAATGCCTGCGCTACTTTGGCCGTGTTGAACGCCTTGGGCAACGTCCCCTCCCTCAATTCCGGTCAGCCGCTTGGAGAATTGTTCAACTTCACTCAGGGAATGGATCCGCAAACTCGAGGCATGGTCGTTACCAGCGCGGATTGGCTTAGAGAGTGTCACAACTCCCTGACGCCGCCATCAGCGATCTCTCTCGATGGCTTGGGTCTCCCAAAAACCTCGGAAGATGCATACCACTTCATCGTTTACCTGCCGTTTATGGGAAGCGTGTACGAACTGGACGGTTTGAAAGCTTCGCCAATCAGGCACGGTGTTTATGAGGAGGAGGACGAAGGTTGGGCAGGAAAAGCGAGGTTCGTATCGATTTCTTCCTGCGCAACCGCTTTGCTTTAACGGTGTTCTCCCAGAGAGGTCATTGAGACCCGGATAGCCACCTACCCACCTGGATCTCTCGAGTTTTCGTTGCTCGCTCTTCATGACGACCCGCTACCACCTCTACAGGAGCAACTGACTGTTGCGCAGACTGCAGGGGACCAGTTGCTGGTCGTGGAGTTGATGCAGAGGGTCTCGGACGAAAACGCGAAGCGAGAGCGTTGGGCCGTTAGTGGTTGTATTGCACGCTTATCTCCCTCGGCTGATACCTTCTCAGTTTGAAAACGCTCTGCGACGCCATAATCATATGGGTCTGATGCACGCCCTGCTCAAATTGCTCGCCAAGACAAACAAACTTGAAGTTGCAAAAGAGGGTGCGAAGACAAGGATGACCGAACGTCGTGAGAAGGCAAAAGCGAAGGGGGAGACTATGGATGAGGATTGAATCCCTCAGATTTCACGGTCTGTCTCTTGCGCTGCTGGCGTTTACAATCAGACGTGGCTGTTCTAATATGGCAGATGGGGACGATTCATGGTTTACAACTACGGTCGCATCACACTCCGCCAGACTCGCCAATTTATGCCACTCGGTTACCCCCATTGGAGGAGCACCTTGAGTTCTGATCGTTGGAGAAATCCACTGGATGGGATGCTTCTGCAAGGTCGCGATGAACCTCTTGCTGGAATGTGCAATCGACGTCAGTTCCTCGTACCGCCTGCCAATGGGTAATCGCCCAGGTTCCCTCGTGAGATGCAGGTGACCCTTTCGTCCCATGCACATCACGATTCCCCGCAGACCCGGGATAAGCTCCGGTGCATCTCCGAATGGAATTGCGTCGAAAATGGGAACCAGTTCCCGGATCTAGAGAGCGATATGGCTTTGAGTATTGTAAATCAGATTTAAAGCGGTACCAGGACCCTGGGATGACATATATGAAAGTCGCCTGGACTCCGATTTGGGGTCATCCTGAGTTCTAAATCTTGCATCTGCAAGGGATACCTGATTGAGGTCGGGGTTACGGAATTTGCGTGATGTGCCACATTTGATGACGGCTTCCGGGGTTACAGCGTTCAGCGCGCAGACCCACACCTTTCATCGTCGGGACCCAGACTGGTGTGCTGTGCCTTGAATAAGGCTGAACTCCGACAACCACAATGTTGTTCACGCTTAAGTCTGCGGCTAGGCTGCCCGGCGGGTGTCAGATCCCATTACTCGGGCTAGGCGTGTATCAAAACTACGACGCGAGGACTTCAGTATTGCAAGCACTGGAAGCCGAATACAGGCATATCGACTCGGCCCAGGCTTACCGCAATGAGGAGGCTGTAGGCCAAGGTATCGCGCAAAGTAGCGTCAAACGGGATGACATCTTCGTCAGTAAGGAACGTTCCGTGGGGTCGTGCCTGCAGGGACTAAACTTATCGCAACCCCTCTGCTTCTACTTTTTCCTTCTCTTCGGTAGCGAGCAAGGTCACGGGAAGGAGTCAAGGATACCAAACGGCGCTGCGATCCATCGATAGGAGCCTCGAGAAATTCGGATTTGGTGAGAAATGTTTTGCGATTTCGATTTTCACCTCAGTTGTCTTGCCACTCCCCAGTGCGATGAATATGGGCTGAAATCTTTGTGTGCGCGTAGACTATATTGACCTGTTTCTAATTCACGACCCTTATCCTGGCAAGACTAAGCGCCTCGAGACGTACAAGGCGTTGCTGGAAGCTCGCGATGAGGGAAAGATCCGTAACTTTGGTGTATCAAACTAGTGGGTTTTTCCACCCTAAGTACCACCACAGAAACGTTGAACAAAGGGTAAATGCAGCGGCATTCGCCACCTCAAAGAAATTACTGAGGCGGGGTTCGAGCCCCCAGCCGTGAACCAGATCCAGGTAAAACCATTGGTTACACTCCCAGGCTCCACGTTCTCGGCTCATTTCAAACCCCCCCTCGCTTGGGCCAGCTTCACCC
>Ga0307515_10005714_pt1 | contig 25122 bp, 8 predicted proteins | sample 17_EM_MG_FD_194513 | JGI IMG/M metagenome (GOLD analysis project Ga0307515, IMG submission 194513) | Populus trichocarpa ectomycorrhiza microbial communities from riparian zone in the Pacific Northwest, United States - 17_EM | ecosystem: Host-associated > Plants > Roots > Unclassified | place... | reverse complement strand
GGAACGGTAATCTGCCACCAATATTGATCTGCAACCAATATATTGGGTGGCGGTAACGCCGTCTTGGAGCCTTCCAAGCGGTGATCTTGTGTCTCAGCGCAGTGTCGGTAGTCGGTTACATTATATAACTAGTTGGGATTTTTTAAAGGCCTTATTAGTTCCCTTATTCTTAATCTCATCAATAAATCGCGAATTAAAGAGTTATACGCCTTGTGGTATATCCATAAGTCTTATAATCTCAAAAACTCCCTTCTTAAGTAGGCCGGTAAGCTCCTTCTATTAGGAGGCGCTAAATTAAGTACTAAATTAACTGTCATCCTATAGGTAGATGGTAATGTTAGCTATAGCTATAAGTAGAGGGTATTTATAAGGGCGTCCTCTGCCTTGTTTTAGGGGTTATTATTAAGCCTTAGTAGGTCTCTCTAAGACAGTCTTAGGAAGAACTAACCTAAGTAAAGGTTTAGGTGGCAATTCTAGTCCGACAATTTACTCCTACAATTTAGTTACTTAAAGGTAAGGTTTTACAACTATAGATTAAAAGGCTGTAGGTCCGCTAGACAGCTTAACGGTATATATTTTACCCTTAACGGTAAGTAAGGTAAATAGCCCGTCCTAATAGCCGCTTTAGCTAGTATTTTCTTCTCTTTAGACTAAAATGGGTGAATTTAGTGGGAGATTATAAATCGTATTAGCATTGGGTCCGTTTCGCATATTTAGCGCATTAGCAATCTATCGTTTAGCTTATAGCTTCTATATCTCTACTATAGCCTTTTTAATTACGGCAGCGCGTTATATAACTATAGGGGATAGTATATCGGATTCGACTATTTAGGGGTAGGCTTTAAAGACTAGAAGTATGGGAACTAGTCCTTTAGGGCTAGCTAAATCGTTAATTACTTTAAACGCTATTTAGAGTCCTATCTCCTTATTAATTTCGGGGATTTCAGTTATAATGATTTAGTAGGCTTACCGTAATAAACTATAGTAGCGCTTTACTATTCTAATAGAGTTATATACTTTGACTAGTACTCCCTTTATACTAATTCCTATAGTAGTGGCGTATTGCTTAAATTCCTTACTAATAAAGTTCTTTCTAGTGTCGTGGGTAATTAGGTCTAGTAGCCCTAGGTAAATATTAATCTAGTATATCCGTAAAACGTCCTATATATGTTTAGCGCTAATGTCTTATAGCTATCTACTGGCTTAAAACCGCATTTCTTTATTAATAACGTATAGGAGGGGTAATCCGCTAATATATATAATGTTAATAATAATATTATAGTTAAAATTAATATTGTCTTATAGGGTGAAGCGAAATCTACCTAGTAATTTGCTAAACTTCTAACAGTAGTAGCAGAACTTAGTTAGATTCTTAATAGCCATTCTATTAGTTTTATAGCCAGCATAGTAGAGTAGCTTTTGTAATCTCTTAACTAAGGGATGTCTAAATTAACGATATAGGCGCCGTAGCTCTATATCTGTTAAATAGTAGGGGTTCGCGTTAAAGGATTTAGATAAATATAACTGTAGTAATAAGCTCTATAGGAGAAATAGGTGGCCAAACCGTCGCACTACTAGCACTTTTTTAGTGTGAGTGATAACAACGTTTCTAAGGTTGTTGTAGTAGATTTAGAGTCTGTCTATATTCGCTAAATAGAGTAAGAAGGGGGTATCTGTATAGATAATATAAAACTATATCTTGCCTATAGGGGTAATGACGTCCGTAGTTCTAATAGAGGTAGCAATTCTAATACCAAACTACACGTTAACTTGTCCTTTAGTTAAGGTATTAAGTTTTATAAATTAGTCCGCGTTTTATAGTGCCTAGAATTATCTATAACCGGCTATAGACTTCTTTAACGCATTGGTATTAATTATAATTCCTATAAATACCGTAGAAGTATAGCGTAAAGCGGCGGTTATTGTATTATAGTTAAACGGGTTAGTTTCCATAGTAGGTTCTATAGAGGTTATAGTAAGTAAGTAAGCGTAGGCCTTATTGGCTAGTTCTACGCTTATAGAGGTTACTTTGTCTATAGTAAGAGTCCTAAATAATATAAGGTAGTAGCCGTTAGGGTCTTCTAATTCTTCCTCGCTATTATTATTATTAGTGTTTTTATTAGCGTCTGTGTCTAGCACAAAAGCTTTAAAAGTCTTATTGCACTTATTATTATCGTCTCCTTTATAGTAGATAGTGTATTGTTTAAAGCGTTCTTTAAAGTTACCGTTACGGCCCTTGCTATTATTAAAACGTCTTTTATACTTATCTCTAGAACAGTTCCGCTCCTCCTCTATATATTTCTATAAGCGGCAGGTCTCCTTTTAGCAAACGTAATACTTAGCCTTTAGGGATCTGACGGTGTTTTGTCTATAGGGGCGGGTTTGGTTACAGTTGTTATGGATATTACGGCGGTATATACAATCCGTAAAGTAGGCTCCTTAAGACGGTCTTATTAAGGCCTAGAAAGGGTGTTCCTTCTTTTATGCAACTATAGAAGATTATAACTTGCTAATTAACTAGGAGAGGTCTTTAGAAGGGTTGGAAATGGCAATACAGTATACTAGTACTCCTTAGCAAGTAGTGACTAGCTTATTCGTAAGGAAGAGGTCTATATAAAACTCTAGGTATAATTCGTGGCAATGTTTTAGGAGCTTATTAAGGAGTAGTTAGAAACTTTAATAGATTTGCTTATTAGGGTTCTTATTAATAATTCCTTAGAAGTTGGTGGCGTTCTATTTAGTAAGGTTTCTCTAATAGTACTCTAGTCCTTTAAAGAAGTAACGCATATAGTTATATGCCTTAGTAAATAATCTAGTTAAAAAACTGCTATTATAGTAGTGATCCTAAGTAAGTCCCTTTAGTATAGTTGGGAATGTAGTTATATAGCCTTTAGGAGGTAGACTAGCTCTCTTACAGATATTGTAGAAGATAGTTAACTTAAAGTTAAAGCTATTACTTATTCTATCATACCTCTGGCCATCTATATAGATCTTAGCAATAGTAGCTACCTCTTTGCTATATATAGGCAGGTATATAGTAGGGTCGGTATTAGCAGTACTAGGGTAAAGATACTAGGCAGGAGGAGGACTAGGTAGGGTAGAAGCGGTTGCTAAAGGGAAGGTAGAGACAGTTATTATAGGCAATAGTTGCTAATTCTGCGTCTGTAGGAGTTAGGTAAAAAGGGTAAGTAGTTAATCTTAGGTAGAGGTAGGTGTAGTTTACTAGAGTATAGATATAATAGCTAGTTAGGGTGTTATAGGGGTAGGTATTTATATTTTAGGTATTATAGTTATAGCTATAGGCTAAATTACAGGCATTGGAGGTAGTGGAGGTAGTTAATAGTTTATAGGCGTCAGCACTATATGGGAAGGTAGTGGGCTATAAGAGGGGGTTATAGGAACTAAAGAGGCTATAACTAACGGAGGTATAGCTTAATTTAATATAAGAGCTGTTTATATAGAGTTAAGTTATTCTTGTAATGTCACTGTAATTATAGGGCTGACTTCCTTAAGAGCTCCTATGATTTCCTTATCTGTCCATTTATAAGGTTCTTCCTCTTAAAGGAGGTTAAATAGTGCTTCTAAGATTAAATATCTGCTATTATGCTTTCCCATATACACTCCTCTCTTAAGTAGATAAGTGCGTAACTTTGCTCTTATGTTAATTCGCATACGTCTAAAATCCTTAGTAGTAAAACCTTCAAATTCCTCCTTAAATACTGTCCATAATGTATAGTCTGTGAAGTTCTCCTATATATATATATAGACCTTTATTGCTATATAGTCTCCTAGCTCATCTTTAAAAGCTATAGTAGCGGTAATTCTATTACTATACTTTAATATCTTCTTATACCACTCCATTATAGTTATGGGTTGAGTATCCATAAGGTTTAAGTAAAGGTTTAAAAGTAAGGAGGTTTAAGGTGTTCTCTATAGCCTTAGGGCCTATAGAGTGTCCTTAGTCTAAGAGTTTAAGGGTTAAGGCTTAAATAGGGGTTAGGGTTAAGGTTAAGGTCGAGGGTAAGGTTAAGGTTAAGGTTTGTGTATACGTTCTCTACAGCCGTAGGGCCTATAGAATGGTTCTTAGCAAGGTTACTATTCTCTTAGCGATCTGCTATATTAGCTGTAAGGCTAATACACGCTCTTAAGCTTAAGTAGAAGTTATAGTCTTCTCCTTTAGTAAAATAGATAAGAACTAGGCAATTAGTAAACTGTTTCTAGTACTACTCCTTAAGCGCTAGCTATTGCGTATTTCCTAATCTGTACGTCTACTAATCAGTGTCAGTATACTCGCTTTATCAACGTGCACGAATATTACTGTATTGCGATACGTATGCGGTGTTGAAGTTAGTAGTTGTTGTTGTCTAGAAGTAAGGGGTTGTTCCAAGGTCAGGTTAGCTAGCCTTGCTTCGTAATCTCGTAACCACGTTACATGACTAACGTTCCGACAGAAACTATAGGTATAGGAAAACGAATAGAAGAAACTGTTTAAAGAACTTAAAGAGTTATTTACCTAGAAACTAATCCTTAAGATTTATTAACTAAAGTTAGAAACGGTTGTGGAAATAGATATATTAGACTTTATACTAGGAGTATACTTTATATAGAAATATAAAGATGGATAGCATCTAGTGGTATACTATAGTCGAAAGATAACACTACTAAAGTTAAACTATAACATCTATAATAAAGAGTTATTAGGTATAGTTACAGTATTAAAGAAATAAAGAGCGTTCTTATAAGGTATAGAGAAACTATTTATAGTTAAAACGGATTATAAGAACCTAATAGGATTCCTAACAATAAAGGAACTTAACTAAAGATAGGTTAGATAGGCAGAAACACTTACAGACTACTATTTTAAGATTTAGTATACTAAGGGTATAGATAATACACGAGCAGATGCTCTAAGTAAAAAGGCTAAACTATAAAATAACGAAAAGCTATTAGGGGCTTTACTATAAAAAGATACAGATGGATTGATTAGGTATAATTACCTAAAAATTATAGTAACTTAGGAAGATAAGTTAGAAAGAGTCTATAAGATACTAGAAAGCTTTTAGGTATAAAGAATTTTAAAGGTATAACTAGAGGACCCATAAATAGATATATACGAAAATTAAGAAGTAAAGTATATCCTAAGAAGTATAGTAGAGCACTTTATAGAAGGTTTCTATAAGGGAATAACTTAAGGATATAACGGAGCTACGGGCTTAGTGTTAAGACTTTAGGAAAAGTATATTATTAATAGAATCTAGGGTATAGCGCGAAAAGTTATAAAGGAGTGTCTAGATTACTAAAGAAATAAACTAATAAGGTATAAGCTATATAGAGGGCTACAACCTATTAAAATACTAGGAAGACTATAGGAGGTTATATTATAGAACTTTATTATTAAGTTATTAAAGTTAAGAGATCCTATTACCGGATAAGATTATAATATAATTTTAGTAATAGTAGATAAGCTTATAAAGTGGGGATACTTTATAGTATATATAGAAGAAATCTTAACGGAAGATATTACTAGAATTTATATTAAGGAAGTGTTCGTAAGATATAGAGTACTAAGTAAGATTATATTGGATAGAGATTTAAGATTTATAGTAGTATTTTAGGAGGTATTTTTTAGCGGAACAAGGAGTTAAAACAGTAACTTTTACTATATATTATCCGCAAATAGACGGTTAAATAGAAAGATTAAATTAGATACTAGAGCAGTATCTAAGATATTATATTAATCACATATAGAATAATTAGGTATTGTTACTATTAATTATATAGTTTATATATAATGTAATACCTTAAGAAGGAATGGGTATATTACCATTTAAGGCAAATTACGGATACAAGCTAAGAACATTGTTATTACTACATTAAGTAAAGAAAACAAGTAGTATAGCTAAGTAAAGAATAGAGATTTTAATAAATCTTTATATAGACCTTATAGAAACAGCTAAGGTAGTATAGTAAAGAATAAAGAAATACTACGATGCTAAGAGATCTGAGGGACCAGATCTTAAGGAAGGAGATAAAGTATAGCTACTATATAAAATTTTTAAGAGTTAACAACTAAGTAAGAAGTTAGACTATGTTAGACTAGGACCTTTTAAAATTATATAAAAAATTTTATTAGTTACGTTTAAGCTAAACCTACTAGCTAAAATAAAGATCTACCCTATATAGTATATTGCAATGCTAGAGTTAGTATATAGGAATATTAAGCTACTAGTTTATAAAGCAGACACGTATAGAGGATAAAAGGAAGACAAATAGTAAGTTTTAAAGATTATTAGTTATAAGGATATAGATAATGAAACGTAGTATAAAGTTAAGTAGATAGGCTATAATAAGACTACTTAGGAACTACTAGAAAACCTAAAAAACGCTATAGAAAAGGTATAGGAGTATTAAAAGAAAATAGGTTAGGTAATATTAATAAAGAAGGATTAATAAAGAATAAGTTACCTAAGGGGAACCTAAGAGGAGCAGCTACCGAGCTACTCGGAGTTATTCCCTACTTAGTTAAGGGAGGACTAGTCCTTTTATTATTAAGTTCCTATAGACCTTATTTTATAAGTTTCCACTCCTTAAAATAAACCTTCTTACGTACTTTCTTAAGACGAATTAAGTAAGTAGATGCAGTAAGACGGGAGTTAAGGGCCCACTATTAAGCATTAGCAGCCTTACGCTCTATATTATAAGAACAACAAAGTTCCGCTAACGCGATTAAGAGCTTATTATTAAGCTTTATAGTAGCAAATTAAATACAAGACCCTATAATAAATTACTTAGGGAACTTAATAACTATTAAGGGTAATAAGATACGCATACTTAGCGTTAAAGACTAAGCGAACGTTATAAGACAAATAAATATTCGCTTTAGTGCACTTTAAACATAAAAAGGGTTATTAGGAGGAAGGACTCGCCAATATAATATATATTAACCCCTCTTTTAAATAACGAGAATAGGGAGACGGCATTATCTTACCTAGTAATAGTATAACGGTAATGGTACGAGACCGACGGGCTATAGAAGAAGAAGAAATTGCCTTAGGTATAATAAGTAACGATATTAACCAAATTAATTAAACGGATATTACACCTCTAGTAAACGACTTAGAGATATTAGGAATCTTTAAGGACGAAGATAAAGAGAAGGGAGATAGTGTTACGGACCCTTTAAGTATAATATTATAACTACTTAGAGAAGAGTTAGAAGAAGCTAGTTGGTTAATAAAGGTATAGTTTAGAATAGAGCCGGTAGAACTATATAATAAAAAGTAGTAGTATAAGTTATATAATGTAATCTATATAATCTATATAATCTATAGGATCTATAATAGAGCAAATAGAGCACACGTATATTACGTATAAGAGGGATTTCTTAGAAGTATAGTTATATATTTAAAGGACCACAGTCCCTACCTAGATAGTTTCCTTCTTTATAGTAATTCTTAGAATATAATTAGAGTTAATCTATTAGGCAACCACTCCACTAGTTATTATTACGTTGTTAACTTACTTGCAATACCTATATACCTAGCATATTAGCAGGACCTATTATAGTACCTACTATAAGGTTCCGTTATATAGAGAGCTTATAATTAGCTTCCTTACGGAGCTGCTTTTAGCTTTACTACTTTTCGTCTACTCCCTCTCTATAATCATTGCCTCCTTTAAGTTCTATAACCTTTTTAATATAGTAAACAATTAGACGGCAAGCCTGCATTAGGAAATAGAGGCTTCCCGTTTAGGTAATCCGCGCCTCGCTTACGACTTTCGCGCTACGCCCTAACTGGCAATCTTCCTCAACGACCAACTATAAAAGGCCCTCCCTTCGCCGTCTTTTATCTTCTATCCTTCTTAACTTTTTCTCTCTACTCTCTCCCTTCTCCCCCCTCGCTCTTCTGCCGCCCGTCCCAGCCGCCCCCTCCATTACGCCCCAATTATCTATTATAAGGCTTTTTTTTTTTTAAACTCTGCCGCAGTATATACACTATCCCTAACTCTGCTTCCGTTAATCCATTCCTCCCTATTATCTTATTTCTATATATACTATACCGTCTACTTTTAGGCACCCTAAGCCGCTACTAAAGAAGCCGCTTCTAGACTCGTCCCTATAAGCAGTTTATAGATGCCTCTCCTTCTCTCTTATACACACTCTCCTTATCCTTCTCTCGTTAACTTTTACTCTCTCCTCTTAGGCAAGTCACGGCTGCGGTTAAAGTGGCGATACCTTCTACCGGTCGTATAGTTAACGCTAGCCTATACGTTTAGGAACTTATTCTCCGCTTTAGGGTTATTAATAGTATTTGCTGCGTACTGCCTAATATATATTTTAGCTAAAGAATATATGGCACTTATACTATTGCCTTAGCTCTAATCACCTTATATCGCACTCTCTAACTTTAGCCCTTTAGTAGAATACGCTAGCTAATCCGCGCTCTATTATCCGTATCCCACTAGGGCTAGATCCCTCGGTAATAACGCGGTAAGTCACTAGTATAAGGTATTAATTTCGTTCTTATAACCTTTATATTGCCATTATAGCCCCTATAGGATGCTCCGCCTTATATAAAGTATCTAGCGTGGTTATAACGTCGTAATGTAACTAGCGGGGAGCTAGTGCCTGGAAGTTAGCCAATAATAGCTCGGCGATAGCATTGGGTACGCTATAAGACGTAAATAGAGCCCTTTAAGGCAACCGTCTAACCGGTATAGGGTAAGGCCGGTGGGAATTAGTCACTAATATATTATCTAATATAGCCTCGTCCTATATAAGGGGTTAGCCAATAATTAAAGAATTAGCTAGCGATCAGCGGTTTTATTTAAAGCGATATAGATCCTTAATTAGCTAAAAGATATAGATAGTAGGTTATAACGTAGATAGGTATACTAAGATGCGGAGAACGGTCTAGAGGGTTTCTTATAATATTTACTAGCCAATCGCCTAGGGAGCTATATATACTCTTATTACGATAGAGCCTCTATAGCGCCTATAAGTACAATATATAATTATCTTAGAGACGCTAAGGGTAATAGGACTTTAAGCCGGTCCTTACTCCCCCTAATATAGGTAGCTTACTTACACTGCCCCCTACAACTAAGCTTAATACGTTAGTAAGGATATATATACGGGTAAAGATAAAAGTAATAGCAGCGATGGTGAGGTTAGGGAGAGTGGTAAGGATAACCCTAATAGCGACTAGGAGGTGTCCCATAGGGCTAGTATAGTAACTTTACAGCGATATAAATATAGCAATTATCTATTCTAGGATAAGCGGCGCGGTTTAATAGGAATAAGTTTTAAACGGCTTAACGGGAGCACGAGGCCTATAAGAACATTGCGATATCTAAAGTTATTACTAGTACGCCGCCACTCTAGATCTAAAGCAGATATTATAACTTAGTCTACCTCCCTTTAAATATCCTCTTTAGGAGTAAAGGTAGTATATAACTATACCGTTAACTATAGATAGAGCGACTATACGGACTATCGGCTAACTATATATTACCCTTTACTAGGTGCCAGAATGTATAATATTAGTAATAGCAATTATCTATTAGAATAAGATAATATTAAAGTTATCTTTAAAACCGTTAATAATTATACGCGACTTGCTCGGTAATATAGGGCAACTTATCCATATAACGTAGTTAACGTTAGATTTATAGCTATTAGTGGGCTGTTAGTATAATAATACGCTAAACGTATATACTAGTCCGAGCTTAATATAGTAAAGTAGTAACTATACTACTAGCAAAACTAGTACGCGTAGTCCGCACGGTAAAGGTACTAATAATAATGCTATTAGTCTAGATAATAAGGAGGACGATAATAATAGAGATAATAATTTTGGGAATAGTAGCTAAAGCTTAGGCAGCGAAAGCTTAGGCGGTAGTAATTCTAATACTAGCGCCGCCGCTAATAATAGGCGGCTTTATAGAGAGTATAGGCGCGTATAAGTCTAAATACGTTAGCTGTAGCTAGAGTTAGATAATTAGCGCTTACTCGCATATAAGAACAAGATGGGTATAAAGTAGGACAATATATTTAGTCGCTTCTTAGATTAGACGCTGGGTGCAGTATAGGCGCACTAGCATATATTATAAGGGAAGTAATTTATTAAGGCCGCTGCGATATCCTTAGGATCTCCTAAACCGTTCTTATAGAGTAAGGTTTATTATAATTATAGTACTTTATCCTATTTACTACTGGATTCCCTTACTATTTTGTCTATAGAATTATATACACCGTGCTAATATTAAGAAATAATTCTAATCTCCCTAAAGGAGTTAGTCTCTGGAATTTTACCTTCTCTTTATTATCTAATTTCGTCTAGAGTAGTGAAGTTTTATAACGTTATAGAAAATTTAGAGACCTAGTCTGCAATCTTCTTAATATACTTATCCTATTCTTTTTATATATAGCTAGTTAGAATAGAGTATAGGGAGTTAAAATAATTAAAAGCATTTAGATTGGAAATAATAGCCTTAATACCAATTAGACACCAGCTCTACTTAATAAAAGTTCCCCTTCTACTCTAGAAATACTAAAGAAAAACCTAGGCTTAGAAGACTATCTACTGTCGCGCGTAAATTTATATAAGGTTGCTACCTTAGTTAGTACTTCTAATTAAACCTATTAGGGATCCTAGGTTAAGCCAATACTATAACTAAATATATATAAGTAAGCTAAGGTTAACCTATAGCTTACGCCTATAGCTTATAATATATATAGCTAGTATTTCTTATAACCTTAAGGCTAAGCCCCACGCGGTTTAGAATAGTAAAGATACCTAGCCTAACGCTATTAAGCTTAAAGAATGCTATAGGCTATTTAGTGTGCCACCCTAAGTTTTAAGGCAGCGTTAATAGAGCCTTAGTAAAGCCTCCTATCCTTTAACCGTATAGATACAAAGCCAAAGCCTAGAGCTACCTCCGCTACCGCCTCCGAGTATCTCTAATAACGCGTTTAATCTGCGACTTCTTAAGGCGCGACTTATAGTAGACCGTATTAGCTATAATAAACTGCTTACAGCATTTAATAGACCACATCGTCTCCTAACCACGTCCGTCCTGTCTTTAAGCTTACTACTATCCACCCTATTCTATAATTACGCCTCCCTATCGCGGACTAATATACCTCGCTACCTTCCTTAAGCCACTTCGCCGCTATAACTATATTCCCTAATACGGTTTTAGTAATAATATCCCTCTCTTAACCCTTCTATAGAAGAATTATACCCTCTAGTAATAAATAGCTACTTATATAAGCTGTATAAGTTATATTAACTTAGGACCGCCCCTACTCCTCTACCGCGTAACTAAAAGATAACCGCTATTAGATTCCTAACTAGGTTTAATATAATAAACTACCTTAGCTCTAGATTTATAAGTATAGTATACCTAGACTCCTCCTCTAACACTATTATTAAATATCCTCACTAAGTAGAAGAAGAGCCTGCTATTAAAGTTAAGAGATAGATTTATGAGCGGTTCTAGCAATATGGCGGGCATGAAGGTCTACTAAAGTTTTATAGTACCTTTAAATCCGGCATCTAGCTAGAATATACGAGTAAGAATAGACTTTGCTAATATATCTAAACCTATAAGATTTATACTAAGCAACGCCTTTAATGGGCTTAATAAGTCACTAGTGCGCTTGCCTTTATTTATTTAATAAATATCATTTATATAGATCTAACGTGCGGCAATATTTCCTTAGACGACAGCCTACACGCGAAGCTCCTTAACTTTAGTGGCTCCTTATTAGATAGCTTTAAGCCATCCGTTATAGTAACTGCGAGCTATAAATATCCTAGAGCTAACCTAAAATCAACTTAGGTAGACCTATTTGCCCTTAGCTCTACCCTATATAAAATCTAAATAGGTAAATCTCTATACTTTAAGCTCGGGCTTAAAGAGATAGAAATTACTAATTTGTTTAAATAATCCAAGTTTCCTAAGATAAAAAGTCTAGGACTAATAGGCGATATTATTACAGGGTGCTAGCAAGGCAGGTTTATAAGTGCAGAAAATATTCTTAAAGATATGCCACTTATTAATCTCCCTTAACTGTTATATACTAACGTCGTTTAGTATTAACTTCTATAGTAGAACCTATCCCTTCACTCCTCCCCTCCTTAAGACAACTATTACAGTTTTAGTTCTTAGCTTACTCGTATTCCTTACCTATAAATTAGCGAGGTAATAATAAATTAGGAGGACGGGGCTATATAATAAGCGTAGAGCGGGTATTTCCTAGGCTTCTTAGAACTGCTAAAGGTAATTATTTATCTATTTACCCCTTTGGCCAGTATAGGATTGTTATAAGGGCCAGTTACCGCACTACTATCCTAGTAGTAATCGTATAATTATCTGGGGAAGGTGTAGTTCTACTTATATTTAGAGTATAAGTAGGGGTTGTTAACGTAGGTATACATTTTGCTTAAGTTAAGGTGCGTCTCTATACTTAGGGACGGACGTTAAATAAGCTAAGTTAGCTATCTTATACCTAAGAGTATTAGCTATAATAACACGCCCCTAGCCAGCTCTTAACGCTAATAAGACGGAGCGCCTATATTAGTTAGCTAGGATATAGCATATGTTAAGTATCCGCAGGTCGCTAGATTTTGGAGATATAATCACTACGTATATTAGTGGCTACCTAGAAAACCCCGCTAGTTAACATACGTTAATAGCGCGTTTTTAAACAAGGGCAGGAGGGTATAGTTAGATTTTATTAATTATATAATAAGCTAGTGCGTTAAATTAGGCCACTTTAAGTGCACTTTATGGTCCTATTAACCCTTCTCCTATAAGTATACTTAGTTTATTACCCGCGCGCTACTAATAAGGCTATTACTAACTTCCTATAGCTATTAGGGCTGTAGTAGGTACTAGGATTATAGGAATCTCTAAAAGGTAAAACTAAAAGCCACCCTATATTAACCAATTCCGTAAGGCTTAGCTAGATACCAGTCCTACTAGTAATAAAATTTTATAGACACTTGGAGTGCTAGGGGAGTGCTCTTAAAGCTAGTGGGATATAATTACTCTATTAGTCGTAAGTCTCTACTATTATTACGGCATACCTAGTAATAATATCCCTTTAAATAAATCGAATAAAAGTTATGTTATATATTCAGCTATAACGGGGGAGATAATCTATTAACCACCGCTATATTATTACTAAGTTACATCTAGGAGCTTCTTAAGGCCTGCAGTATATCTAAATTCCATGTCTTAATGTCTCTATCCTTCCTATAATATTTTCTTAGTAAATATCTCTTATTAGGTCTTACCTCAAACAAGGTTAAGTAGCATCTCCTTTAAATATTAAACTTTCTCTAGATTATTATAAGCGTTATAGTAATTAATAAGGTTTTGGAAAGCCTTATCTTCTTTATTATCCATTATTAACCTATTATCTTTAAAATAAGAGTAAATAATATTACGTTATCTCTTTGTTTGTATTACTCTGCGTAATATAAAGCGTCTCCTAGGTGGTAAGTCTTCCACAGGGCACGTAGCACTATAGACGTATAGTACTAGTATGCTTTATATAGATGTGACTGACTTCTATTAAGTAGGCCACGTAGGCCTCTATATACTCTATAGAAAGTAGGTCCAAGTAACGGAAGCAAAACAGGTCACATAACCAGGTTATGTAACCTATTTACATTTAAACACTAGGAGCACTTCGAAGTTCAGCCTATTATAGTCCATATAGTGTCTGTATAAGACCGTAATATATAAGTTATAATGCAGACTCGTTACGGCTTATATGTCGACTTGTTACGGCCTATATATATTAACTATATTAATATCCAACCTCTTACATCCTTTTTCTCCCTCTCTACTCTCCTCCCTATATCTCCTCTAAAACCCATCCACACTACCATCTGCTTATTTAGGGACTCCGTAACTCTAGCTCTAATACCCTTTTATATATATTCCCTGGTAACGTTAAGGGTATAGGAACGTGTAGCCGTAAGGGCCCTAGTACGGGTTCGAAGTCTGTTAAGTAGACAATTATTTAGGGTTCAAAGGTGCCCCGTAATTATTCTGCCGAGAGTATTACGGGTCTACGAATAGGTAGAGAGTATAAGGGGTGGCGGGTGGCGGGTGTATAGGGGCTTCAAGGTCTACGAAGCTGTAGGGTATTAAGAGTGTTTTAAGGCTTGCTCGTATTGCTTGTTTAGGGACTACGTTACTTAAGGGCCCATAGTCTATTAAGGAAAGGATCGTCTAGCGTACATAGGTTGATTAATTTGGTGGACTGAGTTAAGGCTTAAAACTGCTTCGCGACCGCTCTCCTTTAGGCGCCAGGAGTGTCTTTCAAAGCGGGTAAAGGAAAGTAGGTAGGTATAAGGGGTTCAAGGACGTTTCGTGGTTACTCCGATATTTCGTATACGAGCCTTGTTGGCTATTCGATGCTTTGCATATAAAATCTTATAACCTTTGCACACGGAGCTCTTCAAATAAGCCCCTTGTTAGAGTACGCTTTTTGATATATAGCGCTTATTAATTAATGTTTATATCACTCTACGTGATATAAAGCGTCTCCTAGGTGGTGAGTCTTCCACGGGGCACGTAGCACTATAGACGTATAGTACTAGTATGCTTTGTGTGGATGTGACTGACTTCTATTAAGTAGGCCACGTAGGCCTCTATATACTCTATAGAAAGTGGGTCTAAGCGACGGAAGCGAAACAGGTCACATGACCAGGTCATGTAACCTATTTACATTCAAACACTCTTAAATTCCTTCTTTCAGTTATCGCTAATTTTACTCTATTTTAGCGTTAGAAGCTAGACTAGCTACAATATATAAAGCTATAAAAACTTATATATAAAGGCTAGTAATCGTTCTATATATTATATACGGAACATATTACTAGGGACACGATTTTATAGATATTAGAAATGCTAGGGGAGTGTTCTTAGAGCTAAGCGTATAACTGTTTTTAATTAACTATATGCCGTATCCTTAACCTTAACTTAGATAAACTAAAAGACTAAAAATATTAAAGAGCGAAGAGATTTGTATAAAAGTATATATAGGTCTAAAATCGGAGGCTTTAAATAACCTAGAAAACGAGAATAGAACGCTAATTACCTATAAAAAAAATTATTAGCGGGATATTGCAGGTATAGAGGCGTTTAGATAGCTAAGCTGGTAAGTACTAGAGTACTAGATTATACCAATATCCTCCTAACTCTAAGCTAAGTAATAGGCTTAAAGTATAGGGCTATATACCGGGCCTAGTTCCGGTCCTAGTTATATATAAAAGCTAGTATAACTTATCTTTAGTTAACCGTGTCTTAATAGATATAAGGAGATAGTATGTAGGCTATTGTGTTTATAGTATTTATCTAGGAAGTATATTTTCGCGTAGGGATAGAAGGCAAAAATCTTATTATAAACTTGCTTTAACTAATATTTAGGAGTAGAATAAGGGGACTAGACTAGACTAGACTAGAATAGATAGGAATAGGGCGGGATATAGCCTATTCCGGCCTAACCCCCTTCTAGCTAAAAGAGATCCTTTAATTTAAGCCTATTGCTAATATACCTAATATTAGAGATATTTAATAAATAGTGCACTAGATAAGGCTAAGGCTTTTACCTTCCGCCTTTGCTCTCCTAAAGATACCTAATTAGTTACCTACTTACGCTACCTACTTCTGCGTAGAACTTATTTATTGCCTTATACTTCTTAATATACTGCTTTATTAGTATTATAATATTTTACACTTATATTCTATAAATATTTCTTTACTTAGATAGCACTACTACTATTCCCCCTATTAGAAGTACCTTATTATTTAAATACTCCTCCGCTTTATTCTATTCTAAGTCACTATTAGCATTCTTATTTAGTTCTACCTAGCGGACTAGGAGCTTTAACCGCCCTAGATCCCCTTCCGGCTAATAGGTTAGTTATTAGTATTTTTACTATAGACTGCACTAAGTTTTTAGGTTTATGCTGCCACCCTACTAAAGAAAACCACTAAGAAGAATTAGATTTCGGCCCTATAGTGGCTATATAGACGGCTTATAGAGGACAGCCGGCCGATCTTTCACCTTATGCCCGCCTCAGCTAGTGTAATTATTGTTCTATCCCAAGCCGGCGGCACCTCGCTATCCCAGCTAAAATCGCACCACTAGTTAGGATGTGTCTTAATAGTACTAGGAAGTTTCCTAATATATATACTTTTCATTTTAGTTCTAATCTTTCTAATTTATAAGGTACTATACCTATAAGAGCTAGAAGAGCCCTTCTATATTAAAGTAATACAATTTCTTAAAAGGATAGACTTATAGGGAGCCTTATGCACTACAATTATTAGGATTATTACAGCGGTAGTAAGCATAATTCTCCTATTAGTGGATAGCGTATACTTATTTCTTTTAGTAAGTAAGTCTCTTAGCTTTTTAAGATATCCCACTAATCTAAGTAGGGAGAGTATATTATGGCCTATATTATAATTAGTGTAAGAGTTTCTATATAAGCCTAGAAGTACTATAGATAAGGAGAAGTATTAAGGTAATTAGGCGCAGAGGGTCTAGTAAGGATAGATTTAACACAAGAGATAACTAAAGTATAGCCATCTAAGGGAGTCATCTGTCTTCGGGGTCGAAGCTATAATTAATTTTTTTAGTTTTCCATTCTCTTTAACTAGACTCCCTTTAGGGATTAAGTCTATAGTAGCGATCTTAAACCCGACCTTTAGTGTATTTAATACCCAAATTATAATTAGGATAGTCCTAAACTGGCCGCATATAGGTACTTATTACCTACTAGTTTACCTTATTAAATAAGGGTTGGCTATAAATATCTATAAAAAGGTTAGAAGGCTAAGTAAAAGCTATTATTTACAGACGGTAAGTAAAAGCCACTTATATTAACTAATACTAATACTATAGGCTAGGGCGAGCCGCATCTAACGGTCCGGCGCTTAACCCTTGCCTATTAGGTATATAATATCTACCCTACTAGAAGCTAAAGGGGTAGCCATTATATAAGTTGGGCATTAATATTTATAGCTAGCATTACTTTAAATAAGGCCTATTTCGCCTTCTCGCGCTATACGCTTCTACTTATATATTCTTTTAAATATTATATATACTTTATAGTTTGCCATATGGCATATAGGCCCTCTTTATTTTAATTAACTTAACTTTTTTAGCTTTACGCAAATAGCCCCTCTTCTCTAAAATCTTATTAGCCTAATAATATCTCTAAAACTTTAAGGTAAGTTATATATAAGCAACTTTCTATCCTTATAGCAATTATATAGTTACTTATCCTATAGGCAGCACTTTTAGTAAGTATATATACGTTCTCACCTTCTCCTTCCTAGAGGATATTCTTAACTAAGCCCTCTTCTTAGTAGAAGACGCATTCTTATATATAAACACTTCTTCCCCTTAACTAGGCCCTATAATTGTCACCTTAAGACATTACTATAGGATTTTACTAAGCGCGCGCTAAGAGACCTACCCCCTTATTAAATCTTATACGCTATTAATAAAGACCTTAATCTAATCTTAGATAGCCGTCGTATAATAGGGCGCCGTTTTCTAAATATATATTATCTTACTTTACGCTAGACTATATAAGGGCTCTGATTATAGCTAGGGCGAGTTAGATAACGCCGGTTAATAATATCGCGCAAGATAATTAAAAGCTTAAGGAGAAGGCTATATAATTAGTAAGATAATTACAGGGCTTATAGGAATATATTTTTGCTAAATACTATCTAGTCTAGAGTAGATCTCGTTATAGACCTCGAGACAATTGGTACAGACTTTAAGATAGTAGACTTGTTAGTTTACGCAATCCTTATTAAGAAATATAGCGCTAGTAGGGCTATTAGAGTCTTTAGTAACCTAATAAGGAACGTAGTTATAGGTCCGAATAAGGGTACTAGTTTCGTTATTATTATTATAGGGTCTATTAAGGAGTGCATGTTATTAGGAAATCCGTTAGTATAATACTTTCGCCGCCGCAGTTCTTAAAGCAAGCATATATTAAAGTAACGCTTTACTTAATTAAAGAGAGAATTCTACTTTTACGCTTAATCCAAGAGTCGGTTCTAAGTTAATATTAATAGATAGTAACGGCACACCAATATACGGATATATCATTTATAAGTTCGGGTGGCTAGCCTTATATTACTATAGGAAGCTAAGGAGATCTATAAATTTAAGGTCTAAAACTAATATAGCGTTAGAATAAGAATCTAATAAGGCATCTATCTTTAAATAAGCCATTATTAAAGTATAGGGACGATATTTCTAAACTATTTATCTTTCGCGTGTCTAATATAAGAGCGCTTTCTTTTTATGCTAAGTCTTACTCTACTATAAATAAGTGACTAGTTATTAAGAGTGGAAGAGTTATATATACCTAGTGTTTAGTACGTAACCTAGGCATACGTAGTTTGCGGAGTCTAAGTAGGTAGAGTACTCCCTAGGTCTAGATCCGTATTAAGGCCTAGTAAGTAACTCTCTAATAAAGGAGCATACGTGCTTTACAATAGGCCTTACTCTATTAAGAATTAGTAATAAAGTTATTTAGGGTAGAAGAGTTTATTTACTAGTGGTAAAAGTAATCTCTAAAAACTAACGTTTCTAAGATAAGGAAATTAAGGTGCTAATTAAATTAGCCTTATAAAGTTCTGTTACAGCTACTATTAATCCTTATAGGTGCGAGGTAGACTTCTACTAACTTTAAAGTTTTAGAAGGAGGCCCTTTAGCGTTATTTTATGCAACTTTAAAATAAGTACTGCTAAGATATATAATAGAAACACTTTAGGTCCCACGCCTAGGAAAACATCTATTAAAAAAGTACGTGCTTATAGCCTCTTACTGCGACTTTATTTTAACCGCTTCGCTAGGGATACTATATCCTTTTATAGTAAATCGTAACACGATCTAAACGCATTAATTTAGTATAAGAGTAATAGGTATGTGTCGTTATTAAATATCGTTCTCTCTTTCTTAAGTTGTTTAATTAACTAGTTATTTAATTTAATAGACTTTAAGGATATAGTAGAATTAAAGATAAATAGATAAGGCTAGAATAGGATAGGAGCTAATAGAAGCGGACCGGATAAGATAAGGATAGAACAAAACTAAGGTAAGATAAAAGTAATAACTGGACCGGACTAGACCGGACTAGACTAGACCAAACTGGACTAGACCGTATAGCGGGAACCCAAGTTTAGACTAATTGCGGCTATATCCCAATATAACAATTCCTATTGCTTAACAGCGTACCTACTCTATTTTACATATATATCTCTCTAGAATCCTTAGCCTAACTTAGTAGCTTAAAGTACGGAGCAGTATAGGGCTTAGTAATATTGCTTATATTTAACAGGGGCTTATTTAAATCTTTTTTTATTTAAAAGGCGCACCTAATACTATATACGTATCTCTTCTCTTTAATCTATAATATCTACCTTTACTACCGTATATAAACTAATACAGTTATATTAGTTTTGGCGCGACTCTAATAGTTAGAATAAGAATCCCATATATAAGCCCTCACGATATCTCCGCAGCGATAGTAAGAATATAACCGCGGTATAAGCTCCACTAAGCTCCCAAATGCAGGGCTTAGCTCTATTTCTATAGTTAAGGCAAGATTATATAATATTTACTTAGTCCTCTACTATATTGAAACTAATATTAATATATATAATATAGCGTCTCCTAGGATAAATAGGGGAAAGTATTTATATAGTATATCGCATTACTAGGTATAAAGAGGGCGGATCTTATTTGAGAATTAATACTATCGATTTTCTCTATACTTAGCTCCTTACTCTATATACTTAGCTTATTACTAATTTTATACTTTAATTTAGTACTATATTACTAAAGCTTTATAAAGCAATAATATTAAACTAGCCTAAGACTATAAAGCCGTATAAGGTGTCTCTAGACACCCCTCCTAGCTACGGAAGTCCGCAAACGCCTCTTTCTAGCCTAGTTATACCGCCCTTAGACCTAGTTACTATCCTTTACCTTACGGAGCTGCTTAAGGACGTATTAAAGGTAGTAAAAGCAATACCTAGCGCTATAGACTCTCCTAAGGCTACTAAGCCTTAAGCTATAGATAGTTCCTAACCTTAAGAACTAAGAGCCTAAGCTTTAAAGGTAGAGTATAAGACAGTTAATAAAATATATATCCCTGCTAAACCAAAAGTATAACCCTAGCTGATTTGCCGTATATAGCTAGGATAATGCAACCTTAAAGTATAAGATAGTTAAATCCTCTATAGTACCTTTTAAGGTGGACGCATATAATAAATACATATTTATTGTTTATATATATATTAGTAAGCATAAAAATAGCTACCGGATTTATATTACTAACAGTAAAACAATAGATAAGAAGACTAAACGTATAACATACCTTATTAATATTAAGTCTAAAGGCCTACGGGATATACTTAGGTCCGTTCTACAAGGTGTAGATAGAACTTTCCTTAAGGAAGACAAACCTATAGTATAAAACCCTATCTATTAGGCCCCAGATCGGCTGCTAACTTAAGACTAGGTAGAGTGGAATATATTATACTACTTCCTTCCTGAGCTAGAAGCTTATAAGGGAGCCCTAGAGAATAGTACCTACCTTAACCTCTTAGTAAACTATATTAGGGATATATATACCTTAACAAAATAGCGCTTTAAATCGCTATAAGATAGTAGAGAAATTATATTTAATCTGCTTTAGACTCTTTTTAAGTCGAATAAATTAGTATATAAGAAATACTATAGCACTAAGAAGCATAGATATATAAGATTTAACTCAGGTGAGGTAAAAGAGGACAATAAAGGAGATGAATATTTCCGCATTTAAGGTCGGTATCTAGATTTTAATGGTAAAAAATTTAGTAAGGCTGTAACCGCAGTTACTATTTAAAAGTTCTAGGGATTAAAGCCGATATACAGCCTTGCATATTTTCCCCTTAAATATCACCCTAATGTAGAGGAGGAGAAGTAAGAACTTACTAATAGCGGTTATAAATTTATTTTATTAATGGGGATGTACTACTAATAGTATAAAGGTAAAGCCTTTTATATAGAGAAAGAAAAGCCCTCTAGATTATCCGTTAATAGTTGGATTATAGTTAACCCGGTACTTTTCTAAGAGAATAATCCAAACTACGCTAAACCTAGCATTAATAAGCAGCGAAAATACCAAACCAATAACATTTAGACGATTTATTTTAATAAACCAGCTAAGAAAAAACTTAATAAAGTTAAAAGCAATAGTACGGAGCCTACTGAGTTAAAATATAAGGACTTGCTTATTTACAGCCCAACTATATTAGGGTTTAGTCTTAATAATAAGCTCTAGTATAAGTTCCTAGATTTGCGAGCTAAGAAGACTATAAAGCTAATTTAATATCCCGCAGTAAAGTTTGCTATTAATAATATTAGCGACATTAAGTAGAATGCCCTCTCCTTTTGGAACCTTGCTATCCTAGAGGACCGGAAGAAGCTTATTCGGGCTCTTGCAGCTTCTTATACAAATAGGGCTTAGTTTAATAATTTTATACTAGGTAAAGGACGTAGTTTAATTATACTACTATAGTACGAGCTCCGTTCTACTTTATACTTAGAGAAAACTAATATAGAGTATTAGTAGTCCTTCTAGAGTTAGAAAGACCTTAACTATAAAAGGACTTTTAGAAAAGCTGCAAAAGCCGCTTTATATGGTATGCCCTGCTTATTTAAATTACTACTATTTGCCTAACTCTTCTAGTTATCTAGTAGGGACCTAGCTACTAACGTAAAGGAGGTTAAAATTTAGCTTTCTTACGCTTTCCGGCTGGCTAGCTATTAGAATGCTATACTTTTATTAGATAAAGCTGACGTATTTATAAAGCAATAATTATTAGATTATATAGGCAACAACCTAACTTTAATTTTTCTGTGGAAACTTAAATACTATAAAGGAATTATAATCCTTACTACTAATTATATAAAAGACTTTAATAACGTAATATGAAGCAGAATACGTATAGCCATAAAATACCCTCCCTTAGGCGATAATATAAGACGGGGCCTTTAGGCCAGTTTCGTAACGAAGGCAGTTACTAATAGGGCAAGATTTAGTTATAAAGAGCTTAAGGAATTAGCACAATAGGAGCTTAACGGCCGATAGGTAGGAATACTAAAGTCCTAGTAGAGAATTTTTATGCTAAATTATTTATATTTTATAGATTAAAAATACTATAGGAGCAGCCCTTACCTTAGCACACGAGGAAAAAAAATCGTTATCCTATTGGTATCTAGAAACAGTTTTATAACTAGGTAATAAGTTTAACTATAACTACAAGGGTCCAGGCCAAGTTAGCAATTTAGACGCTTACTACTAAGTATTTCCCACTTTTTAAGACTTCTAGGCGGCTACGATTTTAGATATAGATATAGTTGGGTAGTTATATATTAAATCCCTAGTTGCGGGCCCGGGTTCTAATAAATATAACTAGATAACTTAAAGTACCTACTACCCTCCTAAAACCTCAATTGCGGGTAGCTAGTGCGTAAATAGCTCCTATTCCCATACGGGACATAAGCCTATATACTTCCTTACTCCTATAACAATAAGGCCTATATAGTAGGCTATAATGTAGGCGAATTTAGAAACGGGAGAACGGGAGCTATAGGGTATTAGTTCCTGCAGAGGAGTAGAAAATATAGGTATTAGTTCCTGTAAGGAACTAAAAGCTATAAAGGGACGGAGGATAGCGGTATTAATTCCTATAGAGAACTAAAAGCTATAAGAGATTAGTTTCCGTAAGGGAGTAGAAATTATCGCCATTAATTCCTATAGAGGAGTAAAAGCTATATAGGAATAGAAGCTATAGGGTACGGTTCTTACAGGGTAGTAAAAGATATAGTTACTATATATAGGAACGGAATTTATAGGGGATTTATTTCCGTAGGGGAGTAGAAAAGGTGGCTAATAGTTTCTATAAGGGAGTAAAAGCCGTATAGAAATGTAAGCCGTAGGGGATTAATTCCTATAGGGCGGTAGAATACGTGGGCGTTAGCGCTTAGAGGGGATTTATTAGAGTAAGGGATTTATTAGGGTAGGGGATTTATTAGAGCAGGGGATTTATTAGCGTAGGGGATTTATTAGCGTAGGGGATTTATTAGAGTAGGGGATTAGTTCCCATGGGGCGGCAAAATACGTAGGCATTAGCTCCCGTAGGGGATTTGTTTAAGTAAGGGACTTATTTAAGTAGGGGATTAGTTAGAAGAAGGGATTAATTCTCCTACGGGCCCCTATTTAGGCGGCAAAAGGCGGCTTCTAATAGGCTAGGGAGTAGATTATATATTTTATGGAAATATAAAGCCTATATAGGATAGTAGGGTATAGGGACCTAATAATCTAGCGGAAGATTAGGTTATCTACTTTCCCGGGTTTATTTAGCCTACCCTACGCTATTTTATATGCGTTTCGACCAAGACTACTACCTAGCCTTAGCCGCCCAAATCTCTATAAACCTTTAACTTGTGTGGTAGAAGAGTATAGGGTAATAAAATGTTATTCTATCTACTCTGCTAGCACCTTTAGATCCTTCTATACTTGCTAGAGTATTATCTTTATCCTAGAATATAGCTCTAGATTATAAAAATAAAGCGATATAAATACTAATTAAATAGTATACTTTCTCGCGAAATCCGCAAGTAAAACACGTAAGCTAAACGCTAACTATCTAGAGACGGCTACTAAAAACCGGCCAAAGGCATATTGCTATAGGCACTCCCCGTTACTCCTAACTATTATAGGTACTCCCTAATATTATAGGTACTCCCTATTACCGTAGGCACTGCCACTTATAGGCACTCCCCTTTATTATAGGTACTCCTTATTATTATAGGTACTCCTTATTATTATAGGTACTCCTTATTATTATAGGTACTCCTTATTATTGTGGGTACTCCTCATTATTATAGGTACTCCTTACTATTAGGAGTACTCCCTATTATAGATACTCCCTTCTATTATAGGTGTTCCCTATAATTATAGGTACTCCTACTTATAGGTACTTGTTAATATTATAGGTACTTGTTAATATTATAGGTACTTGTTAATATTATAGGTACTTGTTAATATTATAGGTACACTAAGTGCTAGCTTTTTACAGCTACTCGCTTAGACTAGGGTTTATCATCTACTAAACTAAATTTAATTAAGTATTGGGTGCCCTATTATGGGCACCCGAACCAGCCTTACTTATTAGCAACGTGTCCTTTTTAAGAGACTTTTAAAGTATATACTACAAAAACGTATATATATATGTACACCATCCTGGCGCATCCGGTTAAAAGCGTATATTAATCTTAGTAATCAAATAGCGGAGTTTATACCTTTTAAAGTAATACGCACGGCCAGTTTAACGTATTTTTACCTTTTTTAGGTATAAATCTAGGCATTTTGATTAGTATAATTAACACGCGCTTTTAACCGGATACGCTAGGGTAGTGTATATTCTATTATAGCCATATATACGCCACGAAAATAAGGGTACAGCCTAAGCGGGTTAGCCACCCCCCTACTAGCGCCGGCAAGATTCTAAGCCTATATAAGACCAAGTCTATTAATAAATAGCCGGATAGAATTCCCGTTATTATAATAGGTAGCAACGTGCAAACTTGTTAAACAATTATTGGCTATAAATTAACTAAGTAGTTAGTTAGTTATTTTAGCCGCTAAATCAGCCATAGAACGGGCCCCGTGGATATACTCTTATTCTCGAATATTAATAATTATATAACTAATTATCTTCCCTAATAACGACGTCACTATATAATACTATACCCAACGCTATAGCATTACAAATGTAGATATAATTTCTAAGTAAAGTTAGGTTAAGTTAAATATAAAGTTGGTTTTATTTTTAAGCAAACGAATATTCTAGTAGATCCCTTAGAGATATATAAGAAATGGAGGGTAATAAGGAGGTGGGTGGGAAGGAGGTTTAGAGAACTTTACAATATAGGGATAGGAGACTGCAGCAGCTTGACCACGGCCTCGTGCCCTCCCCTGGCAGCCCTTAACAGCGGCGTCTAACTATTC
>Ga0307515_10005712_pt1 | contig 25127 bp, 26 predicted proteins | sample 17_EM_MG_FD_194513 | JGI IMG/M metagenome (GOLD analysis project Ga0307515, IMG submission 194513) | Populus trichocarpa ectomycorrhiza microbial communities from riparian zone in the Pacific Northwest, United States - 17_EM | ecosystem: Host-associated > Plants > Roots > Unclassified | place... | reverse complement strand
GTCCCAATCATGCTGAAAGGCATCCACAAAGTTCAAATATTTAAGATTGCAATTATTAATGGCAGCAGATCTTGACTTCACCGTACATTAAAATTAGCGTCAACGGAGCGTCAACCATTTTCAGTCTTGTAAGTCCGGTAATTGAATGGTGACTTGGTTTGAACTATCCATAACGTGCATACTGGCGGCCTTTCTTGGTAAAAGAGTAAACCACATGATCACTGCCCCATTCTGGAAATGAACTTCAACGGAGCGTCAATGATTTTTGGCTGTGCATCTTGGGTAACCTAAGTGCCGGTTGGTTGCAGCCATCCATAAACTTAGTATTGGCTGCCTTCCAAATCAAAAATAATAGTATCAGGCTCCCTGCCCCATCCTGAAAATGAGCGTCAACGGAGTGTCAATGATATGTGGTCTTGTAAGTACAGTAATTCACAAGTGACTTGGTCGGTGATATGCATAACGGACATATTGGCAGCTTTTATTGGCAACAGAGATAGCATCACAGTCACCACCCCATGCTTAGCATGAGCGTCAACAGAGCGTCACCGATTTTTAGCTTTGCATCTTGGGTAAGTTATGTTCCGATTGGTTGCAGTCATCCATTTATGATATATTGGCAGCCGTTACTGGCAAAAATAACAGCGACATGCTCCCTGTGGCATCCTGAAAATGAGCGTCAACAGAGCGTCAACGATTTTTAGCTTTGCATCTTGGGTAAGTTATGTTCTGATTGGTTGCAGACATCCATTTATGAGATATTGGCAGCCTTTAGTGGCAAAAACAAAAGCGACATGCTCCATGCGGCATCCTGAAAATGAGCATCAATGGAGTGTCACGGATTATTGGTGCTGGATCTTGGGTAATCTAAGTTTAACAATGTGATAACAACTCATAGACAAAGTCGTGGCAGCCTTTTCAACTGAAATAACGTATGACACATACGTTACCCCATCATGAAACTGAGCGTCAACTGAGCGTCAACAATATTTGATCTTGCATATTGGGTGATCAAGGCTTTCTGCGCATAGGTGCCGCCATAGCAGAACTATTGACAACCTCTCTAGCGAAAAATGCAATGGGTAGAAGGCAAAACACGTATTCCAAGATAATCAATCTCACTGATTGCAAAACATCCAAAAAGAGATCATTGGCTGTCAAATACCTAATTTTAATAATGTTCAATTATGCAACTGCAAAAACAAGAACATTATATAAATCTACAGATGGACCCGCTGTGCGACCTGCTGACAACCCGCCCAATCAAGATGGGTTAGGAGATTTGCATCGAACTGTACCCGAATCGACGGTTCGGGTGTGTTGAGAACCCGGACCGCCGATTTGGCAACGTTTCGGTTCTGAACCGGGCCCGGACCCAAAGCGACGGTCCGGCACCGTTGCTAACACTATCCGAGGGTGAGATAGAACACAATGCATCGTATCGACCACAGTAGCGGAGTACCCTGGCACTGGCCTGTGTGTGATGGCGTTGGTGGAGCGCGTCGACACCGGGTAAGCAATTCCGCCGGAAAGGAATATTTATCGTCAGATGCAGACTCACAAGAAAATGAACAGTAAGTACAATCACAAATGCCCTATCAAATAATGGAGTCGAAACATTGTCTAAAACAGGTGATGGGTACTGAGGCTGCAAGTGTATGCCGAGCATCATAATTACGCCCTTCAGCGATGGTTTACCAGTCATCTGCCACCAAAATGCCTTAATACCGCAATGAACTCTGTGGACAGGGGGTGGGAGACACTGATACAGAGAGATACCCGAGCATGATGACATGCTAAACCACGTTAAGTCAATCCTGCAATTGGGAAATTCACTGGTTCCCTGGATTTTCAGGTCCGACAGGATGCATCTCTCGAAGTTTGCTAGCGACATGAGAGAATGGCCTTTCTATATGGTAATTGGCAAACTATCTTCGAAGATCAGCCAGATACCCTCCACGCACAGCGTAGCAATGTTCGCTCTCCTGTTGTTTCTGATCAAGAACTGCAGTACTCCTCAGAAGGGGCTGGACGAGGAGCACCAGAGAAACCGAGAGGCGCTGTACGATGTACTCTGTCAGGTAATCCAGCCCAACTCCTTTAAACACACTCTCAGCTCCATTAGCAGATGTTACAATGTTCTCTGTGCAGATGGCAAGTCGAGGAGATGCATACCAGTTATACCAGAATGGCTTGCAGATAGCCTTTCATAGTGTGACCTACATCATATCGAGCGACATGTTTGTGATTGGTGCGAGTGTCCGAAGAATCAACTTGGAGATTATGACCCTCCTAACATGCAATACCCCTGGCGGGATCACAACTCATATCCAATGCTCAACAATCCCAACACCAAGGCAGTTGGCACCCAACTCTCCTTGTGCAATGTTCACAGAGAATTCAACATGTTTTGACATATTCCCTGTATTGTGTACAACCTGCAGAGGCTCGACTTCCATCATAACATGCAGATCGGCAAGCTTAATCACTTCCAGAAGTCGATTTTCCACTTCGCGAAGAGATACAAACAGCTCGACAGGTTGAGTGCAATATTGTTGTTAATGCCTGCTTACCACGACCTTACACTGAAAACCAAGTTGTATGAGGATGTTTCTCAATGGAATGGAAAGCAGATGATAAAAATAAGCCGGTACCAGGGTGGAGTTGAAACCCAATCTCAACGGGGAGGAAGCTGCGCTCAGTGTCCCACATGGAATCGCGCAATATAGTGCTCACAGGCATTGTTAGAATCTATATATATGCTCAAGATAAATCTCACAATGATTCAACATTAAGCTACATGGGAGACAATTTGCATTGTTTTCACCCCTGCAAAGATGTCTTCTTACTCAGACAAGCCAGCAAACTGGCAAAGGCCAAAGGCAATGTCCTGGTAACCGAGTTTTTGCAGAATGGAAAGGTAGCAGAGGAAAGAAAGACTGAAACTTGGACACTGTCCAAGAAGCGGAGTGAAATGAATGTCTGGCGGGATAATGTCAGCCACAAGATAGGTGTTTCGAAGGAGTGAGATTCCAACCTCAACTTTTGGAAGATCAACCTGATGGATCACGGGGTCGAACAGATTCGTCAATACAGAGCACTGAAACTCTATTCTGCCAAGAGACATGAAGAAGCACATAAAATGAATCCCAAGGACAGTTGGAACAGCTCCAATCAGAATCTCAACTACCTGTCACAAGTAATCACTATTTAGTGTCGCATTCTTGGTGTAAATATCAGAGAGCTCAATATCCAAACCCGCTCACAGCGTCGAGAGAACCGCCCTGCCACCGGAAATGTCCTCCCTGCTGGCGCCGATCTGACTGCCCCCCTGAGATCCCCATCATATGCACTGCCTGAATTCACGTGACCTCAAATCCGCCGTGATCAAATCCATCCTAAGCCTATCATCAAAGGCTTCAGGGCATTACTCGACAATAGGCAACAGGACATGCACCTCATGATAATATACAACAGCACATCCAGATTTATCATACATATCAGTCGTAACAACACATATGTATCCTATGAACAACTGGACACAATAAAGCTCGGTATGTCCCATGGTATTAATATTCAACTTGAAGGTTTAGAAATTGAACACATATCTCGGATTTATCGTTACACCGCAAGGCAGAGCTGGTATGCGGGGGACCCACGGATCGACTGGGTGTTGATTACGCAACGCGCTGAGAGATGTCATGGTGCTCTGAATGGTGTTGTTCTGTGGCAACAGCAATGACTATTTAAAATCAGGCTCCTGAATGAGCATGGAGCTTTCATTGTGTGCTGGTTAGCACTGACGCTCACCACGATACAGAAAACTCGGGAATCTGGGATCCTGTCACGACACTTGTACAAGTCAGAAAAGCACCGGTAGCAGTTGCGTTGCAAGTTTTCAACATTGGAAATATTGTCGGCTGTGCGCACGTCATTCCAGAGAGACCAACTTCTACCAAGACAGCAGACAAATGGAAAGAGTGATGTATTATCAATTGCCACATTGATCTTGAGACTTGGAATGATACATAGATTTTGTCAAGAGAGAATTGAATTTTGCGTGAATGTAGAAGGAACTCAAGGAGACTGTTTCGCAGTGTCACCCATCGCATTGCAATTCCGATGCAAGCGTGTGCCCAATTAACCCATTCTGTTAGGGATTTTTTCATGACAGCAATAATGGATATTGGGATAGATCTACGAATACCTGTCGCAGACTTACTCTCGGTCCCGTTACATGTCATGGATAACACCTTGTCATCTCATCGCAAGAAGGCTAGCCAGATGTCCGTTAGCACGGATACATCAGAGTCGCTTGTCGAGTGAATAAGATTCTACTTCGCGGATTCAGTTAAGATGGTACATCTATTGTGCCCAAGAGGTGATGCTTTTTATTCTCGCCACGTGTCTTGGGAAAAAGACAATGGCTGAATCATGTGAAACACGACGACAGTAGTCAGAATATGCACAACTGCGATCGACTGCTACGGTCGAATTAACCCCAGAGCGAGACACCCAGCACACCTGGACTGTGGTCGGCAAGTTGGCACGTCAGCAAAAACGAACGAGCACAGAGATCCACGCAATTTAGTGGAGTTATTTCAAGTCTTAGCGAAGATCAGGAGCAGCAACATCTATGCATATCAGAAACCCTGACAGGGAGCAGCATACGGACAGCAGCGGTTGATTTCCAGCATCCAGCCGACCAAAGACCAACACTAGCAGCCCCTCTGGACGATGGATGCAGGCCAGCGCGAGCAACACGACGTCAGCCAAACCAGCCTAGATGGTGATCCAAGAGGGCAATAGTCTTATTGGAGGAATGATTGAGAAAACCCCCGGTTGAGAGAGATATTGACTTGGCGGAATCACGAGAGGCCAATGATGTGGCTGTCCAAAGGACGGGATGGATAACCCGTGTGTCCTTCGCGGCTGCATGTGAGGATTTGGAGGGTAACGGGGAGGGGAACGGCTACAGAACATGATGTCGCAGCCAGTGAGCGTACCAGGAGACTGGAGGAGTTGACTGTAGCATACAGTGGGATAGCAGGCGCGCGGGGTGACACAGCTGCACCAAACAATTGATGGGATGACTAGGAGGCTAGAACCGCATGTGGCGCATGAAGTGGCACAATGGCTTGGCATGAAAGGATATCTAGAGGATAGGGAGACGAAGTGGGTTAGGCGGACGAAGGACAATGTTCTATGGAGTATGGGCATCGCGGACATGACTGCGGAGGTGGTGGCCGTAGCCAGAGTACCCGGTGCTGCACCGGCCCAGAATGTTGGACACGCAGGAAGAGATGCGACAGCATGGCGGGATATGGGAGGCCTATCGCCCTCACAGCTTCCAGGCGCAACGCAGGATGGAGAACCGGCGAAACTCCAGCTGCTGCAGGAGCAGCAAAAACCTAAATGCAAGCTGCAACTCTCACTGCAGCCGAGACCGCGACAGGAACCCAAACCGAATCATATGACACCTGTTACGAGCAGAAGGTGGGAGACAATGCACCCCAGAATACAGAGTCAGATGGTCCCCGGCAGACAACACCCCGCCCCGACAACGGGATCGAACATGGCAGACGGACACTTTATATCAAGGAGAGACGAGTGGGTACCACCCCCTATGATGAAGGACCAAGCAATCGCGTCAGCAATCGACAGAGCGCTGTTCCATCAGCAGGCCCCGGCCCGGTTTAGAATCGTCAAAGCAAGTAGGAACACCAAGGGCGCGATGATGGCAATCACACACCAGAATACGACAGCCAAGATGGCTCTGTTATACTGTGACATCATCATCACAACCGCGAGCACTGTCTACACAGAAGTCATTGATGTCGAAGACAATGAGTGATGGGAATGGGTAATAATGCATGCAGTACCCCTTGCACGGTTCAGGGGACATGGCTCGGGAGGCCAGGAGAGAATACTCCAGCCTGTGGAAGCGGAGAATGGTGCTGTAAGAATTGACTCCAAAGTACGGAATCTGGTTAAACCCTGCGCACTCAGGGAGAGGCTGCAGAACGGACATATTGCATTATCATCAGTTAATTTGGTAATGATGGGGAGCAAGGTGGCAAAATGCTTGGTCAAGAAGGGCATCGAGGCGGCAGTAGTTTGGTACCAAGTGGAAACGTTCACGTATGCAGTCCTTGACTGTAGATGTTAGTTCTGCTGGGGATGGGGTCAAATAGAGAACACATGCAGCAGCAAGCCCATATGCTGCTACTGCTCAGGACATCACAAGGCAAACAACTACAAGTGCAATGAGGTGAGGTGTTCAGTGAAGCAGCGATCAGTCTGCGGGCATATTCTGGAGAAGTGCCCCAACAACACGCTCAATCACAATGCGCTCAGCAACAAATGTACGAAGAAGACTGAGGCCGGCAAGGTCTCGCCCTTTGGTTATTGCAATAGGGCCTCCAGGGGGTGCAGCCGCGAACGCAGCCTCTGGCTTGGCATCGGGGACGAATATAATGATGCTTGGACATAAGCCTAGTCTCAGCAATGGTTCGAAATTCCCGGGTCGGTACCGGGTCCAGTTCGGACCCGGAACCGAACTGTTTCAATGGATCCTACCACACGAAATCCAGGACCGTTGTAATTGTGCCGGGTTTACCTCTAAAAACCCAGCATTTCAACACTACAAGTTTGGCTACAATTAAGGATCTGAGTTCTGATCGTATCATGACATGATCAATATGTACAAAGGGCACTTTTATGCCCTCTTTCACGTCCCGCTTCCAGAATTGCGATCGGACATCTATTCACTGAGTCGCGATCGGAAAGCCGCAAAATCCTGGCGAAATTTGGCGTTATTTTACTGCGATTCTATGAATATTGGTCGGATTGCAATTCTGACCGCGGGAGGTGAAAGAGCGCATAAAACTGCACAATTTACGTATTGATCATATCACAATACTATCAGAACTCAAATACTTAATTGGAGCCAAAGGTGTGGGAACTGAATATTTGGAACAGCAGTGCGGTTCAAACCCGGGCAAAAACCCACAGTTCTATGTCCGGTCCAAGTAACAAACTAGCCAAGACAAGGAGGATCCGGTTTCTGGCCGGGTTTAAAACCAAACCAAACCAAACCCCTGGCCAAAAACCGGACCGCTGGCGGGTTTCCCGGACCTGCTGCTAACACAACATAAGCTTAAGGTCACTTCGAAAGAATTAGGGCGAAGCAAAGCGGAGTTGGTGGACATGGAGAAATAAAAGGCATCTGGGGAGGCAGAAGACTTTACAACGACTGAGAGGGTGACTGCAGGCGCATCTCGCACTTCGACTGACACTGAAACGCGAGGCCTGGCTACCCCTGGTTAGAGTAATCCAGCACGGCTGCACTGAATAATCCGAGTGGCCCATTGCGGAGCTGGTGACGTGAGTGGATCGTAAAGCGGACGTACTGTGCTTGGAGGAGACAGCGAGGGATAGGGGAAGGGGAGGTGTAGGCATCAGCCCCTTGGAATACAAAATAAGAAAAAGAAAAAAGGTTTGGATTGCGACACAAATGGTGAGTGGTCTGGTGGTTGATAAGCGGCCGGATTGAAGCAAGAGAGCTAACAACAATGTCATTGCCACCGATATCAGGAGAAGAGGGGAGAAAATACTGAGGATTGTCAATATCTACACTTAAAGAGACATGCAGCCAGGAGAGAGAGCGGCACAAAAGTTGAACTCCCAGAGAGTCATTTGGCTGTGCGGAACTTTCCTGGCGTGAGAATTCAACGCACACAGTGGTCAGTGGGACCCGAGGTGCCAAGTCCAGTGGAATTCCTTGTTCAGGAAAGTGGTGATTGACGAGAATGGACTGGAAGTTGGGAATGATGGCCAACACACACACTACTGGACAAGAGAGGACCACGAAGGCAAGTCAGTCATTGACTTGACATTAACAAATCGAGCACTACTGACATGGTTCAACCTGGCTGGTTACCACGCCACCAGATCTGACAACGAGGTTTTTGAGTGGGAGGTTGAAGCGGACAGCCAAGCAGGGGCAGATCACGAGAGGGTAGTAGGGAATATCTTTGCTGCAATTGCAAAGGAGGATCCGGAGGCAGCTGAGAAGCTATGCGCGGAACTATGGAAGGAGGAGAGCTCATCTGGACCCAGGATGCACAGAAGACGAGGTGGAACAGTAGGCCGCATGGTGTCAGGAAGCAGTAAGCAATGTGCTTAACTCCAAAGAAAAGAAGATCAGGATCTGGGCCAAGTCGACGAGGTGGTGGAACGCCAACATCAAACAGAGGAGACAAGCATTTAGATGAGAAAAACACAGAAGACAGCATTAGATGTAGGCCGCCCGGGTGAAGGCAGATCTCCAGATGTCGATATAGCGGTTCAAGAGTCAAATGCGAAGTGACTACCTGCAGCGCCTCAGGGGAGCTGAGGTGGGGAAAGCAGCACGAGACGCCAACCTTCCAGTAAGCATGACCGTGAAGGCTTTAATGGACAGGGATGGCAAGCAAGCAGACATAGCCGCAGAGAAAGAGAAGATGCTGAGGTGCGAGCATTTCCCCACGAACGACAATGACCAGTATTACGAGGTACCCCCAGCCGGAAGCTCACACAAATCAGTCACTGAGCATGCAGTTTAGCGAGCCGATTTCACTCAATCAGTCCAAAATGCTACTGGCCCAGACAAGCTCTTCTTGGGCCATACGGCTACTTTGGAAGTGGGATATATATAGAATTGTGGGGCTGACGAAGGTGGTCATACACATGGGATGACACTCAGCTGGATGGAAGCGGGCTAGCGGGGTGGCGATTCCCAAACCTGGCCAAGAGAACTACACAAAGCTGAAGGCTTATCGCTCAATATCCCTGTTGTGGTGCACGGGAAAAGTGGTCGAAAAGGTGGTCGGGGAGCTGTTGTCAGACGAGGCCACACAATGACGGCAGCTGAGTGATGGACAATGGTGGCGCAGGAAGGGGCGGTCAGCCGTTGACATAGTGGCAAGCAGGGATGACAGAACACATGCAGCCTGGACAACCGGCCACATCACAGGCTTACTTCTGATTGACATTAAGACATCCTTCCCAAGCATGGCAAAAAGAAGACTAGTCAACATACTGATGGTCAAACGAATGGATGGAGACATTGAACGATGGACCGAAAGCTTTCTCTCGGAACAAACAGCGAAACTGATATTCGAGGGTAACTCCGTGGAGATACACAGCGTGTACCTAGGGGTCCCGTAGGGCTCACCCTGGTCACGGATTCACTATCAGTTCTACACCTCAGGATAGAGCAAATTGGTCGAAGAGTACGTCTCAGCCAACGGACTGTCTTTGGTCAACCATCTCGGCTGGGTGGTGACTCAAGGCAATCACAATCAGGTCGTAACAACACTCCAGCAATACACAGCAATGAGCATTGCGTGGGCAAATAGGCGAGGGCAATGGTTCAATATGGCAAAGATGGAATCGGCACTGGTTACACGCAGGCTGGCCCATAAGAATGATTTCCGGCCGACGCTGACAGCGAAGATATAGGTTGGGAATGGGTTCATATGGTTAATCAAACATGCGATGAGCTGGCTGGTTGTCTGGATGGATGCACACATAACGTTGATGGAGCAGCACAACGGATGCATGAACGAGGCCAGTGCACCAGAAGCAAGTCACCCAGCCCTCACAAAGACATCCAGGGTTGTACCAGAGAACGCAAGGGCCGCCCAAGTAACCTGTGTCGAAGCGGTCACACTATCTAGTAGTGAGCTCTTGTGGGATCCGAAATAAGTAGGCAGGCGGGACAACCTCCAACCTCTCTTCAATCGACAAGACAGATCCATCCTAGGAGCGCCACCCACAACCCCAAGGGGGGCATTAAGAAGGGAGTCAGGGCTCACATCAACACCTCTGATCTTGGACTGCAGACAACAACGACTCGCAACAAGGCTAGCAAACGCACGCACCACCAAACTGATGGAGCCGCACGAAAGCTCATCATCCAGTACACCAATATGCCGAGTAGTCGAGACCGAACATGCACACTGCTGGATAACCAAAGGCATGAGCTGCCTTGGCCCGGGTGAAGAACCAGTGGTTATAACCATTATACTGGGCGGCAACAGCACAGACAAGAGTGCTGTGCAGCGCTGGGCAGGAGAGAAGGAAGCGCAAGTGGGTTGGACAGTTTGGATGTGGCAGACGGACGGGTCTCGCTCTGATGTCAGCCGAGTGTGTGCTGCAGCAGTGTGAATGCACTGTAATGAATGGATGACCCGCCACAGAGATGTGGGGACGGGGCACATGGAGGTCTTCGATGCCGAGCTGTGGGCGATTGGATTCGTAAACTGGGAGAGGCTCAACAGAAATGAGAGACTTCAAGATCAGGGACTGAAAACCGTGGCAGCCATTTGTGCCTCCGAAGCTGTGATTCGACAAACAGCACACCGTGACGCGGGCTCAGGGCAGCGATTAGCAAGGCGGATGAATTAGGCAGAACGGGCTCTCCGCTCCGAGGGCATCACAGCCGACATTTCCTGGGTATTGTGACACTCCGGTATCCCGGGAACCCAAAAAACTGACCACCATGTGAACCTCGCCTGAGACGCAGGCAAATGTTCGCTGATTGAGCGGCCATACACCTCATCATCAATTAGAGCAAGATGAATCCCTGAGGGGAGGTCAGCAGCCAAGCCAGAGTGGGTGGCCAACAATTGCCACACACACTTTAGCTACAGACTCAAGCGCAAGGTATGAACGAAGAGACCTGTCCCGATCACAAGCGTTAAGTTGCTGGCTACCAGGTTCCACAGACTAATGTGCTGGCATGAACCCACTGGGGTCCACCTGAAACGGTTGAGCCACTGATTGGGTGACAAACACTGGTTGTGGACGCAGGATGGCGGCTCGGATGAGGGAACACCTCTTCCGCCACTGCTGCCGGTGGAGAGACCAGCAAAAGACAGTACTGAGATCGGTAGGAAAGGCGATGGGCTGGACAGAGGGCAGCTGCATACACGTCCAGATCTCTGAGCTGTTTCCATTCAACAATGCAACCTCGTGGTGATTGACTTCTTAGCGGCTACTGACTTTGGGAAGTTCCCGCCCAAATGAAAGAGAGTATGGAGGAGGCACAGAGGCGGACTCAGGTGCAGGGAGGCGGGGATAGGGGGTTATAGTCATTCCTTGTGTTCTTTTCTATTTCTCTCCTTGTGTTCAGTTTAGTTTCTGCTTTTGTTTTATATCTCAACATTCATATATATCAGCCAGGCTGAAGGGTAGCTGGGGGGGAGCTCCGCCCAGTAGCCGGCTCGCCCGCAGGCGGAAGGGGTTTTCAGGTCATGGCATACTCCAATTAGAGTGCATACAGTATGAATAAAGAACAACGACACTTTGTATCGGCCATGCGCCTAGTTTTCATCCACATTCATTATGCCCGAAACTAGTGGGACTTTTCATGCAAGACACAGCAGTTGCTAGTCATTATGCAATCAGGTGGGATCCTTGACTGATTGCCTCAGGCGATAAGAGTCACCGGGCCACTGCGCGGCAAAAGAGAGTAGACTCGGCCTATGCATGATCTGACCGAGGGTATTATGCTGTTAGCTGTTGATATGAGTCCTAAAGCAATGCTGCTTTTGTATTGTTTTATTCATACTGTATACACTCTAATTAGAATATGACAGGACCCATTATCCCCTCCGCCTATGGGCCAGCCAGCTAGAGGGCGGAGCTCCCACCTGCTCCCCATCGTCCCCTTCGACACATGAAAAGCAGCAAGATTGAGATGAACAACAGAGAACAACAAACAGAGAGACCACCACTCCAAACATCCTTACTCATGCTCTTCCTGCCCCCTCACATCCTGGCCACCCACTTCCAGGGCGCCTGCCTCCTGGGCGCCCTCCTCCCGCCCGGGCTCCTCCACTTGCCTTAGCGGAGACTTCCCGACCTCAGTCGCTGCCAGGATGTCCATCACCGCTTGGTTGCATATCTCCTTGGACAACAGATCAGACATCTGCACATGTCGTCAGCTGCCCGCTTTACAGCCTGTGGCCATTCCCACTGCCTTCCAGAGAATCTTCTGCTGGTCTTTCAATCGGCTGGAGTGGCGGAATAGATGCTCCCTCCTCTGTATTGCACCCCCTCTGCACAAACAGCATATGTTGTCCTCGGGGTGCCCAAACAGTTTTAGGTACGCTCTAATCGGGGCATACCAGCTCTTTGTCTATTGAACCTCGCAGCCAGTGGCTTCACACTTGTCATTGTGACCGATCTTTTGCTTCCAGGTTTGCCCTTTCAGCCAGTAGCGATAGTGCTTGGAGCACATTTCGGCTCCGCACTTTGCCTTCACAGCCAGTCATGCTTCCACGATTCGTCTGGCTCTAATTGCGGCAGAAATGTATATATGCTCATGTACTGTGATCCCACGACCCTCTCGTGCCTGTTTTGCCTTGTGGTCAGCCTCGTCGTTCCCAGGAATGCCGGAGTGCCCCAGGACCCAGTTGATCACGAGGTCGATGCCCTGGGCATGGACAGTCCTAGCAGCCTCGTTAATTGCTCTTGCTAGCTGCTGCCCTGGTCCTGGGTCCAGATGCGCCATCCATCTGGTGGCTGCCTGCAAATCACTGCAGACCACCACTGTTGTGACTCTGTGTGCTCGTAATGGTTCGGCTTGTGCAACGGACTTCTGATGTGCGACTCGGATGGCCCGTAGTTCAGCGTCGAACTCATCCATTCGCTCCATGCCCAGGTAGCTTCCGAATCCTGTCCAGCCGTCTCCGTTCACACACACCACTGCGGCTCTCACTATCCCAGCGTCCGTTCGCCATCCGTCCATCCACCAAGTCCGGGTGCCAGACACCGACATGCCTTCTTTCTCCTTTGGCCATAGCACGCGGGCTCTCTTGGGCTTGGTGTCATTGTCTAGTATGGTAATCTTGGCGAGTGGTTTCTCCCCTGGGGCTGGCAAGCACATTGTTTCTCCTCACCTGCCACGTGCGTGTGCTATCGCAGCGACACTCCCTAGCGTTGCACCAGGTGTGGGGTCCTCGAAGAGCTGCTTCGACTTCGATCCTGCGCAGACGCTTGCTAGCCTTGCCACGAACCGTCGTTGTCTCGCGTCGACGGCCACTCCCGCAGGTGTAATCTCTGAGTCTCGCATCAGCGCACCGGTCGGAGTTGTAGGCAGAGCGCCCAGGGTGGACCTGGCTTGCCAATTCAGGAGAAGCCGAAGTATTGCATATATAGGTCTCAGCCAGAGCCGGAGATGTCTTGTATGGCCGGAGGGGGACATGTCTTGTAAAGTCGGAGACGGAGATGTCTTGTACAGTCACAGAGGGAGATATCTTGAACAGTCAGAGATGGAGATGTCTTGTACAGTCGGAGACAGTGATGTCTTGTATGGCCAGAGCCGGAGATGTCTCGTATGGCCGGAGATGACTGTTGACTTTGGTAAGAGCTGATGGCATTCAGCTTTACTGGTACATTCATATATATACCGGCCTTGTGGCCCTCTTAGATAGTACATAATTAAGCTTCTCTAGCATCAGGATTTCAACAGGTTATGAGCCCAGAGTCCACTGCAATCATTACTCCAAAAATACTCTATTTATATCTTACGATTTAAGAGCCTCAAACACCCTAACCCACTCACAACCATCCCTGCACATCAGCCGCAACACCATCACCATCCATCACTCTACATCGTCACCTTCCGAACCTCCTCCGCTCTAAAAACATGTCAAACGAAACCTGCATGACCGATCATGGCAATGTGCCCGACCTGACCGAGGAAAACTACCCTGTCTGGAACCAAAATATTAGCCGAGTCTCCATCGCAAAGTAAGCCTACAATATCGTCACCGGTGCCGAACTCCTCCCTGTCGGCAACGGTGTCACCCTACACCTTCTACAAGACAGCTGGCATGACCGAGCCCACAAAGCTCTAGCACAAATACACCTCGGATGCTGCAACGAACTGCTTCCACTCATCGATGATATCGACGGCCCCGTGGAAATGTGGGAAGCACTTTGGGTAGTGTTAGCAACGGTTCCGGACCGTCACTTCGGGTCCGGGTCCGGGTCAGAACCGAACCTGTCCCAAATTGTTATCCTAGGTTGCCATTACCCCCGATGCGTCAATTCGCACGCGGTTCCATGCCAATATTTCAACCTGTCTGAATTGGGCGGGTTGTCAGCGGGTCGCCCAGCGGGTCCATCTGTAGATTTATATAATGTTCTTGTTTTTCCAGTTGGATAATTGTAAATTATTAAAACTAGGTATTCGGCAGCCAATAATATCTTTTTGGATGTTTTGCAATCTGCAACATTGATGATTTTGGAATACGTGTTTTGCGTTCTATACATTCAATATTTGGCCATAAAGGCAGTCAATTGTTCTGTTATAAGCGCATTCATGCGCACAAAGCCTTGATTACCCTATATGCAAGACCAAATATTGTTGACACTCTGTTGACGTTCAGTTTCATAATGGGGTAACGTATGTGTGAAGCGATGTTTGAAATGAAAAGGCTGCCACGACATTCTCTATGAATCATTACTACAATGTGAGATCTTGATTACCCACGATCCAACACCAACAATCGTTGACACTCCATTGCCGCTCATTTTCTGGATGGGACAGCGAGCATGTCGGTAATATTTTGAACTTGAAAGGCAGCCAATTCTTCGTTTATAAATGGCTGCAACCAATCACCACTTAGGTTACACACAATGCACAGCCAAAAATCATTGACCCTCCGTTGACGCTCATGTTCAGACTGGGGCAGTGACCGTGTCATATTCTGTTTTGCCAAGTAAGGCTGCCGTTACACAGGTTATGGATAGCAGTGACCAGGTCAGTTTTCAATTACAGTACTTAGAAGACTAACAATCGTTGACGCTCTGTTGACACTCATTTTCTGGATGGGGCAGGGAGCCTGCTATTAATATATATGACTTGGAAGGCTGCCAATACCTTGTTTATAAATAGCTGCAACCAATTGTCACTTAGGTTACCCAAGATGCACAGCCAAAAATCGTTTACACTCCGTGGAAGCTCATTTTCAGAATTGGGCAGTGAATGTGTCGTGTACTCTTTTGCTAAAAGAGGCCGCCAGCACGATTGATATGGCTAGCACCAACCACGTCACGATTGAATTACCGTACTTACAAGACTGAAAATCATTGACGCTCCGTTGACGCTCATTTTCATGTATGGTCTAGTCAAGATCTGATGCCTTTTGATGATTCCATTCTTAATTATTTGAACTTTGTGGATGCCTTTCAGTGTTATCAGGAATGGGCTCTCTGGCAAAGCCCAGCCCACTAATATTCCAGCAGTGGTCGCACTCATCCAGTCAAAGTCTATATGTTAAGCTAAATATTGCATATTGCCCGCTATAGCTTTGTTTGTTAACCAATATTCTCACACGACTGGTCAATATTCTTCCATAATAATTCTGCAAATACATTCTCGCTCAAACTGCATAATAAACTTGGTGACAATACATTGACGCATTCTGTCCTACTTGTTCTTGATCCCAGTATTCCTTTTCGTTTCCATTATATTGACCGTCAGCAGCGCCTTTTCAACCTTCTTCATTGATCGTAGTATAGGTCGAATCAATCCATGAACATTCGATTCAGCACTCATATTCCGCAACTGCGGGGTTTCTGATTCCTCACTACCATTGCCCAATTCCATATCTGAATCATTGTCAGCCTGCCAGTCATCTTCGCTGTCATTTGGATTATCCAAGTCCCCATTCCAGTTAAGCCAATTTTTAGTGTCTGGAATGCTTTTGGGTGCGCTATCTTCATCACTTTCAGCAGAATAGCGGTCGATTCGTTTGATTCGATGGACATTCAATATTTGAGTTCGTCCTCCAGGGAGGTTCTTTGCAGACAAAGCAGGTGGTACAGGTGATTATTCCAACAATTTCAATGCAGCCGGACCATCATGATGAAAGAGTGACCAGGATGATTTAACAAGCTCTTCAGTATCTGAAATGTATCCTACGGCTGTCATCTGTTTATTTTGAGCGCGAGATCACTTCTGTGTGGCTCGCAGGGTTTGGCTACCCTGCAAAATCTCCAAAAAGCCAGGGACCTTGTCCATTCGGTGCAACTTCTTTTCCTCTGCCTCTCTGTTCAACTCCATGTCATTATCAGTACTGGTTGGATCTAATATTGGATCGTCACCAGCCAGCAATTATTTATTGGCTCGAGCACACTAGATTACAACGACTTTTTCGCGAATTGTCTCGCCTGTGGTTTTCAACTGCCTCCACCTGATCACATCTCGCCCAAGGGAAAAACTGCCCTCGACTCCGACACGATGAGGTATGATACAGAGTATGTCACGCGCCACATTGGAGAGATTGGCGTACTTTGAGTGCGTTTCATCTTGCTGACGCCGCCAGTCGGTGATATCCGGTAACCAAAATGTACTGATAATCTCCATTGGGTCGGTGTGGTAATGATTGAGATTCGGTTTATTTTGCCCCCAGTTCCTTGGTAATTGTGGAGGTGAATTCAAATAGAGTCTTGCGGCTGTCAATGAGCATGCTGCACGATCGCTTCGTCCGGGTGTTGTTTGAACCACATTGGTAGGCATTAGGTATTCATCATCATCGCTGGACAGATCATATGGATTATAAGAAGATTTACCAGAGCTTGAAGCCATTGCGGAGGAGGTGAAATTGATGTTCGGTGTGTTTTTGATCTTAGTGACTGGCCAACGTCTATGATTCGCGCAGTATTCGTGCTCCACACACTTCAGAATGGACTCCTAGTATTAGGTAGCATATGAAGCCTTTTCTTCCGGATTGATATCCACTCCCATGTCCCACGTCCTAAACCATCGCAACTTCCGGACCGGATGAACAATGTGCACAGAAATAAGGAGCATAACAGTCGTTGGCGTCAGTTCTGTATAGTATTTGGAAAGCTTTTGCTGCTCACACTTCACAGCAAAGAATAAGTCTTCCTTCCATTGTGTCTTTTTCTTGGCCAAAGCTCGCATCACACCGTCCAGGTGATCAAGCATGTCATTATGGACAGTTTTGACATGGTGAAGAGTGACGGTATGCCGTTTCGACATCCAAAGGGTCCAGAACCGGAATGGCCATAATACCTCCATGACAGACTTGACAATTGTCCACTCATCCTGAGTCATGAAGAGCGGCCGGTAGTCACTATATTTTGGGTGTTTAAGCCACTCCCGGGTCAATTCACCCAATCAGTAGGCGCGCTCCAGCAACTCCAGTGTTGACTTCCAATGTGTCTTCACATCCATAATGGGTAGTACTGCAATCCGGACTTTGACTTTTTGACAGTCGATGAACTCGTTTCGACGTCCAGGTGTCAGTGTAATCAATACAGCAAGCATTCTCTGCTGTATGAAGGTCAGCTTCAGCACATTCAAAATATGTTGAAATACGGACTTTCTTTATTATCTTTGCTAAACCTGGTCTCATGGCCGACACCTTGTTGATTCTAGCATTGCCCTCTTTTCGAAGTCTTCGACTCTTCCCAATGTCTGTGCTTTCATTCTCTCCAAATTGGTGATCGCGCTCATGGGCTTCCCAACATTTAGTGCGGCCTTTTTACACCTGGACTGCTCATGAATGCACCTAAACCAAGCAGAATGACGTGTGCCATACATGGTATGTGGTTTCTCAATGCGGGCCACTCGATTCGAGAGGCCTCAAGGGTAGATTGTAGTTTGCAAGTCATCGAGTAATTTGAGGAAGCGTTATCAGTGGTGATTCCAAATAAACGGCCGTCAGTCAGTTCGAAACGATCAAGAACTTTCTTCAACTGTCCAGCCAGCCGTGCTCCTGTATGCTGACCCTTGACCTGTGATCCTGAATGAGCTTTCGAAATAGGAAAAGAATGGCCTATCAACCTCATCGAATGCCAGTTGTACTTCTCGCAAAGCCCAATTTCGATACATATAAGAAGCAATGACCGACGTTATTGCTAATCTGTTCGTCGTTTTCCATCTGTCCATAGCTAAACTAACTTTGTTTCTCGATCGCAATTGCTTCGTAATTGCATCCACTGTCAGTGTGTAATCCCTCCGGCAATTATTACTCACGGTGCTGGCGGGGGGTAACTCCAACTCGCTCCGTAACGCATTCTATGACCGTCGTAACTCGAGGTTCGATAACGCATTCCGTGGAATGTGAGCCGAAACACACCCTAACATGAGGTACCGATTCCAGGTGTCTTGGTGAAATTTGGCAGTTTGAAAGTCCTTTGATGCCAATTTAGAGCGTTTTCTCTCTCAATTCGGTAAGTATACTGAAAACTTGAATGGTAAATTTGATTTTCTTTTGCAAACATACAATCAGAATACCTCGACTTCCTTGCCCCTTTAGTATGGCCAATGCTCTTTCAGCAACCGTTGAACTAGTAAATTTGGTTACCTCTGGCACTATCGATTCTTATAACTTTGTGATATGCGCTTTTGCAAGCAAGTGTTTTGTTACGGCCCGACGGAATGGATTAGGTAATAGGTTACATCCGTGATTGGATATAAGGAGAATTGTAGGTACCAGGGGAAAGGAAGGTCATTCATTAAGGAAGAGCGGGGACGAAGGTTCCCGAGGGTTGCAGGAAGTTAGTAAAAGGGTGTGGGATTAATGTGAAACGATAAGATAGAGATGAGGACGTAGGAAGAAGTGTTGCGACGTCGGTTGATGTGGCGTGGTTGTACTGATAAGAAGAGTTTTCAGGTGTGTAAGATCATGGGATGATTATTCGGTCGGTACATCGAAGCATGGAGGATGATTCGAAGGTATTAAACGGATCGTATATAAAGAGAGGTTGTTTCGCGTTGGAGGATTTCCTTTTCTTCTCTCTTTACTCGTTCTCTTGTATAGCAAGCAATAAGTACGACTCTGAAACATATCTTGATCTTTGTTCCTCGATACGCACTTCGAGTTCAGTCCTGCAACATCCATATCACCTGTGCCCGATCCCGCCCGTTACATTAGAACGAGTCCTCTATATACGCACCTGATAGCAGATGTTCTGTCAACATTGCCTGACTCCTTGCCTTGATTTGTGTTGGTACTTCTTTGAAGAAACTGACAGTTATATTTCGATCTGCGGCCACTGCAGTTACGAATTGAGACACTTGAATGTGCCTGCATCCCTCGAATGGTTGTAGGTATTGTCACGAACCTTGCTCCTCTGCCTGTTGGGTATATTTGGGACCTGAACGTTACTGGATTCACATCTGTGACGATTGCGTTGACATCCGCAGACAGCTTACCGGATTTGACATCCGAAATTACCCCCATCGATCACCATATTCGAATGCGAAGGTACGACAGTAATTGTACCTCCCGAACGAATTGATTTGATCTTGCTGGAACGCATTGCGCTCTGTCCAAACCAGAACCCTTGAACGCCTTCGAGTGTATTGAAGGATTATTGAATACCCAGGTAGATGATCTCTGCCTCCCCGCTGATTTTTGGGAACAATCAGATACTCCATCCCCCTGGAATCTCTATTGGACGGAGGCCGCCAAATACGGAGGAGGTTTACAACTCGAGGATCCAGTATTTGGAAATAGCTGGACCTGGTACCGGGGAGCTCATTCCTGGTTTAACTGTGAAATAGACACCCCTTGTTGGTGCGAAGGACACGATTGCTGCGGAACCCACGAAACTGAGGGATACGCACCAGCAGCAGCAGAAACAGCAAAGCCTCCTGAAATTCCTTTGATTGTTGTCGAGCCACCGACACCTACCCCTTCCGAGATCGACCAGTTCAATTGGCACTGGTAGATGTGCTTAATCCGCTGCAATGTCCACATCACAGGAACCCCGAGCAGCCCTGGTGTCCGTACAAGACCAAGGAACCATCAACCGGATTCTCAATACAGACCTCGCAGACACCACAGAGACAGAAAGCATCGAGCTGTTCATGGTAACACAGCAGGTCCTAAGCAGAGTGGCACAGTACTCGCAACCCGTACGGGAAATACAACAGGTGTGCAGCCACCCCGCGGAGATAACAGACCTGCGGAACCAGATAACCATCCTCCGGGCACAGACCCGACCTCCCCCGCTCGTGTGCGACCATACCTAGTACGAGACACAACTGACGACCCTCCGGAACGAACTAGAGGTAGCCCGACAGACCCCTCGGACGGCGGGAACAGACGAGGAATTGAGGAGGGAACTGGACGATATGACCAGGGACGCCCGCGAAGCCACCGAGGAGGGCCGGAATTTGAGGATGCAGTTAGCGAATGCGCTATCCTTAGCCGCACGGGTAGCGCCGCCAGCCCCCCCCCAACCCGAGGACTGAGGACAGAAATTTCCCGACTCCCTGGACTTTTCAGGATCGGATCGAACTCAGTTGAGAGGCTGGGTCGCGCAACTCCGGATGGTCATCCGTCATACTCCCAGCAGGTTCCCCGACGAGCAGGCGAAAATGAGGTACGCCTTCAACCGCCTGAGCGGGCTCGCCCTGAAACAGGTCTTGCCACACGTCCGGGACAACGGAGAGATCGGGCTGGAGAGCATACTAGCTTTTATACAACTCCTGGAAGCAGCTTTTGGGGACCCCGACCGAGTGGCCACCGCGGAACGGAACATGAAGGAAATTAAACAGAGGAACCGAGAGTTCTCTCTATATTATGCCGAGTTCCAGGTTATCGCGGCCGATTAGGATTGGAACCCTTCCGCACTCCGAAATGCTTTGAGGTCAGGGTTGTCCGAAGAAATGAAGGACTCATTTATACATACCGATATGCCGGACGACCTTCCCGCGTTTGTGACGTTGTGTCAGAAACGAGACAACCAAATTCGACAGAGGAAGGCGGAGAAAGCGGCGCAACATATATGGACCTCCTCAGTAGGATCCCCAAGTGCACCAAGAGCACCACCACCCCCGAAGACACCAGAGGCAGCACCAGCGGGGACCGTGGCTGGGTATACCGGACCAGCGCCAATGGATCTCAGTGCGGGGAGGAGGCGGATATCAGATGAGGAAAGAGCGAAGAGGTTCGCGGACGGGAGATGTTTATATTGTGGTGGGTTTAACCACAGAGCGGTAGATTGCGCGGTGAGAAAGAAGGCCCGACCGTTTAAGGCGGCAGGGGCAGAAGTGAAGGAAACAGAAGGGAAGGAGGAGTCAAAGGAAAAGGGAAAAGAGCGAGTCGATTAGGGAAAGGTGACTCCCCAATCGACAAGAAAAGTTCTGATTTAAATGCTTTACAATGTTTCGGAATTTCGCGGTTTTCAATTAGCAAGGTGGATGTGTTGGAGGGATCAATGGAGGGAAAACATTTGGTTATGACTTGTTCCCTGACCATTCAAGATCGAGTGATACAAACACATGCATTGCTAGACTGCGGAGCAACGGGAATTGCATTTATGGATCAAGATTTTGCTCGTCACCATGAGGTTCCGTTAAAGGAACTTAAAGAAAAAAGACAGGTCGAGGTTATTGATGGCCGAGCCATTGAATCAGGAGATATAACCCACCTGACAGAGGTAACTATGAATATACAGGATCATAAGGAAAGGATCCCGATGTTTATCACGAAATTAGGACATTATCCCATTGTGTTAGGGATTGCATGGTTAAGGTTACATCATGTTGCGGTAAGGTTCGCCTCAAATACAGTTACGTTCGGCTCTCAATACTGTATAAATCATTGTCAGAACACTCCGGTTACAGTTCAAGGAGTCACAGAAGAACCTCCTGAGCCGGTGTATGAGGAAAAGAAACTCTGGATTGCGGATATTCGGAAACCAAGACCTTTTCGAGGCAATATCGTTATGTTAAATGGAGCTTCGTTCTTTCGGACAGTAAAACGAGGGAAGCTCACCATTTTTAAAGCCTCTTTATACGACATTAATAAAGCTATCGAGGCAAAGGATTTAAAAAAGGAACCATTGGAAGAAATTATCCCAAAACAATATCATGAGTTCCTACCGTTGTTCAGCAAGGTCTTGGCTGACAGATTACCACCGCATCGACCGAGCATTGATCACGAGGTCCGGCTTAGAGAAGGCGAAACACCATCCTGGGGTCCCCTCTATAAGATGTCTAGAGAGGAGTTGGTGGTTATGAAGGAATGGCTGGAGGATAATATGACAAAAGGGTTTATACGACAATCATCCTCACCATATGCGGCACCATGCTTGTTCGCAAAGAAACCTGATGGCGGACTTCGATTTTGTATCGACTACCGCGATATAAATAGTAAAACCATTAAGAACAGGTATCCGCTACCCCTCATTCAAGAAACCCTAGACCTGTTAGCGGGGGCACGAATTTATACTAAGTTGGACGTGAGAGGGGCATACAATCTGGTACGGGTAAAAGAGGGAGATGAACATAAGTTAGCCTTCCGCACCAGATATGGATTATTTGAACCACTGGTAATGCAGTTCGGAACTACGAATGCACCAGCTGATTTCCAGGGGTATATTAACGATACTATCCGAGAAGCCCTGGATCGTTTTGCTTCTGCTTATTTAAATGATATTCTGATATACAGCAATTCGATTGAGGAACACGAGGGACATGTTAAGTCGATTATGGATCGATTGTTGAAAGCGGGACTTTATTTGAAACCGGAAAAATGCGAATTTCATAAGGAAACCGTCAAGTACCTAGGACTTATTATATCGACAAACGGAATTTTGATGGATCCAGATAAGGTGGAGACAGTTCGGAATTGGTCACGAGAAAAGAAGACCGCGGGAGGCCGCTTGAATAATCTTTTTGAAGTTCAACAGTTCTTGGGATTCTGCAACTATTATCGAAGGTTTATTAAAGGATACTCGGATGTGGCAGAACCGCTAACTAGGTTGACGAAGAAAGATATTCCTTTCGAGTGGCTGGAGGATCAGCAAAAAGCCTTTGAAGAAATGACATTTAAGTTTACAACCGCACCTACTCTCCGGCATTTCGATCATACTAGAGAAGTCATTATTGAGACTGATGCATCAGATTATGTCTCCGCCGGAGTGTTGTCACAAAGGGATGATAACGGAGTACTACATCCGGTAGCATACTTCTCAAAGAAACATTCACCAGCGGAGTGCAATTACGACATCTACGATAAGGAACTGATGGCAATTATTAAGGCACTTGAAGAATGGAGACCGGAATGTGAAGGAGCGGAACGGACGATACAACTTATAACGGATCATAAAAACCTCGAGTACTTCATGACAAAGAAACTCCTGAATCGGAGACAGGCGAGGTGGGCTCAATTCCTATCGAGATTTGACCATGAAATCGTTTATCGACCCGGAAAATCTAACGGTAAAGCGGATGCATTGACAAGAAGGCCTGGAGACCTACCTGAGGGGGGGGATGAAAGATTAAAAACGATGGAACAGGTGGTAATAAAACCACAAAATCTTCCAGAACAGTTACGAATCCTCGCAAATGACCTAATAAGAGTACGCTCGGTACAGGAACAACTGAGAGAAGCCTCGGAACAGGATGATTTTATGAAGAAGTTACGGGATGCAGTGAGACAGGGCACCTCGATGCGAGAGATTACGGTAGCGGAATGTTCGGAAAGAGAAGGCCAGCTGTATTACCGAGGACAGAAGTACGTGCCAGAAGATCCGGAATTACAGTTACGCCTGATAAAGGAACATCATGATACCCCGCTGGCAGGACACCCAGGAAGGAGCAAAACGTTCGATCTCCTGAGCCGACAGTATCATTGGAAGATGATGAGAAGTCAGGTGGATCGGTACGTACGTAGTTGTGCGGAATGTCAGAAGTCCCGGACTAGCCGACACTCTAGTTTCGGAGTGCTACGACCCCTGCCAGTTCCGGATAGACCATGGGAAGATATATCAATGGATTTCGTAACCGGGTTACCAGAGTGTGAAGGGCACGATGCCATTTGGGTAGTAGTGGATCGACTATCTAAGATGAGGCATTTTGTGCCTTGCCGCACAACCATTGATGCTCGAGGATTAGCGGAGATGTTTCTGAGGGAGGTGGTCAGGTTACATGGGCTACCTAAGACGATTATATCGGATAGAGGACCACAGTTTGCTGCAGTATTCTGGAAGCGGTTGTGCGAAAGGTTGAATGTCGACCAACGATTGTCAACAGCATTCCACCCCCAGACCGATGGACAAACCGAAAGAATGAATGCAAGTAGGGAACAATACCTCCGAATATTTACGAGTCATCAGCAGGACGATTGGGTACAGTGGCTACCCCTAGCAGAGTTTGCCGCAAATAATGGGACATCAGAAACCACGAAGTGTTCCGCGTTCTTCGCAGTTACAGGAACGGACCCCCGGATAACGTTCGAGGAAACGGCTGGAGAATCAGGAGATTCCAGGGTAATCGATGCTGATCAAGTACAGACAGCGATGCATCAGATTCATGAACATTTACGAGTGGAGATGCGGCGGAGTCAGGACGTTATGGAGGACGGCACTAATAGAAAACGGCTTCCGGCACCCCAGATCCAGGAAGGAACTAAGGTATGGCTAGATGCCCCACACATCCGAACTACGAGACCGTCCCGGAAGCTGGATTGGAAATGGCTGGGACCCTATACCGTAAAACGGAAGGTATCCCCTTATGCTTACGAACTCGATCTGCCGAGGGGCTTACGGATTCACCCGGTGCATCATGTTTCACTGCTGGATCCTGTTGCAGAAGATCCGTTGTTAGGACAGGTGGTTACGCCACCCCCCCCAGTGGAAGTGGAGGGCGTTCAGGAGTATCAGGTGGAACAGGTGGAAGATTCCCGTATGTATAGGAACCAGTTACAATATCTCATACGGTGGACGGGGTATGATCAGATGACCTGGGAACCAGCGAAAGATGTCGACGGACTTCAGGCCCTCGACGCCTTCCATATGAAGTATCCTCGGAAGCCTGGGCCGTTGGAAAAGGTTCTCGGTGGACCTCGAGGCTAAGGGGGGGGGTACTGTCACGGCCCGACGGAATGGATTAGGTAATAGGTTACATCCGTGGTTGGATATAAGGAGAATTGTAGGTACCAGGGGAAAGGAAGGTCATTCATTGAGGAAGAGCGGGGACGAAGGTTCCCGAGGGTTGCAGGAAGTTAGTAAAAGGGTGTGGGATTAATGTGAAACGATAAGATAGAGATGAGGACGTAGGAAGAAGTGTTGCGACGTCGGTT
>Ga0307515_10005711_pt1 | contig 25131 bp, 9 predicted proteins | sample 17_EM_MG_FD_194513 | JGI IMG/M metagenome (GOLD analysis project Ga0307515, IMG submission 194513) | Populus trichocarpa ectomycorrhiza microbial communities from riparian zone in the Pacific Northwest, United States - 17_EM | ecosystem: Host-associated > Plants > Roots > Unclassified | place... | reverse complement strand
AATTAATTCACACAATGAAAACAATAAAAAAAAAAAGATATTTACAAACAAAGATAAATTCATTGGTATTTTTTTTTAAGAAAATGAATATTGTCAGCAACTATGCCAATAAAATAATGGTTTATTATATGAAAGATAAGTGAATCGAAAAGAAACTTTTCACCTTTTGAAGAAATAATATATGTATGTAATTTTGGAAAACAAGTTATTTTTTATTCAACTTTTGAAGAGCATGACTCATTAAGAGATTGTCTTACCTTTGGGTTGAACCTGAATCACAAAAAAAATATTAAAAAAAATAAAAAAAAATTAACATCTAATTGATAAGACATGTTCAGTGATCTACCAATAGGTCAATCCTTTGATAAAAAACGACCAACAATATAAATGTTTAAATATATGTATATATATACTCAAAATATTCCTACCATATTTATAAAAAAAAATCATTGAAGATTCTAGCGTTCTGAATAAAAAAATCTACATTTAAATGCATTGAACATGAAATTCAAATGTTTACCAACACAAATTCTCCACACATATATTTAATTACATCCATGCAAAATCAATAAAATCATTCTGAGAAACTATAAATCACCCAACCTAAACAAATAAATACAAATATATATCAATAAATCAACATGTATAAAAATCACACTATTCAACAAAATATCACCCAAATTATATTAACACATGTGCAAATAAAAAATCAATCCACACTAAATCATCTACACATCAACATTACAATACAAGTAATTCAAACAAATTGGCTTTTAGATATGAAATTGACCTTCTATAACTATTAGAAATGAATCAAACAAGGCTGAATAATGTCAACACGTGCTTGTCATGCGTTGAAATACTAGGTTATGATAAATAGAGAAGGCACATGCTCTTTATGTGCCAATGATGTACCTGCAAAATCACATAAAAATGATGATCTTTCAGGTGGATATGGAAGCTGATTGTTCCTTATTTATTTTGGGAATGATTTGGTTGGGTTTTAGCTGTATTGTCAGGTTTGATTGAGATAATTTTTTAATGAAATTAAGGTTACGATTTTGGGTTAAAAAAAGATCATGATGATGTGTTGGGTGGTGGATATGAAGGCTATTCTATAGGGTGACAGAAAGAGAGCAATGGATGCATGCGACAAAAAGGTGAGAGGGATTGTCGTGTGGAGGAGATGAAGGTAGTGGAGCGATATGGAGAAAGAGGACAATAGTTAGGTTCGTGGTGGTCTGAGAAGCTATTGTTAGTTTTGTTCTCTGAAGAGAATGCGATTTTTGGTGGTTTACTCAGTCTGTTACTAGGTTTGGGGTTGCTGGTTTGACCAAAATTCAGCGAGAAAAAGGAAAGGAAAAGGCTTATGGTTGTGGAGGAAGAGGGGAAGAAAAGGCTTACTTCTTTTTCTTATTATTTTATCTTTGTGTCAACCTTTTTTTTTATTTTTTTTCTCTTTTTTAAAAAAGATTTTACTCTCTAGCTTCTCACATAAAAATTTTTCTAGGATCTCTCAAAGTTCTCTCCACTTTTCTGCGCATATGATTTTTCTTTTAGATTTTTTTGTTTCTCGATTCTCTTCAGTTTTGTTTCGAGATTTTTTTTTGCACTGTTTATTCCTTATTTACAGTCCCTTCACCATATATATATTTTAAATTCTTGTATTTTCTCCTCTATTTTATCTCCTAATCTCCTCTTTTATTTTAAATTCACAATTTATTTTGGAGATAAAATTAAACTCTAGTATTTTTTTTATTTCAATCCCTATTCTTCATTTGATTGGTGTTTCGCTCTTCAATTTATTTTTTATTTTTTTTAATGTAGGGTCAAAAATCGATTATGATATATATAAATTTATACTAAATTCTTTTTTTAATGATCATAAGTATATATCCCCTATAATAGTATGATATATTGAAAAGAATACATTCATCAAACTTATCAACTACTCTTAAATAATACAAAAATAAATAAATTATGATTGCTATCTTGTATTACTTCCAAGAAAATATTAATGATATTTATGAATTTGATTGGCTCTAGATGATTCAAATAAACAAATTAAATGTATATTTTTTTAAACTTAACTTGATTCAATGGCTACATCCAAGAAATTTGATGACCTAGTATTTAATTTGGATCGATTCTAAAATTAAATAAAATAAAAAGTTGATCTGGTAAAATTTCACTGACCCAACATAACCTGATTCAAACTTATTAAGTTAATTATAAGATATCACCCCTGCTTTATTTTAAGATTATGTTCGACTGATCTAAAAGAAACCTTGAATTGCAAGGTTTGCAAACTAGCCGCATGATAACCTAAGCATAAGAATTTAGGATAAAACCTAAACTTGGACGAGAAATAATTCTCGAATCCTACTGTTTTCATCAACAGTTACAAAAAACATACATTAAACACTTTGAAATTATAAGTTCTGAGCGTGCACCTAAAACTCACCATAATTTAATTTACAAAACAAGATTAAACTCGTTAAAACTTCCTCTATATCGATTAAGCCTCTGCAGCGTAGTGATTTATCAGTACAGATTTACATGCCGAAGATCCCCAGTTCGACATTAATGTCTTCGAGGATTAAAATGCAAGAAGCTGAATAATTCTTTATCCCACTTCGGCCGAAACTTTAATTCAGAATCCGAACATTAATCTTTATGCTCTTAAATATAATCTTTAGTAACCTTCCCAGAAAATCAAGAGAGGAGTGCATTGCCCCTAGTCTCACATCGGTGCTTAGCTTTTCTTAATCACACACTCAACATTTAATTAAGAAACACAAGTGATCACGAGCACTCAAATTATTCGCTTGTCACATGAGTCTAATGAGCACACTTTTAATAAACAAATAAATAAATAAAAACCCTCTGCAAAGTCCAGTAATCCATCATCAAAGCAGAATATTGGTGACCCCATAGCCATTTTGAGAGATAATCGAACCCATAAAAAGCTACTCAACTAATTTTCATAAAACCCTTTTTAATACAAAAGGCTAAACCCTAAACCTCGTCGTTTAACAACTTGTTAATCATCCAACCAATATTATAATCAGAGAATGTCTAGCTTCACTATTGATACATGTCTTTGTAGCTTTATTGTGGTTAACATCAATCATACTTGTCTACATCCTTTTTAGCAATGTTGGCCCTAGACTGCATGCTTGGTTATAATAATGCCTCACAATTCTTGCATCTTACTCTCTTAACTTTTATGGCTATAGTAATGGGAAATGTTTGTTTTTGCGATATAAACCGTGTTTTATAAAAAAAAATTTAAAAATTACTTGAAATTAAATTTTTTTAATGTTTTTTTAGTATTTTGATGTGTTCATATTAAAAATAAATTTTAAAATAAAAAAATATTATTTTTATGTATTTTAAAATAAAAAAAAATCATCGCTACGTACCAATATACTACCTCAAAAAGACTAACATGGTGGTCCTGGACAGCTCGAAGGAGTCACCTATCACTTCCTCATCAAGCCTATTCTTCATGCTTAGCTTGAGTTTATGGTTTTCATTTAAGATACAAAAGGAAATGGACCTCTCGATACCTTTTATGTATGTATAATTTATTATACAAGCATTAATGCTTCTACAGTGGTAGCATGTGTTCTCTATCATCAAATCTTGAAGGAACCCTCTCCCATCTAAATCTATTATTATCTAGAAACTCTTGTTATACCTAGTAGGTCCCTTGTTCCCAGCTCCATGTTTACATATTCATAAACATCCAGTTACCCTTTCCAACTGTAATATCTCATCTGTCTAAAACCCTTTTTTGATGAACTTTAGGATCTGCATACGAGGACAGCAACAAGCTGTGCCTGCCAGCACTAACCTTTTAAGGCCATTTTTTACCCATAGATGCATAATTTCCCATTTGAATCTGATCTCTCATATGGGTCAATCACACCAATGGTGATGATTTAAGGAGGACATTTTGCAGCTCTATTCTATCCAATAAATTAAACATGTGTATGGGCCATATGTTTAGAACCCTCATCACAATATTGACATGATAGGGATTTAGGCATAGTCTATTTAGCATTCATGCATGTTAAGACTTGCTTATATCTGAGACTTAGCTGAGCCTTTCCTCAATCTGCTGTTAATTTTATCACCTCCAGTTAAACACAAATACAGTCTATAGCTCCTAATCGCATACATGGATTCAATTATGAAGCCATCTCCCTCTGAGGCACATCCTGAGACAATGGATTTTCTTTCGAGCACTTGGTGCAACTTTGCTGTTCAAGCTCTCCAACCAGACTTGCAAAACCAGCCGATTATTCTCCTAGATAATCCAATCAAGAAACTCGATTGCGACGTCATGAAACCTCCTTTCTCGGTGAGTCAATTTGTAGCAGTTTCTATGTTTGCAGTGTTCTATGATTTGAATGTTATTGGAGCAAAGGACATGAATGGAGGTTTATTTGTCTACCTTGCAGAAGATGGACAAGAGTGTCAAAATGGATGATGCCTTCAAGTCTCTGCCACCATGGAAATCCAATGATATGAAGGTAGGCACACTACAGCAATAGTATAGTGGTTATGATCAATGTTTATCATTTAGTTGAATTTATCCAAACCAAATTCATTGCTTTATTTCTTCGGTTTTTTGCTTACAGTCATGGATATGGATGCAACAAGCAATGCATCCTGAACTGAACTACAACAGTTGTTTCCGCAAGAAATGGGTGCATAATCTTGTTCTCATTGACTTAAGCTTTTTTTATAAGCTATAAAAACACATACAAAAGAACTTAATCTAAACAATTCTTAATGCAGTTCCCATGGAAAAATATACTGCCCTTTAAGACCATTTCAATAAAGAAATGGTTGAAAGAGATAAAGCTGAAGCGAAAAGAAGAAGAGAGGCTACAAAAAGCTGAAGTACATGCAGCTATATCAGTAGCAGGAGTAGCTGCTGCCTTAGCTGCAATTGCTGCTGAGAACTCCAAGAAAGATGAATCCAGCACTGCCAAGGAGGCTGCCATAGCCTCTGCTGCTGCTTTGGTTGCAGCTAAATGCGCACAAGTCGCAGAAGCAATGGGGGCAAAGAGAGAGCAGCTTAGCAGTGCCATAGGCTCAGCCATGAGTGGCACAAATGCAAGTGACATAGTAACACTCACAGCTGCTGCAACAACTTGTAAGTTCCTTCAATTATTTTTCTGTAGAAATATGAGGAGTGCTTTTAATTCACTTGATAATAGAAAGAATTATTCTTTTTTGGCAAATAGAGCTATAATTGGGCTCTTGGGTTTAGATTACTAGATTGGCCTCACAATGGGGCCATGGCAACAATAATATGCTAACCCAGAGAGTTTTGTTCACTTACTTCCCTAGTTGTGTGCTTTTGGTTACAATTGTTTGTAGCATTGAAAGGAGCTGCTACCCTTAAAGCAAGAACAGGATGCAAGAACAGACTAAATGCACCAGTTCTCCCTTTAGAGGATAACAATGACATTGATTTTGACTTTGAGAAGTGTAGATCAGTACTTGCCAATGGAACAGAGCTCCATGTTGAAACACCTGATGGTATGTTGATGGAGAAGTCACTACTGGAATGTCAGCTAGTTTAAATAGTAAAATCATTTGGCATTTTGCTTGATTATAATTTTTTGTGTAAACAGGAAATTTCAGGGTGAGATCTGTGTCTATCATCCTTAGCAGCAAAGCCAAGGTTTGACTAATATTCTAGTCTTATTTCAGATTCTGCAATGCATTAATCATCAGAGGTCATCAAAGTTCACAAGACATCATCATGCATGGACAGTTGAGATTAAATAGTCAATCATCCATAACATTTCTTTAAACTAGAAGTTTATGTAAATTTTTCTCTGGTGTAATCTTAACCATTGATCCTTGAATTAATTATACAGGTTATTCTTAAGTTGAGGAAGCTCAATATCCTGAAAGGCAAGAAGGAAAGTAGGTTATACTATTCCTGCTCTCCATTTTTCCTTTTAATTACTTTATCTTAAATACTACATGTAGCACTAAGTTTTCTTCTAAATACAGAACTGAGAATTAACCATTATGAGTACGATAAATATGCTTCAGGTATTGTACTGGACTTGCATGCTGAGTTGTACAAAGATTTAGAAGCTGATCGAGAGACTGGTCATACATGTTATCTTATCGTGTTAACAACCAATATGGGGATAATCAAGCTAGATATGGGGGATGATTATCATCGTTACAAGACATGGGCCACAACCATTAATCACATGCTCATGCTCTCTACTTCTTATGCAAACTATGGGCTTCAATTCTATGAACACTGAAGCTGCTAATCTACTCTGTTGTGCCAGGTCGATTTGCATATTTTGTACTTTTATTATGTAATTATTATCAATTACATTCTATTTTTTGTTTAATACATATAAATAAAAACTGTTTCAGGGATATCATAATCTAAGGTATTTTATGTCCAAAACATTGTTATTCAAATGGTGTAAGCGATTAATCAGAGAAGAACATAGCTGTCTTATGGTCTATCTTAGGTAATAATTTTGCAACCAGAACTTGATACCAAAATAATAATCAAGTCATGGTGGATCAAAACAAGATACATGAGAAACATCATAAACGCTGTAGATAAATCATGCGTAAAAGCACACCAGATATGATTGAAAATTATGAAGTGATTGCAGGTCATGATTTAGAGGGGGGTAATGGTAGTGATAATGTCTTTGTATGTCTTAAAGCTTCTCATATTGATTAAAGCAATATGTCCCTCATAGGGCTGAAAGGCATGGGCATGATGGACCTAAGATCATTTAGCTACTGAAAAGCAAGGGCAAAGACTAGCTTTCGAAAACAGTGAGAAAAGTTTTGGAGTGGAGGAGATGGGGGCGATGGGGCTTTGAAGAGGGAAGAACAGATTTATACTTGGGTCAGAGATAGAAACTAACAAACCTAAAAGAAAAATAAGAATGGCTAGCTGGAATGGGAAGATGGGTTTCTAATTGATCTCTTGACATGCCTCGATTCTTTGAGTGAATCAACTAAATATTACAAACGCAGCAGAGCATAACATGGGTGATCTTGCTTTCTTGAACTTACACAAACATAACCAACAAAACATAACTTGATTCACCATAGTAACAAAGAAGTTGGAACAAGTGCTATTGCAGTTTATTATGATGTCCACAAACTTTAAGAACAAGTGTCTGACAGAAATTACACTGGCGAGTGGCATCTAAAAGCTGAATTTGTGAAAGATACAACATGACTAGGCAGACTCATAACTTGATGTTACACATGGAATTGGCACTTACATTTTATACAGTTGCTGAGATGCCAACGCCACGAAGCAACTCAATCTAATTAATCTCATAAACCTGCAGGAGACACTTCAGAATATGGACTTGCAATTTTAGTTTCATAATATGATCAATAGACTTCTGAAACAAAGTTTCAACATCAGCCTCTTCACAACCACGAATCATTTTCTGCAAAGTAGAAATATTTCTTTTCAAAGAAAATTTAACCAACTTCACCTTCTTTTTGGCTATCAAATCGCCCCTTTTCACCTTCATGTCTCTTTTATTCATGGATAACTAGCAAGCACGTCTAGTCATGAAAGAAATCCTAAAGGTCAAGATATTTGTGAGACTTTAAGACCTAAGGGATAAAGCAGGTTTATATATAGATGAGCTTCACTCCCTTGGGACAATAGTGTAAAGGAATATGGGGGAGATATGGAGCAAAGCTTGTCGAGATCCGTTACATTTTGTCATGTTGTGATTTCTATTTACACATTTTAAACAAACTCTAAGCTTTTGTTCCTAAAAATCACAAATAGAAAATGCTAGTAAACTTCACGGAGCGTATTTGATTTTGCTTGCCTCTAGACACTATTTTAGGCAGTTAATGCAGTAGACAAGAAAGCGTGGCAAACAATCACAATTCACATGAATTAAAATTCTCACATTGAAGTTGACTTATGAACACAATTTTATTTCTGTAGAAAGGTTTTGATATTCCCCACTGATGCTGGGAGTGTTCTCATACGAGTCATACAAGTCCTGGTTCATGTTAAATTATCAAAATAAAACTTGCCTCGACCATCTATGAGGCTGCTTAAACCACTTCAATTTAAGTATCTAATATACTCAAAATCCCTTTTAAGTAATAATGCTCAGCTATGGTTACTGTTATTCCATCTGCTTACTGGTTGAGTGGAACTGTGGAAGGAATATTTGGAGAGACCAGAAGGCAAGGGCCTTCAAGGAATATCTCATGTAAAGGACCTTTCGAGGAACATGAAGTTGAGAGGACCACTTCGTACTTTATTTGGTATGGATGCTTCTGTAATTCTAACTTACCTCTCATTCTCATTTCTCGTTCTGAAATTCTATTTCATTTCCGTTTCTCCATGTAAACAATGAAGTTGTAATACAGAGCACATTGTCAGTATAAACCGACCAAACGAACCGACAAATAAATCTTTGTTCTACTGTAAATTGTCAACATCCCACTCCAGCCAGAGAGTCTCAGTGATGCTGGCTGGTTTATTTCTTGCTACCATGATAGGTGTACAGTAAATTTAACAAATCCAACTTTTCTTAAGAAAATTGGCACCTATATAAAATAAACTGACCCATAACTGTAGAGCCTATGCTTGCAATTACATTCATGAACCTCCTGTTCCAAGATGTGGTCCTTGCACAGCTTTTTTTTTTTCCTCTCTTTAGGAACCTAATCTAGCTGCAAATGGGCTCATTCAACTCCACCCACCAACCGACAAATAAATCTTTGTTCTACTGTAAATTGTCAACATCCCACTCCAGCCAGAGAGTCTCAGTGATGCTGGCTGGTTTATTTCTTGCTACCATAATAGGTGTACAGTAAATTTAACAAATCCAACTTTTCTTAAGAAAATTGGCACCTATATAAAATAAACTGACCCATAACTGTAGAGCCTATGCTTGCAATTACATTCATGAACCTCCTGTTCCAAGATGTGGTCCTTGCACAGCTTTTTTTTTTTTTTTCCCTCTCTTTAGGAACCTAATCTAGCTGCAAATGGGCTCATTCAACTCCACCCACCAACAAGACTTGACATAGGTTTTCAGGGCTGCCATGAGATGATCATTATGGGCAAAATGCAACTCAAGCTTTCATGGAAAAAATAGTGGAGATTCAAAGAATGTGAGCTATACTGAGTCAAGTAGGCCAACTTGCATAAGAGATACTATTGGCATTTTATTTGGAGTTCACTGTTTCAAGATTGACAGATGAAATAACGGCATTTATCTTAAAATCTATAGAGCTGTGCTGACTCCTAATTGATTAGACACATCACAGAATCCACATTCACACTGCTTTGAATAATGCCAGATATAAAAATCAATTCCCATTCCCGTCAACGAATATTTAACGTTTTACCTAAAAGAAAGGACCGTGATATTTTTTTCCTGATTTCACTTCGGATTATGTAATGAAGTCACCACAAATGTGACTTCAAGTCATTATCGAATTAACAAACTTCCAATTGAGGTAGCAGAGATCAAGACTAGTTGAAATCAGAAGGTCTTTGCTGAAAGGAAACAATTATTACAAATCCTCTTTTCTTAACCACAGGAGCTTGCAAGAAATTGGCATATGAATAACAGTTACTTAAAATGCAAAAATTATGTTTTTACCTGTGCTGTCTTCCCACATAATTCGACTGTTGATTTAGCACTTCTCAATTGTTAACTTCTAAGAGATGCCAATCAAGGATCATGATGATGCGTTTGGATAATGTTTTTTCAAACATCATGGCACTGTGGTATGACAACGACAATCACTACATAAATTTTAAAATAAGAACATATCAATGTACACCATACCAACAACAAAAATTCCCTTCAAGTGAGGAAGTATGTTCCATAGATCAAAAGTGGCAAAGAAGTATTTCTACAACAAATTAATCTTGGGAAAGAAAAGGGACAAAATTATCAGAAACCTGTGACTTGGATATGACTGACTGCACAAAAAATAGAACAATTACCACTAGTTAGCCAAAGCATATACAACCACTGATGCTTGAAGATCACGGTCCACCTTGAAGTGGGCATGGAAAAACCTTCTTATCTGCCATTATATTTTAAACTTAGCTACAAAGAAGATATGGTAACACTGAAAGCAAAACTATATATTGACATAGGTTCCGCATGTACCTCTGTGAAAGAATGTGAAATCAGAAAATCTCTTAACAACTTCTCCTCAGAATCAAATAATACAACATGACTAGGCAAAGACCCGTTTGTCATCAGTGTTACAAAACTAACAGGATCCATCATGAAGTGGTCTGACTCATCTGGGATTCCTTTCTCTTCACTGTTGAATGAGATATCAGACCATAATTAAGAACTATTAACAATAGCATTTCAAGAAATATACTCTTAACCAAATTGCTAAACTCCAAACCTTGGAGAACAATCCAGAATACGCATTGGCAGATCATAATGCAGTGTGGAGTAGTAAGGAGTGGCATGGCAGGGCATTAGAAACAGGATACCCTTTACTTTCTCATTTTGCGCTTCTTTGGATAGATAAATCATGACATCCTCAGTTCCTCTCTGTCTAGCATAATCACAAGTAAGATCAACAGAAGAATACAAGGGGGAAAAAAGGTACTAATATGAACCTTTTTCTTTGAGAGCTCCCTACTATTCATTCTTTTTTCTTTCTCAGGGTTTGATATATAGCATTTTCCCATTTTATTTCTCAACTAAATTAGAGAAGATAAAATAACCAAAAAGCCAAAACAGGAATAACATCAAAGCAATAAGCCACATTAAAAGTTCAGCTGTTGAAGCGGACAAGGCTTCTGATCAGCTTTGTATTTGGTAAAGTTGAGGAGGTATCTCACATACCTGATGAACCAAGCTCATGTACAAGGCCATCGGAATGTTAGTGGCAAGCAAGAAAAAGATGGCAAATCCCACTTTTGAGGGCCTTTTCATGTGACTGTTAGGAGAACCTTTTCTTCTACTATCAGAATCAGATTTTGCCATAACAGATAACGAATATCCAGAGAACATCAAAGCTATCGGGAGCATAGGCAACACAAACCTGTAACTCAGTTTATTAGAGGATAAGCTAATTTAGAAACATGAGCCAATCAGTTTCCATACAAAACAAGGACGCAAAGAAAAAAAAAGGAAAATATACCAAATAGAGAGTACCTGAATTCTTTATGCCCCTGAATACTGTAAACAATTAAAACCCATGCAATGAGTCCAGAGAGCTTCCAGCATTTAGACTTTATGCTGCCAGCAATTGAAAATGGTAAGAATGTGAAGAGCATGACTGTAAATCCTTGAGAGAAGTACCAGTGCCACTTGTGAGTTCCGTAATAATCTCCGCCAGATGAAAGAAAATTGAACTTGAGAAAATTAAGGGGTACAATGACCCATGAGCCATACATCAAACGATCCAATAAACATGAAAGCCCAAGCACCAAAGCCCTGATGATAGACAAAATTGTAAGTAAAACAACAGTATAACCATACAGAAGAGAAATTAGAGCAAAAAAATTGAGAAGATGAATCCGTGCAATTTACACTGTATTCTAAAGCACTAACTGCAATTCAATGCATTGTTTTCCCCTTCCTTGCTATTGTCATGAAGTAGGTTTAATCCAGCTACATTTAGTATGGCATTAGAAGGGATTATTAATCCCCTCAAAAGTTCCAAACAAAGCAGCTCACCAAATGCAAGAAAACTAACAAAGAAGTAACTAACTAAACAGAACCAAACATTAAGTTCTGAAACTGAAATGCAGCATTTTCCAACAAACCATGTCTTGAATTGTGAAATGTCAGGGCATTTGATACGATTCAATTGAACAAGAAAAATATTTTAAAGTGTATTCTTATGATGTTCATTCAACTCCATTGTTAACAATATCTCAAAGGAAGCATGGCGTGTTTCCCCAATGCTAGAAGAGAGGGTAATATTTTTGCTAGAGATAGCTGGCTATTGACCAACCATAAAAATGACAATTACAGGTAGCTTCTCAAGATCAAATATTCATTAAATCCATGAGTTTTATTTGCTAACAGCTAATGGTAGCAGAAGTAAAGGCAATTGCATCAGTAGTGGTAACACTAATGGCAATTGAACAAAATGTCTTAAACCTATGTCTTAATGGTAGCAACCAGGACTCTAAGTGTTGCACCCCAGTAAGGCATGTTGAGTGGCCTCCTTTTGAACAACTATCCACTGGCAGATGTGACTGGCTGTGTAATCTCCAAGATTCGCAAGCAATTGGAGCAAGGCTCCATACTGTCTCTTAAGGAGCATGGATATGTGAATTAATAAATGCATGCAAAAAAGCTAGAATGTGTAATGCTCAACACCTATTGTATGCATCAGAGAGCATTGTCAAGGGTCAGGCAGATTATCAGAAAAGTCCTCAGTGATTTAGATGATAAATTCAAGAAATAGAAACTGGAGGCATTGGCAATTTTCACAGCCTATGAGAAGAGACTCATAAACCAATTAGATGGATTTGCAGACATAAAGTGCACCAGTAATTACAATCTAAGTCTTTGTAGAGAAATTACTTTCATGTTCATGCATTACAAGCAAAACTGAGATGAACCAGCCATTAAAAAATAAAATCCCTCTCCCTTATTCCAGCACAGAAATCAAGTTTCAACAACTAGGTTTCTGACATCACCCTATTTCTATGTTAAATGTTGCAATCATCAAATCATAACTTCCTCATATTACTTGTATTTAATTTCAAAACATTTGGATCATGACTAGTCATGCCACAAAATCAAATTAATAAAATTACAAAGCAGGGAAAAAATAATTGATAAAGACATAAGAAAATTATATTTAGCGTGCTAATGAATTCTAGACAAGAGGAAATGAGGAAAGAAACACGACCTACCCAATGGGGACCACCTCCAGAACAAGGAATTTTAATCTATCACGTGTTACAGCCAGCTCAAGAAGGCCAACATAGACCCATGTAATAGCACTTGTTGGCCGGATTGCACAAGCTAATGCTGCTATAGCCAAACCCCACTTCCTTAAAACCAGGGGAACTTTGCTGGGAGAAGCTCTCATACAGGGCCAGTAGTATAATCCAACCAGCGTAAGAACTGTTTCCAAACTATTTGACAATGTACGGTTGAAGCAGAAAAACATGAACCAGTTTGCCAATTGAGAAAAAAGCTGTAATGGTTAAGTCCATCATCTTTCACAAGCATGATCGTTACCCACAATAATATGAGACCACAGTTTCAAGTTTAAAATGAAAACAAAACATTTCATTTATTAGTCAAAGTTCAATCTGAAAGAAAAAGAAAAAGGATACTGCCCATTTTGCCACAAAATTGCCAAAGATAGCATTTGAAAGTCTGTAGAAATATAAATCACCAACTGCAGAAAACAGGGCTTGCAGCAACCGTGGTGCGTGAGCCTACAAAGCATCAGACATGAGAAATACATTGACAACTGCTGAATACCGATTCAAAATGCAACAGACAAGCACCATTATTACAAGCACCTGTTGTTTGTTTAAAAATGAATATGAAAAGAAGAAAAGTTACCCATTTTTACGCAACTCTTCATATCAAGAGAGCATGCATTTATTTGGTAAAAGTTAGATTCAATTTATTAATTAACTCAATAGCATTACAGTCTCAGACTTCAAGCATGCAATTAGAGATAGTTAAAGTTGATCAGGAACAGTAAGAGATTGTTAAACATTACTGATTATTTGAAACAAATTGCTGCATGATAATTTCTCCAGCAACTCTGTCCTAACAATCATGGGCTTAATGCACAACCACATATAAATCCTATAAAAATGTTGGTGGTCACCATGTCAACTCTTCAACCGTTGTTATGATGCACCATAAATAGCTTCAGGAAAAAAATCACACGGGTTTCACCATCTCCTTCAAATAATAATAATAATAATAATAATCTTCTATTTCATGAGAAGCTTCAAGCATTCAAATATAATTTTCCTACAGTCCTCAAGTTCACCAAGGTCAAAAAAAGTGTACAACAGCATTCCAGACCCTTCTCCACCTCACAGACTTGCCAGGAAAAATTCTTTTAGAGCTTTATACTAATCACACCCTAATTCCTTTAGTTTTCAACATCTTTTAAAAAACAAAACATTTCTAATTTAAATCCATGATCACTTCTTGATGGTGGTGGTCATCAAAATATTGAATGGCCTTCATCTTACTTCCTATTGAGTCTAGTTTAACCCTCAAACCTGTTACAATATGCATTACAGAAAATGGTAGTTCAAACCACTCGATGCCTAAAGTCTCACAAACGAATTTGAAATAACCGTGATTATCCCTTGAAGATTGCTTCACAAAAATGTATCTTATTCAAACTTAACAAAGAAAACACCGAAATAATAAAAATCATATTAATCATGAAAACAAACCGAAAGCTAAATTTACCATGAACCATGGAGTATCAAGACCAAACAGTGCAAGAACTTTGTACAGCACAGCAAACAACAACGGGTGGAAATAGCTACGAATCCCCTTCCTCCATTCCCATGTCAAATGACCATACCTGCCATTTTAAACACATTTTAGTTATCACAACTTCCTTTATACCACTTTCACTACTTCCAAACCAAAATCAAAACTTTCTCTAAACTTTGTTTCTATATGAAACAAAACGAATAAAGTTTATAACTTCAAACTCAAAAACTTACTTCAGCTATAAAGAGCAAAAGGGTACTTTCAAAATTCAACTTGAATGCCGAAAAACCAAAAGAGCGCTTCCAAAATAGCATAAAGTTTAAAGCTTTACCTAATTGCACTAATATTTGGCCAAAAGAAAAGGGCAGTTCCCAAATTGAATAGAGAATGAGAGTATTTACCCAAATACAATTCGATGGGCAACTTCAAGGGCTTGCCAGTGCTCATCTGGATTGAAATAAGTTCGAATCAACAGCGAATTGGCAATTCGGAATGCCAAACAGAGTGTAAAGATATTCTTTTCAGACGAAAAGAAATTGGACTTCTGGGATTTGTATCCTTTTTGTTTGGAGATATCAGGGCTTTTGGTTATTAAGGGTTTAGTGGGTTGTGATTTAGATGATGCATTTCGTCTCTGATTCATTCTTCACGAAATTAGCAGTGAGAGAACTGAAAATCAGATCATAACTCGCGTCGACTTACGATGTTACATGCCATGTCGAAAAGGCCAGTTAGGTGTCTAATCATTAAACTAACTACAAAGCAGTCCTTACGCTATTATTTATATTTCAAAACAGTCCAGAATCATACCAGCAGACTTCAACTTGCAAAAGAAGTATCAATGTGCTTTCATATAAGAGAACAGTAACAAACCCCTCCAGGGCCTCCACTCCTCCAGTGATTATATTTAAAACTTGTATAGAATTGTATTATTTTATATTTATTTTTATTAATTATGATAAAAATAATAAAATTTAAATTCATAAATATTTAGTCATTAAAATTATAATATTATATCAAATAATCATTTCAATTAAATAATTTAAATTTTAAATAAAATTCAAAATAATTTTATATTATTCTCTAATTTATACTTCTCGATCAACACTTATGCTTATAAAATGAATATGGACGTTGTGTGTCAATTGCTTCCCTGCTAATTTCTTGTATCTTGTAATTTTACTACTACCAATTAACTTAAAAACTTGCTGACTAGAATTTAGTTTAAATTAGATCAAAGAAAAAATTATGTTTTTTTATTAAAATAATATCATTGTAATTTTTTAAAATAAAAAAATTGAATTGATTTAGATATCATGAAAACGCATCTTATAATTATGATATTAATTACTCACTCATGTATTCATTGAGTTAAATTTTCTCTAAAAGAATGATTTTTTATAATAACATAGCTTTTAACCAAAAAAAATATTTTTTTTATATTCAATTTCAGTATTAAAAAAACCTTATGTAATCTTGGTTTTACTTAAAAATATTCGTGTCTACACCACAAATGATATATAATATATAATTCAATGCTGGTCAAAACTTTAAACGTGAAACTTTAATCTCGAGTTAATAACATATTTTGTAATTATACTTTTTTTTTTTAATGTAATTTTCTCATACACAAACTGTTTTTATAAATCCTATAAAGTTTTGTGTTCTTGTCTAATTTTTTTTATTAACGTGAGTGTTCGAGTCAGCTTGCGCTCACCTCAACTAATTCCACCGGCCTTGAAGTTAACGACCATGTAAACCTCCGGTAGCTATCATATAAAGTTTTGTGTTCTTGTCTAATTTTATTATACTGGGTGTAATGTATCAAAAATATGTGTCAATATATATATATATATATATATATATATATATATGAAAAAAAGTTATATAAAAAATTATATATGGTATTTTAGAAAATAAAAAATATATAAAAAGAATGTGTAAATTTAGCAAATGGAAAAATATAAAAAAAAAACTAAAATTTAAATACTAAAAAAATCAAATTAAATTTTTTGAAATGAAAGGCGTATACTTTTCCCAGTAATTTTAAATTTAATTTATTCAATATTATCTTAATTAATTTATATAATATCTTATCAATATCAATTTAATTTCTAATTTTAAAAGATGCAGCATTTTCCCCTTGTTTTTCTTCTTTTGATTGCATTCAAAGATTTTCCTTTTTTATTTTTGTAAAATGAAACAAGGAAATAAGCCATTAGGAGTATTACCATTTGGAATACAGTTATTTATTTATATTTTTACCTAACTTAATAAATTTTTTTAACCAAGTATCGTTGTAGACTTAACTAGGGGTTAATAATGGGTGATAAAATTGTAAGAAATTGTGGCTTAGGACTTGTTTGATATTTATATTAGAATTGGATGGCTGACTTGCGCTAATTACTTGAGATGTGAAGTGCACAATTCTCACATAAATTATTTATACTGTACGAAAAATCTTATGATACTTAAAGCTGTAATCATCAATATAAAATTAAATGTGATTTTTTCTTTACTTTGTTATATCAATCTTCTTTCTTATCAAGTAAATACTATAATTACCCTGTGAACACCATATAATTACCCTGTGAACACCATAAAATTCTTCATGTGCACCTGGTTTTGCTTGTAGTGAAATGGTACGTGAAAGCAATGATTGAAGAGCATCAAGATCACGAAGAAAGATGGCGAAATGGTTCGGCCTTCAAGATTATCACTGTATCTGGAGTGTGCGTGTGCGTGTGTGTGTTCTCCTGGTTTGCAGGTCTTTCCATAAGAAAATGTTGTCCTTTGTTCTGGTAATTTCTCTTTTCGAGTTGGATTACATTACATCACGCGGTTCGGGTTATTGCCTCTTGTACAATGTGTGGTGGTGTGCATATAAAGCATGCTGCTGCCGCCGCCGCCGCTTATTTTCCTTCAATTATAACCAGTTACGAATGGTGTACTGGCGTAGCAATTGCTATGTCAGCCTATCTGTTGTCATTGCTCCACCAGCACTTCTTTTTTCTAATTTTTACTGCTGAATTGTTAATTAACCAACTCATAATGCTAAAAAAAGAAGAAGAAATTTGGTCAAACTTGTTTTCTGTCCAGGGACTTTTACCGATATTCTGCTAAAAAATCGTTGAACACCTGACCAGCTGACCTGCATTCCAGGAGCTGAAAGCAATTAGGCTTTAGTTTTCCTTCAATATTTCATGGGAAGACCTGCCGAACAACAATTTTCCTATTCTTGATTTTCCCCTGCTGCCGGTTTTTTTGCTTTTTCATAATTACCATTAGTCACCATCTCTATCTTTCTCTCCTGAGAAAACAAAAATATAACCAGGTGTGGAAGCAAGCGAAGCGCTTGTGGGAATATGGATCCCTTAAAACTGTCAAATGTAATCGTCAATTCAACTGGAGAATTTCATGAATCGGTCACTTGTTTCACCCTACCTCCAAAGGTAAATTCACCTGGATTGGAAGAGTACTTGGTCAACAGCAAATTTGAACCATTGAGTTATACATTGCCAAATCTGGAGGTGCTCATGGCGGTGGTATTTGGTATCACCCAGGTCTTGAATTTTGCGTTCAGAAGAATAGGACTGCCATCGCTAATCTCACAGATTCTTGTAAGTTTGATCTATTGTTTGAGTTCATATGCGTGTACTGATTCTATTTAATAACACGCTGTAATGCTTTTTGGCTAATACAGGCAGGCCTGATTTTCAATCCAGCAGTGCTTCCTCATAGTGTTTCAAAGGTTCTATTTTCAAGGGCAGGTGTAGAAAATCTTGTTACAGTAGCAACAATGGGCTACCAGTTGTTTATGTTTCAAAGTGGAGTAAAAATGGATATGGAGATGTTAAGAAATGTAGAAGGAAAGGTCTTACTTCTTGGTGTTTCTTGTGTATTATTACCACTTCTACTCGGTCTAGCAACCTTAACAGTTATGACCAAGAAAGAGTATTTAATGAATTTCTTTATTGCAACAGTGTATTCGATGTCTTCATTTCCTGTGATAGTTAGCCTTCTCCATGAGCTAAAACTTCTAAACTCACAACTCGGCCGGTTAGGACTGTCAACAGCGCTAGTTAGTGACCTTGTTGGCCTTCTGCTTCTTATTGTTTCATCTTTGCTGAGAGCAGCAGACCACGAGCTCAATGAAACCGGAGATGGTGTAATAGGGATGCTTGTTTTCATCCTTACTGTTGCATTGATTCTTAGACCAGCATTGAATCTTCTAGCAAGAAAGATGTGTGATAGCCTGAAGGAATTGTACGTTTACTTCATCATTTCACTGTTCCTGGGTTCTGTGTTGCTTTCACATATTAATGGATTGGCTGTTTTTTATGGGCCCTTTATTGTTGGTCTAGCTGTGCCATCTGGACCGCCACTGGGATCTTCTGTTTTGGAGAAGTTCGAAGCAATTACAGGTTACATCCTTGCAATTTTTGTCACATCATGTGGCATGAGGGTGGATTTTGCAAACACAAAATTTGACGAGATCAAGTTATCAATCGCTGCAGTTGCTCTTACTGTGATTACCTCGGCCAAATTCTTGGTGTGTTACGTTTCACATTCATTCTTTTGGGAATCGCCAACAAAAAATGGTGCTGCCTTTGCCCTCATAATGTGTGCGAAAGGCGTCGTTGAGTTGGCCTTGTACAGTTTCTTGGATGATGCTCAGGTAACTACTAGTAACCAATCCATGCTTTACATTCATATATTCCTTAATCTTGCAACAAGGCTTAAACTAATGTTCCATCTTCATTTTACTCTACCGACAAATGCAGGCAATAATGGATGATGCTTTCATTTTCATGGTTGGTACAGTCATCGTCTTTGGCAGCGTTGTACCAATTCTTGTGAGAAGGCTATACAATCCTGAAAAGAGATATGTAGGATGCCTGAAAAGGAATCTCATAGAGTCCAGGCAAAATTCAGAGCTGCAAATTATTTCTTGTATCCATGCACCAGGAGATGTGAATGCGGTAATAAATCTTCTTGATGCCTCCTGTGGTGGAGATAGCCCTACTGCGGTTACAGTGCTTCACCACATCAAGCTTGTCGGGCAATCTACTCCACTCTTCATTTCCCACCGAAAGGGGAGGGTAATAGTCTGTGATTATTTACATTCAATGAACGTCATTCGTTTGTTCAACGAATTCGAGCAAAACAGTCGTGGATCGTTGTCGGTGAATGCAGTCACAGCAGTCTCTCTGCTGAAATTCATGTATGATGATATTTTCTCACTGGCAGTGGAGAAGCTCGCATCTCTTATAATACTTCCATTTCACATTAGATGGTGGAAACAAGATGGTTCAATTCAATCAGAGGACCAAAGCCTAAGGGAATTGAATAACAGGGTCCTTGAAAAGGCACCTTGCTCTGTAGGGATACTAGTTGATAGATGCAGTAACCGGCGGCTAGTCTACAAAGAAGATGCGCCAGCAGTAATCAATGTTGCTATGATCTTCCTGGGAGGTGATGATGATAGAGAAGCCTTAACTTTTGCTATTCGCATGGCACAAGACACCAGGGTTAAATTGTGTGTGGCACATCTCCTTCCAGCAAACTTGAACGAACTGGAAGCAAAACAAGATAATGTGGCGTTGAAGGGAGTGAAGGAAAAGGATCATATTACGTTTGGAGAAGAAGTGGTAGATGGAGCAGCAACAACTGTTTCACTTATTAGATCCATGGTGCCTGAATACGAGCTTATAATTGTGGGTCGAAGAGACAACTTGGATGGCATTACCCCACAGACAAGTGGTCTAAGACAATGGTGTGAGTATCCGGAGCTGGGGCTAATAGGAGACCTCATCATATCGGATGACAACAAGGCAGACTGTTCCTTATTTGTTGTTCAGCAGGCACGAGAACAAGTAGAAGAACAGCAACAACAAATGCCTTAGTAAAAGCAAAGTAGTGCGCATCTTATAGTTGCAGTGGTAGTTTAAAACTTTTTGTCCTGTGCTCTTTTTTAAGTGTGATAGAGATTAATTTTTAAAAAATAAATAAATTTAATAAAAAATCAGTTTAACCCAGCCTCGTACATATTTATGTTAGATTTCCAGGTAACTTCTTTCTTTTATTTTTATGAATGAAGATTTTCCTCATTATCAAAAGAAACTGAAAGGGCAAAGCCCAATACATAAGTACAGAGAGGCCACAGCCTGCTAGAACTTTAGGTGCTCACTAAACACCAACTACTGCAAATAGAATGAAATCTCGGGTTTCTAATAGCTTTCTGCAGAATTATAGTTTGAAAAAGTTTATAGCTAACAACTTGATCGACCCGTTTAGCCATAAACCCCTGGGGATTACAATCATTGTCATGGATCCTACCATTACGCTCCTTCTATATAGCGTAGACAGCAGCATTCCATGCTAATCTCAACAGAACAGAGATAAAGCATTCGAGGTAACTTCATAGATTCATTTGTAGTTGGAATCAGATTTCTTGCGCCTGGTAATGGGAGGTTATTCTCTGGCAATGGATCAGTGCAGCTGGAAGGATTCAAAGACGTTGGCTTGTCTTTGCATATAGAGGTTGTCCGAATAGTAGTAGTACTACTATTATCTTATTAAGATAGTTTGACGATGAAGGGAGTGAAGCTTGAAGGGCAGCAAATAACTCTTTTTAAGAATGCATGGTCGCATTCTGATGAAGGATTTGGAGGAAGTCGATGGCCCATCTGGTTTTAATTCATTCTGTTTCCAGAATTCATTTTTCTGGGTTGTTTGCTTCCTTGGATTACCAAAGGCTTATCTTCCCTTTTCCATAATGATTCCGTATGGATATGTTTTTTATGGAAACAAATTGAAGTGCTTACTACAAACTATTGATGAAGGCTCAAGCTCCAGTTTTCCTTTGAAAATTGATGTGGAGAGCATTTGATGATCAAAGTGGCAACAAGGATGCTCACTGGAACTTTAAGATAAGAGGCAAATCTAGGTCATTGAGTTCGAGCTCCCATACGCGTCTTTATTTGACAGCTTGACTGAAACTCCTAAACTCTGAACTTCGCCGATTGGGACTATCGACTGCCCTAGTCAGTGATGTATTATTTTGTTAAATAGTAATACAAAATTATTTTTAGAGATAATGCTTTTAGTTTAAATATTTTTTTTTAATGATATATTAAACCTTTGATAATCAAGTTATGTCTTTGAATCTTGTCATTTTATTTTATACAATTAAATTAGTAAAATTAAACATAAAATAATTATAAATTTATACAAGTTTTAAGTCCAATAAATATTATTTAAAAAAATTTATTAAAAGATAATATAAAATTATTCTTAAAATATCACTTAATAACTTAATTTTTTTTTTAGTTAAGATGGTTGTTTGATACATTTATCTCATTATTTTGTTGTTTATGCCTAGCCTCTCTTCCATGTATATGTCTAGCTCGTTACTGGGCTCTCTCTAATATATAAATTTTTTTTGAAGTACAGTTAAGTAATTAACTTTTTTTTTTCTTTATTCTTTAGGTAAATTTTTTGTATTTTTTTATTTGTTTTATTGTCTAATTTTAATTTTATTTTTTTATAATTAGTTATTAAAAATATTAGGGTTTATGATAATTTAAGGGTTTTGATATGAATATGTTTAAAATAAATATTTAAATTTATTAATTTAATCAATTAAATGTTTCTTTTCTTATTATAAAAGAATAAATTAATATTCATGCAAAACCACTGTTCTTGGCATCTCTTGCATTGGTATAGTAGTTTATTGAAATTTAATATTTTCACATGATTTGTTTGTAAGTAAAATATCAAGTAGAAATCATGTTTTTCAAGCATTGTTCCTCTTACACAAACACTAAGCATTGTTCCACAATTAAATGTCTAAATTAATACTATCAGCTTAAAACTTGCACAGACTCACATTACTTTGTGCTTAATTTTTATCAAATAAATAAGGATGGTAAGATTTGAACTTGTAACCGTTTAGTTATCAAGATTCTGATATCATGTCAAAAAACTAATTCAATCCAAAAGTTTAAGTTGTTAGGTGAGATCTCAATATATAATTTATATTATTCTCTAACCCAAAGTCCACCGAAAACCTTGCACTTATATTTTGAATATATGACTCCGTACCAAATTTGTTGGAACAATTCTGTTCTTCATTGATACAGCTTAATCAAAAGCTTAACAATTATAATTAGTGTTTCTTAACAAGTGTCTTTGGGAACTGGTTAGCTAGATGTTTTTACGGCATTCCTCATGCTTTGCAATGAATCAGAAGCGTGCGGGGGTAGCAATGAAGCGGCTTGGCCACTTCTATGACTCCAAAAACTATGGCCAGGCCACCTCCATTATGATCACACGTCGATCATTATCTGCTAAGGTATTGTTTCTAAGTATAGTTTTTTTCCCCTTCCAAGTTGTTTTTCTGCAAATCTAAGATCAACATGTATGATCGACAATCCAGGCTGTTGCAGCAAGACAAATTGCTAGTTTTAGCCTAAACATGAGGCTGCAGACCTGGGTTTAAAAATAATCAGAAAAAAACAAGGGTGGCCATGAAAGGTAATTGAGGAGTCAATGGACTCAGAACATAAATATGGAGGGACAATCACATGAGGTATCACAAATAACACTAGAAAATGGTCCCCAACCGCTCTCATGACACTGTTAACATCAGCCATTAATGTTGATCGCCCCAATACACCAATTATTTAAACAATACGATTTCTTTCTCATTGAATGCAGAAACAGCCTGTCTAATGGAGGAAGCAGTCGTGCATTCCAAATCAAATTTGGATTTTTTTACATTACATTAATTGTGGTATACTAGATGAAACAATTCAATAATCTGTCTACTATTATTTCAAAATTAAAATAACCCTTGTTATATATATATATATTTTTTTTAGTATTACAGTACAGGAAATCTTTCTCTTTTCTTATCCCATCCTTAGCATGAGTAGAATTTTTTGATCAGCCTTCAACAGCCTAACGCAGTGTGTTTTTGACGGAAGAACAACCTGCTTCATCCAGGTGATGATTTGAGACTCAAGGAAATGGATTCTATAGCAGAAAGATAGATATCCAAGTTATTGATGAAAAAATTGTGGTTAAGACTAGCAGAACTTAAATTGATAATCACTTGAAGCTTCTCTATGCAAAAAACAAATTATCTACCCTCTTGGCACCCTAATTATCCTACACCATTTGATTAATTCAATGGCGCACAACAATCGATACACTCTTTCAGTGCGTAGATTTTGGCATGTTAAGCGCTGTACAATCTTTTCAACATTTCCAATCAAGAATTGTCAATAAATGCTGTAACCAGATGATGCAGAAGATAAAACTATTCCCGTAAGCTCAATGACTATGCCCTCCTTTTCTTGTTCTTCTTTTCTTTTCTCTTTTTTTTAGAAGAATACCTGTGCCCCATTAATGCATACTACTGGCATCTGACTATTTTTTAGCTAACACTACCATTGGAAGGAAAGCTACTATGATACAGAGAAACTGTATGCTTCTGGGTGGTTTTTCCATCAATTTCTGATGCAAATTATTATCCTGGATGTTGAACTAATCAAACAATAACTTTCAAACTAGTCTACATTTTAAGCATGTGAAACCATGAAAAGGCAAAGATTGTTCACCTTGAAAGGACAAAAGGAAGACCATCATAAAAGAATGGTCTTTGCTTCACGACACCTACAATGCTGTAATATGGGGGAAAAAAGAAATGAAAAGCATAATCCAATGTAAAAGCCTCGATTTTGTGTTTTTGGATCAGTTTCATAATTGCTTCTTTCTTTTTCCAGCTACAGATTCCAATTCTGCCTTGCACAATGAAGAAAACGAAGAAAATTTTCCCAGAAAAAGTATCCAAGAAAAGTTGACAAAAGAATGCTAGACATTAGGTGTAAAGGATGAGTGAACAACCTTGTTTTGTCTTCCCACAAGCCAAAGCAGAGTCCTCCTTGCAAAGGAAGGTGTTTTTACTTGTAATTCCAAACTATTACAACTCTGATTCTGCTCATCACAACCCCATTGACCATCTCCATTTTCCCACCTGCCAAAGCTTATTTCAGAATCGGTCCTCACATCACCATCCCCCTTCTTCATCTTCAAATCATCACCGGCAACAACATTTTTATTCACTGGAAATCGAAAGGAAAAGGCCCTTCTTGAAGAATCCTCTGGTGAATTCTGCTTCACCTTTTTCCCTCTAAGCCATATCTTTGATATAGAAAAGCTCTCTCTCTTGCTTCTACCAATGCCATTACCGCTGCTCGAAACAATACTAGCAGTCCCGTTAACTTCAACACTTTTAAGGCTTTCAAAACCATCAAATTCTCTTCTTGATTCACAATCACATTCAGACATTGCTGGCCTGTGACCAGGTGTTAGAGGCAAAGTAGGCTTCTTGCTTGACTGCTTCTTCATTGGAGTCCTTATAGGTACTTGCAATGAAGAATTCTCATCCAATACATACTCAAATGACCCCATAGAATAGCACCTTCTTGAATCAACATTAATAGTGCTACTCCCTTCACCATTATCCACATTCCTAAACTTTCCTAGCTTAACAGGAACAACCTTATCCCATGAATCCACTACTATTGTAGGGGCAGAATCTGGGACAGAATCATCTTTTGTCAAGATTTCA
>Ga0307515_10005710_pt1 | contig 25131 bp, 26 predicted proteins | sample 17_EM_MG_FD_194513 | JGI IMG/M metagenome (GOLD analysis project Ga0307515, IMG submission 194513) | Populus trichocarpa ectomycorrhiza microbial communities from riparian zone in the Pacific Northwest, United States - 17_EM | ecosystem: Host-associated > Plants > Roots > Unclassified | place... | reverse complement strand
TCGGCGTTCTGGAGCAGCTCGGGCGAGGCGACGCTTCGATCACGGAGCTTGCCGAGAAGTTCCACATGACCCTCACGGGCATGAAGAAGCATGTCGGCGTCCTGGAGCAGGCGGGGCTGGTCACCACGGAGAAAATCGGACGCGTGCGGACCTGCAAGCTCGGGCTGCGCCGGCTGGAGGAAGAGGCGGCATGGATCGAGAGCTACCGCCAGCTCTGGGATGCACGCTTCGATGCGTTGGACGAGATTGTCGAGGAATTGAAACAAAGGGAGAAAGCAGATGGACAAAAGAAGTGAGAGTGAGCCCATGAACAGTCGCACGACGATCGAACGGAGGTCCGAGCGCGAGCTGGTCGTGACGCGCACCTTCAACGGCCCGGCGCGCATCGTCTATGAGGCGTGGACCAGGCCCGAACTGTTCATGCGCTGGTGGGCCCCGAAGTCGATGGGCGTGCCCCTGCTGTCCTGCGAGATGGATGTTCGTGTCGGAGGCGGCTACCGCGTCGCCTTTGGCCAGGATGCCTCAAGCGCCATGGAATTCTTCGGCAAGTATCTCGAAGTGATCCCGAACGCGCGCCTCGTCTGGACGAACGAGGAGAGCGAAGATGCCGCCGTGACCACGGTGACCTTCGAGGACAAAGGCGACGTGACGCTTCTGACCCTCTCCGAACTCTATCCCTCGAAGGAAGCGCTCGACGAGGCCGTCGAAGGAATGGAAGGCGGCATGCCCGAACAGTTCGAGCAGCTGGACGAACTGCTCGCCGCCTTGGGCGCAAGCGCGGGAGGATCTTGACGCCGTCAGTCGTGCGGCCATCGCGCCGGTTGCGATACGGCGTTACATTCGCGGATTGAACGCCGCCGCTTTCCAAGCGATCGCGGCTCGGCTTCCGACCGGATGACGGCAAGCGTCGCCGGCAACCTTGCCGGGCGTCAGTCGCGCGATATGGACAGCCCTACGAGAAGCGGAGCGTACGCGGCGAGCCTGCGGGATACGAACTCCGTGAAGAGCCGCACGCGCTTCGTCTTGCGTGTGTCCCCCTGTGTGAGAAGCCAGAGCGTTCCGTACATGTGAAGGTCGGTGCCTGGCACCCTCACCAGAAGGGGGTCGGCATCTCCGACGAAACACGGCAGCGTCGTGATCCCGAGCCCTTGCCGGACCGCAGCGATCTGCGCCTCGCCGTCCGTGGTCCTGAATGGAACGCCCGTGGTGCGAACCTCACCCGCGCTGGCCCAATCCGGAATTCCATGAATGCTGATGACGATCCACCGGATGGGATCAGGCGCGCCCGCACGCCATGCAGCCAGTCGGTCGCGGGACATGTAGACGCCGCCAAACACGTCAGGTCCCTTCAGGCCGTGAAGATTGAGCGGCAGGGTCTTGCGGTCGTAGACGACGCGGATCGCCACATCGGCCTCCCGGCTGGTCAAATTTGCCAGCTCGCCGGACGACAGGATTTCCATCTCGATATCCGGATGCAGACGCGCGAAATCGGCAAAGTCCGGCATCAGCAGGTGCGTCGCGAGGGGTGGCGCCAACGTCACCCGCAGAAGTCCGCGCACGCTCTGGTCGCGTCCGAAGACGCGTGTCTCCAGCTGGTGCGACGATGCTTCCATCTGGTTCGCGAGCTCGAGGACCTCCTCGCCCGCAGCCGTCATGCGGTAGCCCGAAGGCAGCTTTTCGAACATCTGCGCCCCGAGGCGGTCCTCGAGCTGGGCGATGCGGCGCAGCACGGTTGAATGATTCACCCCGAGGCCCTCGGCGGCGGCGCGCACGGAGCCTCCGCGCGCCACGGCGAGGAAGTAGCGAATGTCATCCCAGTCAATCATGGTGCAATCCGGCACCACCTGGTGCGCTCTCCAAAACCCGTATTCCCATCCATCCTAGAGCAAAACAGGCACTCAGACCAGAATATCGCGTCACCCGGATCGTTTTCGCACCACCGATGTGCGCGCTTGCGCACTCAACAACGGACGCCGGCCAACCCATTTCGGGGGTCTCGGAGGCAAACGCTGTCCGACACCACGAAAGGAAAAATCATGGGAAAGCTCGAAGGTAAGATTGCAGTCATCACGGGTGGATCGAGCGGCATGGCGTTGCAGAGCGCCAAGCTGTTCGTTGAAGAAGGCGCCTATGTCTTCATCATGGGCCGGAGACAGGAGGCGCTGGACGAGGCCGTCAAGCTGATCGGCCGGAACGTGACCGGCGTGCGCGGCGACGCGGCCAATCTCGGCGACCTCGACCGCCTCTTCGATACGGTCAAGCGGGAAAAAGGCAAGATCGACGTCCTGTATGCGAGTGCCGGCACGGGTGAAGCCGTCCCACTGGGCGAGATTACCGAGCAGCATTTCGATACCACCTTCGGTCTGAATACGCGCGGCACGCTGTTTACCGTTCAAAAGGCGTTGCCGCTGTTCAACGATGGCGGATCGATCTTCATGACGGGGTCAGTTGCTTCGATCAAAGGGTTTCCTGGCTACAGTGTGTATGCGGCGAGCAAGGCGGCGCTGCACGCATTCGCACGCGGGTGGCTCAACGAACTCAGGGGCAGGAATATCCGGGTGAACGTGCTGCATCCGGGCCCGATCGCCACACCGATGCAGGACAAAGTCCTCACCGAGGAGGCGAAGCAGATGTTCGAATCCCTGATCCCGCGGGGAAAGATGGGTCGTCCTGAAGAAATTGCGGCGGCCGCGCTGTTTCTCGCTTCAGACGATTCGAGCTTCGTGAATGGGGTGGAGTTGTCTGTCGATGGCGGCTTCTCGGCCATCTGAAATCGCACCGGACCGCCGGAAGCGACTGACCGGCGGGAACCGGCTTTTCCATGGTGGAACGACTTCCGTTTAACGGCCAGTCCGGCCGCGCGGACGTCAGACACGGCGAGACGTCTGCGCAAAGGTCGCCACACAGCAGAACGGATAACCCAGCGCCGTCGAACGCCAGGGTTTCAATATCAACACGATTGGAGAACCATTATGAGCTACGCAATTGTAGGATTCGGCAAGATAGGCCAGGCCCTCGCCCACGCCTTCGCCCGTAAAAACATCGACGTGACCGTCGCAAGCCGGCGGGCGCCCGAGGCACTGGCACCACAGGCTCGGGCGATTGGACCCACGGTCGTCGCCAGGTCGCTGCGGGAAGCCCTCGAGGCCGATACCATCATCCTGGCGATCCCGTTCGGCGAGCATCGCGACGTTGCGAAAGCCCTGCCGAGCTGGGAAGGCAAGACAATCATCGACGCGATGAACGCGTTTCCGGCCCCTCCTGAAGAGCTGGACGGCCTCCCCTCCTCCGCCTTCGTTGCGAGGTCATTCACCGGCGCCAAGTTCGTGAAAGGCTTCAATCACCTGATCGCAGCCACCCTGGCGACCGATCCGGACGTCGAGGGCGGGCACCGGGTTGTCTTTCTGTCCAGCGACGACGAGGACGCGATCGCTCCGGTGGCGGATTTGGCCAAACAACTCGGGTTCGCACCCGTGAAGCTCGGAAAGCTCAATGAGGGTGGCGCGCTGGTACACGCGCGCGGCCGCACCTGGGGCCAGTTGATCTTCCAGGATTTGTTCAAGAAGGAGCAGTAATCGATCTACCGTGTGGTCGATGCAGAAAACCGGTCGCGCGCTAACGTCTTCGAGCAGCGCGCGACCGAATACGGTACTCTCCCGTCACTCCCATTCGATCGTGCCGGGCGGCTTGCTCGTCACATCATAAACCACGCGGTTGATGCCACGCACCTCGTTGATGATGCGGGTGGCGGCGCGGCCGAGGAAGTCCATGTCGTAGTGGTAGAAATCGGCGGTCATGCCATCGACCGAGGTGACGGCGCGGAGCGCACAGACGAATTCGTAGGTGCGGCCGTCGCCCATGACGCCGACGGTCTGGACGGGGAGCAGCACGGCAAACGCCTGCCAGATGGCGTCGTAGAGGCCGGCCTTGCGGATTTCGTCGAGATAGACCGCATCGGCTTCGCGCAGGATTTCGAGCTTGTCGCGGGTGATGCCGCCCGGGCAGCGGATGGCAAGGCCGGGGCCTGGGAACGGGTGGCGGCCGATGAACGAGTCCGGCAGGCCGAGCTCCTTGCCGAGGATGCGGACCTCGTCCTTGAACAGTTCGCGCAACGGCTCGACCAGCTGCATGTTCATGCGAGCCGGAAGACCGCCGACATTGTGGTGCGACTTGATGGTGACCGAAGGGCCGCCGGTGAACGAGACGCTTTCGATCACATCCGGATAGAGTGTGCCCTGCGCGAGGAAATCGGCGCCGCCAAGCTTCTTGGCTTCCGCCTCGAACACGTCGATGAACAGGCGGCCGATCGTCTTGCGCTTGGTTTCCGGATCGCTCTCGCCTTCCAGCGCATTGATGAACATGTCGGAGGCATCGACATGCACCAGATGCAGATTGTAGTGCTCCTTGAACATGGCAACGACATCGGCCGCCTCGTTCTTGCGCATCAGGCCATGGTCGACGAGGATGCAGGTCAGCTGGGAGCCGACCGCTTCGTGGATCAGCAGAGCTGCGACCGAGCTGTCGACGCCGCCGGACAGGCCGCAGATGACGCGCTTGTCGCCGACCTGGGCGCGGATATTGGCAACGGCCTTGTCGCGATAGGCGGCCATCGACCAGTCGCCCTTGAGGCCGGCGATCTTGTGGACGAAATTGGCGAGAAGCTTGGCGCCATCGGGCGTGTGCACGACTTCCGGATGGAACTGCACGGCGTAGAATTTTTTTGCCTCGTTGGCGATGAAGGCAAACGGGGCATTGGGCGATGTCGCGACGACGTCGAAACCAGCCGGGATCGCCGTGACGCGATCGCCGTGGCTCATCCACACCTGATGACGGGAGCCGACAGTCCAGATGCCGTCATAGAGGGCGCATTCCTTGTCGATCTCGATGAAGGCGCGGCCGAACTCACGGTGATGGCCGGCCTCGACCTTGCCGCCAAGCTGTTCGCACATGGTCTGCTGGCCGTAGCAGATGCCGAGAACCGGCAGGCCGCTGTCGAACACCACTTGAGGCGCACGTGGGGAACCGATGTCGAGCGTGGAGGCAGGGCTGCCCGAGAGGATGATCGCCTTCGGATTGAGGCGCTTGAAGCCCTCTTCGGCGGACTGGAAGGGCACGATCTCGCAATAGACGCCGGTCTCGCGCACGCGGCGGGCGATCAGCTGCGTGACCTGGCTGCCGAAATCGATGATGAGAACGGTATCGGGATGGACTGTCTCGGTCATGAAACGCTTCCGCTGGCTTGGGGGATCTGATTGGGGAACTAGGCCGAGCCTTTAATTAAAGGCAGCGGCAAGCGCAACGATTACATTGCACCCGGACAATTTTGCGGCTTCAGACGGCGATTTCGCCTGATGCAACGGCCTTTTCCAGCGCATCGACGGCATTGGACAGCTTCTCATCGATCACGTGCAGATACTCGGTCCAGTCGCCGATATGCTTGAGCTCCACCCTGCCGTCGGAAATGCCGCGCAGGCCAATCAGCGGAATGCCGAAGGACTGGCAGGCACGCAGGACGGCAAAGGTTTCCATCTCGACCATATCGGCGGCGATGGTTTCATAGGTCGCGCCGGAAACGATGTTGGCGCCGGTCGAAAGGCTGGCCGTCTTGACGCCGGGAATGCGCAGCGGCAGATCGACGGTGACAGGCAGGTCGAGAAACGGTGTCGCGCCCTTTTCGAAGCCCAGCGGCGAGGCGTCCATGTCGCGATAGGCAACCGAGGTCGCCTGGTAGACCTCGGCCTGTTCGAGCTTTGCGGAACCGGCGGAACCGAGCGAGACCACGAGATCGGGCAGGCTGCCCCGGCCCGACAGTTCGGCCAGCGTGCGCGTCAGCGTGACAGCGGCCTCGACCGGGCCGACGCCGGTCATCAGCGGTGAGATGCGCTCGCGCAGGTGCACGCCATATTCGGCATCGACGGCCATGACGTAGAGCAGCGCCTTGCCCGCCACGGGCTTCAGTTCGAATGTCATCCTTCAATGCCCTCGCGTCCGCGGATCACCATCATCGTGCCGGTCATCGAGGCGATCAGCTTGGCCGGGCCATCCTGCGAAATCGCATAGCCGCGGCCGTCGGAGACGATGATCGTCGTGCCGGGTTTGGTCACTTCGCCACGGAACAGGAAACGTTCGCCCCGGCCGGGCGACATCAGGTTGACCTTGAACTCGATGGTCAGGATCGAGGCATCCGGATCGATCACCGAATAGGCCGCATAGGTGCCGGCAGCATCAAGAGCGGCCGAAATGATCCCCGCGTGCAGAAATCCGTGCTGCTGGGTCAGCTTCTCGTCGAACGGAAGCTCGATCTCGACCGACCCCTGCTCGACCCGCGTCAGCTCGGCGCCGATCGTCGCCATGGCGGCCTGTCTGCCGAAGCTGTTGCGGATGCGCTCGCGAAATTCCACCGTGTGCTCTCTGTCGTCTCAGTTTCTGGTCACCGTTGCACAGACAGTCGCATGGCGGAAAAACAAGGACAAGCCTCAATTCATGAGGAAAATCGATGTGTTGAGCAAAGTGGCAAAGGCAACCCAGGCAAGATAGGGCAGGAACAGCAACGCCGACAGATAATCCTGTTTCCGGCTAGTGGCGATGAAGCCGACGATCGAAATCAAAAGTGCGATGATGACGATCAGCGCCAAAGCGATCTCGTGCAGCCCGAAGAACAGCGGCGACCAGGCAAAATTGAAGATCGTCTGCGCCACCCAGAAGCGCATTGCGGCGGTCTGGCGATGATGGAGAAACGTGCGGGCGCCGACAAAGCCGATGACGACGTAAAGCACCGACCAGGCCGGCGCGAAAATCCAGTTCGGCGGGTTGAATGAAGGCTTGGCCAGCGACTGGTACCATTCGCCGGGAATATTGTTGATGCCGATGAGCAGGCCGCAGCCAAGAACGGCTGTGATGAAGAGGGTATGGATGATGAAGCGGTTCATGCGGCGGACATAGGGCATCTCCGAGCAAGCGCCAGCCGCCGGGAGCTTTAAATTTGCGGTCGGCAATCCCCATATCGATTGCATGGAAGAACACGGAATCTTCGCGATAAGGCCGGGTACCGGCGACGACCTGTTCATGATCGCCGGAGTGCTGGTCGATACATGGCGCTCGACCTTTCGCGGCCTGCTGGCAGACGACTTTCTCGACGGCATGTCGCGCGAGGAGCAGGCTGTACGCCATGCGCAGCGCATGGGCGCTTCGGGTGTGTCCTATCTGGTCGCGGTGGAGCCGTTGGCGGGCGAGGTCATCGGTTTTGCCAATTTCGGGCCGGGACGCGGCACGGTGCCCGACGATATCCACGAGATCTATGCGCTGTATGTCCGGGCTGAGCATCAGGGTTCGGGGATCGGCACCGCATTGGTCTGCTCGACGGCCCTGCATTGTGCCGGGCAAGGCGCGAAGGCTCTCTTTGCCTGGGTGCTGACCAGCAATCCCAACCGGCAATTCTACGAGAGACTCGGGGCACGCGCGGTCGAAACGACCAGCATCTGGCTGGACAACAGACGCTATGAGCAGGTTGCTTATCTCTGGGAGGATATAAGCCCTCTCTTAAAGCGCTGACAGACCTTTGCTCAGAGCTTGCCGATCCCGACGATGTGCTGGTCCCAGGCGACCCGGCTTTGGGTTTCGCCAAACGTGCCCGAATAGGACGATGCAACGAAGCCATGCGCCGATGGCGCGATCCCGGCCGCATCGGCAAGACTGTCCTGCCGCACGACCTTCCCCGTCTTCGCATCGATCGTCACCGCCGTGCCGCCCTTCGGCGATGTCAGACCCACCAGCCCGTCATGGCGATTGACCGCGATGGCGCCGACATAGTTGGCAAGCGCCAGCGTCGTTTCCTCCGGTAGATCGAGAAAACGAATGTCTTCGCCGCGCGAAAACGAACCGGCAAGCGGCGGCAGGTCGTTGCGGGCGCCTTCGTACTGGCAGGCGAACCAGATTTTGCCATCGGCATCGATATCGACGTGGCGGGTCGAAAGCTGCCGTAGATTGTCCGGCATGGCATGGCGCTCGATGAGCGCGCCGTTCGCGGTATCGATCAGCGCCAGCGACGGTTCCATATGGTCGAGATTGAGCTTGGTGCGGCCGAAATCCGGATGGGTCTCGATGCCGCCATTGGCGACCACCAGCATCTTGCCGCCCTGCCCGAGCGTCATGTCGTGCGGGCCGACGCCATAGGACGGAAACTCGCCTATGCGGGAAAAATTGTTCGTGCCGTCATAGACCCCGATCATGCCGCGATTGTTGGCGAAATCGTTCTCGGTGGCATAGAGCAGGCGGCCATCGACGGAAAAACAGCCATGGCCATAGAAGTGGCGGCCTTCGACCGAGGTGATGACGATCGGCTCGACGCTGTCATCCGGCGCGAAAATCATCGCATAGGTACCGGGGCGGCGGGCAAAGGCGACGGCGCGGTTGGTGACCGGCGCGTAGGTCATACCATGCGCGCGGGCGGGCAACGGGACCCGCTCGATAATCTCTCCAGCCTCGGTCAGTGTCGCCACGCCATAGGACCCATCCGGCGCCATGAAGGCAGAGGCATAGATCGCGTCGGTGCGTGCCAGCGCGAAGGCGGCTTCAGGCGCAAGCGCCGCCGCCCAGGCGGCACCCGCCATTGTCAGGAAGGTGCGGCGGTCGGTAAGGATTTGGCTGGTGGGGATGTTTCGATATGCCATGAGAACAGATCCAAATTGACCGGCTTGGCCTCTCCCTCTCCGTCATTCCTGTGCTTGTCACAGGAATCCAGCCACGCGACGTCCGTCGCGTGAAAGAAGTCTCTCGCTCACGGACGTGAGCGGGCTGGATCCCCGCCACAGGTGCGAAGATGACGGAGAATCCGGAGAATCGCCAGAGAAAATAACCAAAACTAAAGCCAGCCCCGCCGCTTGAAATAGAGGAAGGGCAGCACGGCCGACAGTACCATCATGAACAGGGCCATCGGATAACCCAGCTGGAATTTCAGCTCCGGTATGACATCGAAATTCATGCCGTAGATCGAGGCGACCAGTGTCGGCGGCAGGAAGACGACGGCGGCCACCGAGAAGATCTTGATGATCTGGTTCTGCTCGAGATTGATCAGGCCCAGCGTCGCATCGAGCAGGAAGTTGATCTTGTTCGACAGGAACAGCGCGTGATCGCCGAGCGATGCCGCATCGCGCTGGATCAGCTTGACGCGTTGGCGGCTTTCCTTGGCCGCCTTGCGCGTGCCGATCCCATCAAGCGCCGTATGATAGGCAACGAGACGGCCGACGCTGACCAGACTTTCGCGGATGACGCTGAGGAAATCTCCCTTCTGGCCGATCCGCTCGATCAGTGACTGAAGATCGCGGGTCTTTTTCGTGGCGCTGGAATTGCTCTTGCGGAACACCTCGCGCGAGATGCCGTCGATTTCGTTGCCGATCCGCTCCAAGGCGTCAGCGGTGCGGTCGATCATCGCTTCCAGAAGGCCGAGCATGACCAGTTCCCCGCTTTCGCAGGAGATACCGTTCAGGCGCTGCATGCGCGCCGCATAGAGGTGAAACGGCTTCGGGTCGGCATGGCGCACCGTCACCAGCGTCGTGCCCTTCAGGATGAAGGTGACGGGCACCTTGACCGGATTGTCGCCATCGAGTTCGGTCGCCGCCGTCATGGTCATGAACTCGGCGCCGTCTTCCTGATACAGCCGATCGGAGAGCTCGATCTCCTGCATTTCATCGCGCGTCGGGATTTCGATGCCGAGATGCTGCTCGACGATGCGGGTTTCGTCCTGGGCAGGATTGAACAGGTCGAACCAGACGATCGGAGTGGTTTCAACCAGTTCCGTGGTGGGCTCAAGCAGGGCAAGGTGATTGTTCTGGCTTGTGTAGATGCGCAGCATATCGGGTTCCAATCTGGCAAGTCTGTCGACCGCCAGCGAACCCCTTGTCATCAGGGCCTGACGGTCGAGAAAATCGAAGCGCTACTTCGACTGTCGGGGTTCATGATCCGTTGATCCTTGTTTGTCCGTGTCCGCGAATGGGTCACGGACGATCCATTGCGCCAATGTCCGTTTGTTGTCAACCGCTTGCGGCGGCTGGCAATGCGGCCTGCGACGCTCAATCGCCGTCGGCGAACGAGAAGCCCGCGCCAAGCCCGATTGCTGCGCCGAAGTCGAGGTTCAGACGCTGCAGGACATCGTTGGTGTTTTGCAGGATGCGGTTCAGCCTGCCGCGCTGCTCGTCGTCGGCAATCGCCTCGTCGATCGGCAGATCGATCTGGTCGGCGTCATCGACGATGGCCTGCAGGACATAGTTGACTGCGCTGACGACGGATTGGTCCTCCTTCGGCAGCAGCGCCTGCATGTCGGCAGCGTTGAACAGGGTCTGCAGCGCCGTGAAGTTCGCAGAGAGCGCCGGCATGGTATTGCCGGAGCGCCAGTAGATTGCCATTTTCGGATGGCCCTTGTCAGGCTCGCCCTTGATGATGCCGGCATAGAACGGCCGCAGCCGCTGGTCCCTGATGCTTTCGACGCCGTGGACGAGAATGCCGAGCAGTTCGGTCGCGGCCTCCTTGCCATCCCTGTACAGGGGATTGGCCGGACCGGGATTCTTCCAGGCGGCCTGGACGCCGTCCGGCTTCTCCCACTCGGCAAGAAGCTCGGCGGCCACCGATTTCAGATTGTCGGCGATCGCGGCGCCATAGCGACAGCGAAAGCCGTTCGTCTCGGACGGCAGAACCTCGGCGCCCGTTCCGTAGAGAACATATTCCAGCGCGCCGAGGCCTTGCGCTGCAACGCTCTTGCCCTTCAGGGTGTCCGCCGAGGTCGCGGTTTCGTCATTGGTCGCCAGAATGCGCTGGACCTGTTTCAGGCCCGTGCTCTTGCGATCGGGAAAGAACAGGAAGCGCTCGAAGCGGTTGCCTTCGATCACCGGTCCGACGCGGACGATCTCGATCGTCGACCATTGCTGGACGACTTCGTCAAAGCTCATCTGGACATCGCCGAGCGTCTCGTCGGACGGTTTTTCGCAGAGCATGTGCGCGGCCTCGGCGAGCGCTTCCGTTCCCTCTGCCAGGTCGCGGTAGCCGGGGCGGATGAAATCATCGACGGCCTTCTGCATCACGCCGGGCACGGCATCCTGTTTCAGCCCGGCGCGCGGCGGTGAAATCTCTTCGGAATCCTGAGCCAAAGCGGGCAGAGACAGGAAGGCAAGGCCAAGGCCGAGAAGCAGGATATGCCGGTGGCGCATCAAAGAGACTCCAGGAATGTGATCAGGGCTTGTCTATCGGCTTTTTCAAGTTCGGCAAACCGGTGGCGGGCCTTTGCCGCCTCGCCGCCATGCCAGAGAACGGCTTCCGTCAGATTGCGGGCGCGACCGTCATGCAGGAAGAACGTATGCCCGCTCACCACCTTCGTCAGACCGATACCCCAAAGCGGCGGCGTGCGCCATTCGCTGCCCGATGCTTCGCCCACCTGCTGGCCGTCGGCAAGACCGTCGCCCATGTCATGCAGCAGAAAATCAGAATAGGGCCAGATCAGCTGGAAGGCATGCGCCTTGTTGCCGGCATCGCGGCGGGTGACGAATTTCGGTACATGGCAGGAAATGCAGCCGGTTTCGTAAAAAACCTTCTTGCCCGCCAGCGTTTCGGCAAAGCTTGCCTTGCGCCGCGCAGGGACCGCCAGGTTTTCGGAATAGAAGGTGATGAGATCGAGGACGGGATCGGGCGCTTCCGTATCACCCAGCCGCGCCTGCACGCCGTCGGCCATGGCGAGACAGGCGGCCTGGGCGGGCGTGCAATCGCCGTGGCTGCGTTTAGCGGCGGGCGAGGAGATACCGATATCTCCGGCCAGCGCGTCGGCGGCCTGCTGGCGCACCGTGGCACTCTGCGCCTTCCAGCCGAAGCGGCCGAGCACAAGCTTGCCAGACGCCGGATCGCGCACCAGCGCCGGCCTGCCACTTATGCCGTCGCCGTCTCTGTCATCCGGATCCGCATTCGCGATGATATCGGCCGGGTGAATGGCTTCTACCAATCCGAGCCCGCCCATCGCCTGGGTGACGCGGGGCGACAGTGTCGTCGTTTCATCAAGAGCGCCGTAGCCGAGGCTCTCGATCGTATAATCCGGCTTGCGCAGGAAAACCGTTTCGCCGCCGGCAAGCGTCACAGACGTCTCGGTATAGCTGATCTTCATATGGCCTTCGGCGGGCAAGCCCGGAACCGCGCTGTCCTGCAATTGCGCGCCATAGACCGGATCAGGAAAATTCAGCACGTCGTGGGCAGCAATGGCCGCCCGCTCCGCATCCGTTTTCGGTGCACGGGCAAGGCGCAGGAACATCGAGGTTGCATCCACAGCTCCTTCCGGCGGATGCCCGCGTCCATCCTTCAGATGGCAGGTCTGGCAGGCACGGGCATTGTAGAGCGGGCCCAGACCATCCGACGCCTGCGTCGAGGAGGGCGAAGAGACCCAGAGCTTGCGAAACAGCGCATTGCCGAGCTTGAAGCTCTCTTCCTCGGCAAAGGTGATGTTGGCGGAAAACTGCGAGAAACTGTCCTGGTTGACGGATGCGATGGACGTGCCCGCACCACCGGACATGGCCTCGAATGTCTCCGGCTTGGAGAAGTTGGTAACGGGGCGGGTGACTGCTTGGACGCGCCGCCGGTCGGCGTCAGTCAGGTCGTCACGGCTGGAGGACAGTGGGATTGTTTCTGCAAGACTTTCCGTTTTTGCGGAAGCCTTACCCCCCTCTGCCCTGTCGGGCATCTCCCCCTCAAGGGGGGAGATCGAAGTGGCAACCTCACGCCCCTCTTCTCGCCTTGAGGTTCCGGTTGTCTCTCCTGCGAAAGGGGCGGCTGGCTCGGAACCGATCTCTTCCCTTGAGGGGGAGAGGTCACGCAGTGACAGAGAGGGGTATGCCGCCTCAAACGCAGCGCTCTCGCCAAAAACGGAAAAACCGCCCGCCGCTAGCGATAACGCAGCGGCAAGCGGCAAAATCAGGTGTCGGACAAGCCAAGCACGCATTCAGAAAAAACCGGGCCGCTCACGACACGCGACGGCCCGCCTTTGCTTTCTCATTTGAAGACAGCGTTAGGATTATCCAGGCTGTCGGAACCTTCAAGCTCGATTGCGCCGAGATCCAGCGACGCAATGACGCGCTCGACCGTCTTTGCCTGTGCAACGAGGCCATCAATGGCCGCCTGAACGACGGCATTGCCCTCGGTATTGCCCTCGCCGATCATCTGGTCATATTTTTCGACCGTCTCGCCGCGCTTCGCCATCGCCTGCATCGCTGCCATGGTGGTGGCCAGCTTTTCCTTCATTTCCTTGTCGAGTGCCGGATCCTTGGCGGCGACGAGTTCGGACAGCGAAGGCCCCGTCAGCTTGGTTCCGTCGACCTTGGTATACTCGCCAAGATAGGCCGCCTGGATGCCGATCGCGTCGTGCAGATGCGAGTTGTAGGTGTTGTCGGAGAAGCAATCATGCTCTTCTTCGGGATCATGCAGCAGCAGACCGAGCTTCATGCGCTCGCCGGCCAGTTCGCCGTAGGACAGCGAGCCCATGCCCGTCAGGATCGCGCCGATGCCGGCCTTAGGGTCGGCTTCGACGTTCTTTGTCGCGGCGCCGTCCGGCGCCCAGTTGGCGACCATGTCCTTGAGGTCGGAAACCAGCAGGTCGCTGGCAGCCTTCAGGTAGGCGGCGCGGCGGTCGCAATTGCCGTTGGTGCAGGCCTTGGTGTCGTAATCGGTGAAGGGGCGGTTGCCGGCGCCCGGACCGGTACCGTTCAGGTCCTGGCCCCAGAGCAGGAACTCGATGGCGTGGTAGCCGGTTGCGACGTTCGCCTCGATGCCGCCTGCTTCCTGCAGCGTGCCCGACAGGAATTCCGGCGTGATGTTGGTGGCATCCACGTCCTTGCCGTCGATCTTGATGGTCTTGTTGGCGATGACGTTGGCGGTGAACAGCGCGTTCTCGTCGCTTTCCGCGCCATAGCTCGGATCGACATAATCGATCAGGCCTTCGTCCAGCGGCCAGGCATTGACCTTGCCTTCCCACTCGTCGACGATCGGGTTGCCGAAACGATAGACTTCGGTTTCCTGATAGGGGTTGCGGGCAGCAAGCCAGGCTTCGCGCGCCGCTTTCAACGTCGCTTCGCTCGGGGTGGCGATCAGCGCGTCGACGGCCTTGTCGAGCGTTTCGGCAGTCGAGAGCGCGTCCGAATATTTGGCGAAAGCCACGTCGGCATAATGCTTGACGACGGCTGCCGCGTCGGTTGCGGCCTGCGCCGGCTGCAGCGCGAGCATGGAGGTTGCAGTTGCAAGCGCCAACGCGGCGTTGCGAAGGAATGATGTGGTCATGACCTCTCCTGGTATCTTTCCGAAGGAATTCGGCGTTCCCCGCCGCCCGGTGTCGCCGGTCGCGCAAGCCGCGCGGCCCGGGATATGGACGTGGCTGTTCAGCCCGGTTTTCATGAACCAAAACTAAACTTGTGTCAAAGCGTATAGTTTAGAACATTTTCAATGTAGGAGGGGATGCAAATTCGAAGGACAACGGACACCGTTCAGGCCTTGCGGCCCATCAGGCAGAAGAAGAAACCATCGGTATCGGTGGATGCCGGCGTCAGCGTCACGGTCTTCATGTCGGCCGACCACGGCTGCTTCTTGTCGGTGCCGAAGAGATCGGCCCAGACATCCGCGGCAGACAGGATTTCGAATTCCGGATTGTCCTCGCAGAATGCGTAGACCTGCGCCTCGTTTTCCTCCGGCAGCACCGAGCATGTGACATAGATGAGATGACCGCCGGGACGCACGAAGGGGGCAGCCCCGGAAAGCGCTTCCTGCTGCTGGCCCAGCCGCTCCTCGAGATTCTTCTGCGTCAGCCGCCATTTCGTGTCGGGACGGCGGCGCCAGGTACCGGTGCCGGTGCAGGGTGCATCGACCAGGACACGGTCGAATTTGCCGGCAAACGGCATAAGGCCATCCAGCCGGTCATGAACCTGGACATTGCGGGTGCCCGCCCGCTTCAGCCGCTCGATGATCGGCGCGAGGCGCTTACGGTCGGTATCATAAGCGTGGATCTGGCCCTTGTTGTTCATGGCCGCGGCCATCGCCAGCGTCTTGCCGCCGCCGCCGGCGCAGTAATCGAGGATCTGGTCGCCTTCTTTCGGCATGACGAGATCGGCGACGATCTGCGAGCCTTCGTCCTGAACCTCGAACCAGCCTTTTTCGAAGGAGATTTCCGCCGTGACGTTGGGCAGGCGCGAAGCGCCCTCGCCCGCCTGGACGCGGATCCCATTCCGGGCAATCGCGGTCGGCTCGACGGCGCTGCGATCCAGCGCCTTCAGGACCTTTTCGCGCGTTGCCTTCAGGGTGTTGACACGCAGGTCGAGTGCCGGGCGGCCAGCCAGGGCCTGTGCCTCTGCGAGCCAGTCTTCATCGAAGTTTTCTTCAAAGGACGGCTGAATCCATTCCGGGATATCGCCCTGGACATGCAAAGGCGCATCTTCGAGTGTGCGGGCGGCAAAAGCTGCGACCATTGCATCCGTGAGAGGCTCGGGGGCGAACTTGTCGCCCTCCAGCTCACCGGCCAGTTGCTCGGGGGAAACGCCCCACTGGCGGAACATGACGGCATGGCCGAGTGCGGCGGCGCTGTCGCTGTCCATCAGATAAGCGTGCGACAGCTTCATGCGCAGGGCGTCATAGACGATGTTGCCGATCGCGGCGCGGTCGCCGGACCCGGCAAAACGATGTGCCAATCCCCAATCCTTGAGGGCATCGGCAACGGGACGCTTGCGCGTCTCTATATCGGCAAGAACCTCAATGGCTCCGGCGAGCCTGCCACCCAGTCGCATCTTTCAAACTCCATTTTCCGCCGTGGTAGCGGTGATGGCCGTCAAGAGCAAGCCGGGAGGCGCTAGCGCGTGACGATTGCTGACCAGATGCGAGGCTTATGGCCGATGTGGAAGGCGCGGGCCTTCCTCGATCGAGCCGGATCAAACCCTGCCGGAACAAAACCCCGACAGGCACGTTCACTGTCAGCTGACGACGCGATAACAGACGCTGGCGGTTCCCGAGCTGATCATGCCGATATGGGAGGCAGCAGCCTTGGAAAGATCGATGACGCGGCCGCGGATGAAAGGGCCACGATCGTTGATGCGAACGACGACAGTCTTGCCGTTGCGCTTGTTGGTGACGGCGACCTTGGTGCCGAACTTGAGGTTCCTGTGCGCTGCCGTCAGATAGGAAGCGTTCATCCGCTCACCCGACGCCGTGCGCGACGAGAGCGCGTACCACGATGCGCCGCCGCAACCGGTTCCGGCTGCCTGGCTTGGTGTCACAGATGTAAGAGTTGCCCCCACGGCAAAAACTGCTGCCAGCGCAGCAGATGCGAATTTCATCTTGATCAAACAGATGACCCCTTCGTTTGAAATTTAGTCAAGTCTTACGAAGGGTGTGCTTGTCGGGGTGAAAAATGGCGAAAAAGTGCTTCAACCCTTAACTTTGCATTAGGATATATTGACGATCTGCGAAAAATTAAAATTACGAAATATTGAATTGCTGTCACATATCCGCAGAAAAGCTTTGGAATCAGTCGGTAGTCTGAAAACGCGTGGTCCCGCCGCCATGAGCTCGTATCGGCATATTAAAATTGATTGAATTTTTTGAAATTGGCTAAATCCCGCCGATCTCCAAGCTCGAGAACATCATAATCTCGCTCAGGTTGCATTCAATTGGCAGAGTATTGGCAGATCTTCTATCCATTTTTATAGATAAAACCGGAAATCCGGCATTGATGTTTCGGCCACATCTCCCTTCATCTGTCAGCATTAGCTCATAAACTATCGCGGGTGGCCGTTACTTGAAATATCAACCGCGCCAGCGCCCGCCGCTCCACAAATCCGCTAGCGAAATCCGATAGTCCGGGAAGCGAAAGACGAAGCCGAGGTCGCGCAGGCGCGTGTTGGAAACCCGCTTGTTCTCGCCATAGAAAGACCGCGCCATCGGCGAAAGCTCGGCGGTCTCAAAGGGGGTTTCCGGAGGCGGAGCCACCCCCATCAGGCGCGCGGCTTCTGCCACGATATCCTGCGGCGGCGCCGGCTCGTGATCGGTGACATTGAAGATGCCGCCAATGGAGCGCCCGGACAGGAACACAACGGCACCGGCGATATCCTCGACACGGATACGATTGAAGACCTGGTTGGGCTTGATCAGCCGACGCGCCGTGCCGGCGGCAAGATTGCAGAAGGCGTTGCGGCCGGGACCGTAGATGCCGGAAAGCCGCAGCACCGCGACCGGGATATTGCCCTCCTCACCGAAGGCGAGCCAGGCTCTTTCAGCGGCGACACGCTCCACCGAGCGGGCCGAGACCGGCTCCAGTGACGCCTCCTCCGTCACCCATGCGCCGCCATGATCGCCATAGACGCCGACGGTCGAGAGATAGCCCGCCCATTTCAGGTTGGGCATCAGTTCGGCGATCGGCGGCGTTTCATGACGCATCATCGGATCACCATCACGACCCGGCGCGATGGACTGGATCAGATGCGTCGCACGTTTCATGACGGCGGCGAGTTCCGGCGAAATATTGGCGCCGTCATAGACAAGGGCATCGATGCCGCGCTGACGAAGGCCGGCGATCTTGTCTTCCGAGCGTGTGGTCCCCGTCACCGATTGTGCCAAGGGCAAAAAGGCTTCGGCAATTGCCGAGCCGGAAAAACCGGCACCGAGAATCAGAACATGCATCAGACAACTCCTGCCAGTTTCCATTCGGCGAGAACCTCGGGATCGGCGTCGCCATGCCGTCTTGCCGCAAAACCCGAGAAATCGCCAGCACTCATCAGCCGCGACAACGCCCAGATGGCCATCCCACGGACTGTCGGCGATATGTCGCTCGACAGGGCAACACAGATATCGATCAGGCTCGCGTCGCCGGAATTGCCGGCGGCGATCAGACAGTTGCGAACAAACCGGTCGCGGCCGATGCGCTTGACCGGCGAGCCGGAGAAGAACGTACGGAACCGGCTATCGTCGAGCATCAGCAGAAACGACAGCTGCGGCGCCTTCAGATCCTCGCGCGCCTTCAGCTTCATTTCCGAAGCCGCGGCGGCGAACTTGTTCCAGGGACAGGCGGCAAGGCAGTCGTCGCAGCCGTAGATGCGGTTGCCGATCAACGGGCGGATGGCAGGGTCGATCGGCCCCTTGTGTTCGATCGTCAGATAGGAGATGCAGCGGCGCGCATCGATCTTGTAGGGTGCCGGAAAGGCATCCGTCGGGCAGGCGTCGAGACAGGCGCGGCAGGAACCGCAGTGATCCCGTTCCGGCTCGTCGATGAGCAGGTCAGCCGTGGTGAAGAGGCTGCCCAGGAACAGCCAGGAGCCGAATTCGCGGCTGACGAGGTTGGTATGCTTTCCCTGCCAGCCGAGGCCCGCCTGCTCGGCAAGCGGTTTTTCCATTACCGGCGCCGTATCGACGAAGACCTTGACGTCTTCGCCGGCCCTTGCGGCGAAACGGGTCGCGACGTCCTTCAGCCTGCCTTTGATGACATCGTGATAGTCGCGGTTCTGCGCATAGACGGAAATCGCGCCGCGATCAGGCTTGGAGAGTATCGAGCGCGGGTCCTCGCCGGGGCCGTAGTTCATGCCGAACAGCACAATCGAACGCACGTCGCTCCACAGCACACGCGGGTCGGACCGGCGGCCAGCCGTTTCCGCCATCCAGTCCATCGTGCCGTGATATCCAAGGTCCAGAAAATCGGCGAGCCGTTCCGGCGCGTGTGGAATTGAGTCGGGAAGCGTTACCCGGCAGACATCGAAACCCTTGTCGCGGGCCTCGTCCTTCAGGAAGCGGGTGAGCGTCCGGCGCCTCTTGTCGTGCTTCTCCTCATGGAGTGCATCGGCGGGCACGGACGTCTCCTATGGCTGGGGCATGATGCTGACCGAAAACCGCATCGCACTTTTCGGCATCATGCTCTAAAAATCCAGATCGGCGTAGTGGGAAACCGGCGTCACGCCGCGCACGCGCTCGGCAAGCAGCGGGCGGAAAGACGGCCGCGATTTCAGTCGCTGGTACCAGTCCTTGACGGGCGGCGCTTCCGACCAGTCGATCTCGCCAAGATAGTCCAGCACCGAGATGGCGGCCGCGGCAGCCAGATCGGCATAGGACAGCCGGTCGCCGGCGAGATAGGTGCGCGAGCCTGCAAGCCAGGCCAGGTATTTCAGGTGCTGGCGAATATTCGAGCGCGAGGTGCGCAGCATCTTGGAATCCGGCGCACCGCCGCCCTGGTCCGGCGTCATCTGCAACTTGAAGATACGTTCGCGCACCAGCGGCCGCGTCACGTCGGCTTCCATCTTCTGCAGGAACCATTCGACCAGCCGGCGGATCTCGGCGCGCTGGAAGGGATCCTCGGCCAGCAGCCGGCGGTCGCGCTTCAAAACGCCGTTGGTTTCATCAAGATACTCGGAAATCACCGTCGCGCCACAGAGCGCCCGCATGCTGTCGTCGACATAGACCGGAAGCGTGCCGGCCGGATTGAGTGTCAGGAAATCGCGCCGCTTCTCCCAGGGCTGTTCCTCCGCCAGTTCCGTCTGATAGCCGTATTCCGAAAGGATCAGGCGCACGAACCGGGAAGAAGTGGACATGGGGTGGTGATAAAGTGTCGGCATCGGATATCAGGTTTCGTCAGTTCGATTGGGAGGGGGACGGTTTTGTCGCGGTGGTTTCGTCTGGCCACGGCGCGTTTGAAAAAGCTATAGGAACTTGCTGCCGCAAATACAAGCGAATCAGCCAATGCCCTTCGATGGTCCCAAACCCTAACCTCCAATGCTTCAGGGATGCTTAATTCATGGCCGATCAATCGATCATCAGCGCTCTCATTCTTGGCCTCATAGAAGGCCTGACCGAATTCATTCCGGTGTCATCCACAGCCCATGTGCTGCTCGCCGGACATTTTCTCGGCTTCAAGTCGCCAGGCAACACGTTTGCCGTCCTCATTCAACTCGGCGCGATCCTTGCCATTCTGCTGGTCTATTTCCAGCGGCTGCTGTCGATCGCACGTGCCCTGCCCTCGAGCGCAAAGGCACGACAATTCGTCCTGTCGATCCTTCTCGCCTTCCTGCCGGCCGCGGTCATCGGCGCCATCGCGCATGATTTCATCAAGAGCGTGCTGTTCGAAACGCCGATGCTGATCTGCATCGTGCTGATCGTCGGCGGCGTCATTCTCTATGCGATCGACCGCATGCCCCTAAAACCGAAATACCGCGACGTCATGGACTATCCGCCATCACTCGCATTCAAAATAGGCCTGTTCCAGTGCCTGGCCATGATCCCCGGCACGTCCCGTTCGGGGGCGACAATCGCCGGCGCTTTGCTGATGGGAACGGACAAGCGCTCCGCTGCCGAATTCTCGTTCTTCCTGGCGATGCCCACCATGGCCGGGGCTTTCGCGCTCGACCTCTATAAGAACCGGGACGCGCTGAGCTTCGATGACGTATCGCTGATTGCGGTCGGCTTCATCGCCGCCTTCGTATCGGCCCTGCTGGTGGTGCGCTCGCTTCTGAATTTTGTCTCCAACCGCGGCTTCGCGCCATTCGCCATCTGGCGCATCATCGTCGGCACGGCCGGGCTTATCGGCCTCTGGCTGATCGGCTGACTGCAATAAAAAACCGCATGCATCCCGTTTAAGAGGATGCATGCGGTTCCTGGCCCCCGCCATAAATCGGTGCCGCCCCTTGCGAGGCGGAAAGTGTTACTTGCCGGCGAGCGTGTCGATCGACGCCGTCGTGCAGGGATCGACGCCATAGGCCGGCGCGCAGCCGCTGTGATTGCTGGCGACCGTCTTCGGCGCAGCGAAGGATCCAGCCAGGATGATAAGTGCCGCGCACGCAAAGAAAATCGCGATCGACTTGCCCATAAGGAATGTGCCTCTCAAGAGAATGTGACGGCGCCGATCATCCCCAAATGGAACGATGCGGCGCGGCTGCTGTCTATGCGCTGGAACAGCCGTTATCAATATCGATACATGTTGAATCGACGGTAAATGCCAATCGCTTTTTTGAGTGAGGCAGAACTGCAACGCTTTATTTTGAGACGGCCAAAAAGAAACCGCCGGTGGGCGCCGGCGGTTTTCACTGCAACCAAGACTTGACACCTTCCGCCGATGGGTCAGGCGGCGCTGCCGGACCGGCTGTACTGGCCCTGCGGACGGTAGCGCACCATGTAGGAGGGCAGCACCGCTTCGACCGAAGTGGCTTCGATGCCGAAGGCCTGCAGCGTGCGGCCATCGGCCTGCGCGGCGGTGGAAACAATGTTGTCGCTCTTCAGCAGCGTGACCTGATCGACGGTCAGCGGCGGCGCTATGAATGGAACCATGGATGCCACGGAGCCGATCATCGAGGCGATACCGAAGGGGATCGGCAGCAGCGTGCGCTTGCGATCGATCGTCTTCAGCATGATTTCGAGACAGTTCTTGAATGTCAGGATGTCCGGGCCACCAATTTCATAGATCCGCCCCTTGGCAACCTTGCCTTCGACGGCCTTTGCGACCGCTTCCGCAACGTCGGTGACATAGACCGGCTGGAACGCCGTATTGCCGCCGCCAACCAGCGGCAGGACCGGCGAGAAGCGGGACATTTCGGCGAACTTGTTGAAGAAGCTGTCCTCCGGACCGAAGACGATCGACGGCCGCAAGATCACGGCTTCCGGAACCGTTTCCAGGAGCGCCTTTTCAGCGCGGCCCTTGCTGCGGGCATAAAGCGATTCGCCATTGGCATCCGCGCCAATGGCAGAGATGTGCGTCAGCGTCGCGCCGACGCCACGCGCAGCCTCGGCCACGGCGCGGGCGCCAAAATCCTGAACCGAATCGAACGTGTTGCGGCCGGCCTCAAACAGGATACCGACGCAATTGACGACGTGATCGGCGCCCTGCACCGCGGCATCGACCGATTTACGGTAGCGCAGATTGGCCTGGACGAAGGAAATCTGGCCGACATTGCCCAGCGGCTGCAGGAAGCCTGCGAGATCGGGCCGGCGAACGGCGACACGGATGCGAAAACCGCGCCTGGCGAGCGCCCGCACCACATGACGGCCGACAAATCCGGACCCGCCGAAAACAGTGACGAGCGGCGGGAGATTGGACAAGGTCATGTGCAGGCACTCCTGATCTTCAGCATCGTGTATGTGAGCTACATAGCCCAATCATCGGACGACGGGAAGGCTTATCGCAACGGCTTTTCTGCCGCTTTCCGCCGCAGCCCCAGTTGCTCGTCAAACGCCTTCGACGACCACCATTTCGGCATCGGCAACTTCCTGCCGGATTGCGGCGGCGATTTGGTATTCCGGAGAATTGTAGCAATCGACCGCCGCCTGCAGCGACGGGAACTCGATCACCACGTTGCGGGCTCGCACATCGCCTTCCAGCCGCTGAAAAGCACCGCCGCGCGCGAGGAAATTCGCCCCGTATTTCTCGAACGCCGGCTTGGCGGCCGCGACGTAATCCTTGTAACGCTCGGCATCGCGGACATCGACCCGTGCAATCCAGTAGCCCTTCGCCATGACCTCTCCTTAATTTCATCGCAACCCGTTATTACTGCCTCGGCTTCTTCCGCCAAATTGTCTGGGCGGTCAAGACGGATAGAATGGCCGGCATCGACGGTGGGGCAAGCCGGCCTTATGGCTAAACTCGCGGGGCGGCAGACAGCGTTTCTGCTTCATCGATCCGGCGCACCCCTTCGGCAGCAGCGAAAGCCCGCTGGATTTCGCCCAGTTCAATACCGTCACCGCAAATCATCTGATCGGAGGCGCGCCGTCTCTCATCCGAAATTCCGACGTGACCAACAAAATCGCTGGCAACACGGACTGAATTATCCGGCAAGCGCCCCACTCATTTCGTCAAAAATGGCAAGCGCCGCGGCACGCGGGTCGTCAGCCTTGACGATCGGGCGGGCGACGACGAGATGGCTCGAACCGGCGGCAAGCGCATCGGCCGGGGTCATGACACGCTTCTGGTCGCCCTTGTCGCTACCGGCCGGCCGGATGCCGGGGGTGACGATCGCCAAGTCGGGTCCCACGATCTTGCGCACTGCCGAGGATTCCTCGGCCGAGCAGACGATGCCGCCCATGCCGGCGATGCGCGCCTGTTCGGCACGGCGCAGCACCAGCGTGTGCGGATCATATTCGTAACCGGCGTCGATGACGTCCTGCTCGTCCATGGAGGTCAGCACGGTGACGCCGAGCAGGCAGAGGTCCGATCCCCTTGCCGCCTCCACCGCCGCCCGCATGGCCTTCGGATAGGCGTGCAGGGTCAGCATCGACATGCCCATCTTGACGATGTTCTCGACGCCCTTGGCGACAGTGTTGTCGATGTCGAGCAATTTCATGTCGAGGAAGACTTTCTTGCCGTCACGAGCAAGATCGCGGGCGAACTCCAGCCCGCCGGCAAAGACCAGCTGATAGCCGATCTTGTAGAACAGCACGTCGTCGCCGAGCTTCTTGACGATTGTCTCGGCCTCGCCGATGGTCGGGATATCAAGGCCGACGATCAGCCGGTCGCGCGCGGACAAAGTCATTGTTGCCATCCTTGCCAGAGTTCCATGGCGGTCCAGTCGCATGCAAGGGAGCGGTCCGCAAGGGCAAATGCGAACAGATTGCCACCGCCACCCGACTGGTCGTGGCTGCGCGCAATCGGCAGGCCGGCCAGATGGCATTTCAGCAAAGTACCCACGCCGCCGTGCCCGACGAAGGCAATTGGCCTTGCCGGATCGTGCCCATCGAGCACGGCGGAGACAGCCGTCACAATCCGCTTCTGGGCATCAATGGCGCGCTCCCAACCATGGAAACTTTGCTGCGGGTTGGCGAAGAACCAGTTGGCCGCTTTTTCGAATTCGTCCGGAACCAGAAATCCGGTGGCCGACCGGTCATTTTCACCGGCATGCTCCAGCACCTCGACTTCAACGCCGCTCGCACGCGCCAAAATCGCCGCCGTTTGCAGCGCCTTGGTCTCGTCGCTGGAGAGAATACGGGTCAGCGCCCTTGCCCAATCGCATTGCGCTGCGGCCTCGGATCTGGCCACGCCAACATCGGACAGTCCCCAACGCGGAACCGGCACATCCGGTTCTATGCGTATCTGCGGATGCGTCAGATAGATGCCGAACATCGGGCGATCTCAATGTGTCTTGCGATAGACCCACAATTGCGCCGGCGGAATGTTGCGCACGACGAAATCGTAGTGAGAAATCTGGTAGCGGTCCGGCATGGCGACGACCGGCGACAGCGGGCCGTAGGAAATCTGCATGACCGGGCGCCCCACAGGCAGGCGGGCAAGCAGCCCCTCAATGAACGACACACGCTTGTGCATCGGGAAATTAAGCAGCGGAATGCCGGAGATGGCACAGTCGAACTGCTGGTCCTTCCGCGCGCCGAGCGTTTCATCAAGATTGAAGGCGTCGCCATTGATGAAATCGACGCCCGGAAACCGCGTCAGCAGATGCTGATAGAAATCCGTGGAAAATTCGATCGACACGAGGTTTTCCGGCTGAACGCCCTTCTGCAGGATCGCCTTGGTGATGACGCCGGTGCCGGGTCCGAGCTCAAGAACGGGGAGCCCTGAATGCGGATTGACGACGCTGGCCATCCGCCGGGCGGTTATTCCGGATGTCGGCACGATCGAGCCGACAGCCTTCATATTGCTTCTCCAGCCCTTGAAGAAACGGATTTCCTCGTCGAATTTCTTGCCAAGCCGCTCTTTCAGACGAAAATTCATGCGTATCTCCACCAATACGGCGCATGAGCCATGACAGCACTTCATGGCTGTCGTTGCAGGCACTGCGTCTTCAATTCCAAAATGATTATGCGTCGTTGACTGCGACAAAAACAAGCCATTTCGCGTCATTAAATCAATCTGGCAACAATGAACAGCGACTGGCGCGAGCCAATAACCACAATGCCACCAACCCGGACAGACGCTTCTGCCGGATGCGAAAACGGCCGGATCGCTCCGGCCGTTTTCAATTCCAAACTGCCCTATACCCTAAACCCGCATCGGCATCAGCACGTAAAGCGCGTCGTCGCCTGCCATGTCGCGCACCAGCGTCGGCGAGCCGGCATCGGCAAGCATGAAGACGGCGTCGGTGCCGGAAAGCTGCGCGGTGATATCGAGCAGGTATTTGGCGTTGAAGCCGATTTCCAGCGGATCGCTGTCAT
>Ga0307515_10005709_pt1 | contig 25133 bp, 18 predicted proteins | sample 17_EM_MG_FD_194513 | JGI IMG/M metagenome (GOLD analysis project Ga0307515, IMG submission 194513) | Populus trichocarpa ectomycorrhiza microbial communities from riparian zone in the Pacific Northwest, United States - 17_EM | ecosystem: Host-associated > Plants > Roots > Unclassified | place... | reverse complement strand
CATACCTGTGTGGATCTTGGAACTATGCAAAGGCTCTATTTTGGTGAGAACCTCTCTACAATCGCAGCTCACTAGAAGACTAACATACTGGTGCGCTTTAGGTATGTGCTGGACTACCTCCATTGGGCGCTGTGGCTCACCAAAAAGCGCAGCTGTGTAGGTTAGGATGTTCTTGCTGTAGCATTCTATATGAGTGCTAGATGGCTCTTTCTATCTGACTGCGCATGCAACATGCAGGTAAGATACAAGAAATGAGTACCACAGCGAGAAGCGCGCAGTTGAGAAGCCAAAGACTGTACTCTCTGCATGCAAGTGGGGGTTGTTGTTAAAAACTCGAAATCTACTTCATATGCGCTCGACTTGTTTTCCAGGCTCTTTCTTAAATTTCAAATTTTCACACGTGTATCACATGATATGCTTAATAATAGTTCACAGCCAATCACACCCCTGCCACTCCAAGAGCCTGGGCCGAGGCCATACTGTGAGTTACACATTTGCAATCCACATTACCCATAATGTCTTGGGGAAAACGTCTATTAACCACCATTATGGCTATTATGGGAGACTACTGAAGATTCCACAGCTGATGCTAAATTACTGGTTGTAAAATGACTTTTTCAGGATGGTTTATATTTCTCGCCAGGCTGTACTGTAGTTCTGTCCGGTCTGAGTATTGTGTGGTAAATTACTGATGTCATTGGCAGTATCTTTCAAATTGTGGAATTTTGAAAGATCTTTATATTGTCTATTAGCCATTTACATTTGCCAATACTAGTTACTTACTGTATTAACCTTGACTTTATCGTTGAAAATTTAGTGTGTTGATATGAACTGCCCATGATACTCTACTGTATGCATATGGAATTATCGTAGTTCTGCTCATAGATACAGTTCAGCTTCGAGTAGACATTCAATAGTATACTTAGTGTATTCGATATGTTCTCTTTCAACATCAATGTATATGACAGTATCATTCTTGTATGCTGTCCCAAAATGATTAAGTGCATTCTGGATGGTGTCATCCATACAACCCTGGAAATCAGCTGGGGTATTAGTGGTACCAAACTGTATGACTGTAGGTTCAATGTGGCCATACCAGGTTGGAACAGCTAGCTTGGATATGTTGTTTTCCTTATTATACAGAAGACAAGATACCCTGTGAACCTTAAGCTTTATATATATCTTTGCTTTTCAAATGAAGTTGTACTTCTGTTTTATTTATAGTAGAGGCTACCATTTCTATAATACCTTACTCTTTATATCCATGAATTCAATGAAAAACCAAATACCTTTCTCTTGCATCTTCTGTAATAGACCTGGAACAACACATGGGAATACTTATTGGGACATGAATCCTATGGCAATATTGATGTAAAGTATTTCCTTGAATTCAACTGGTTCTTCTTCTCACTTCAATCATAGTGGGCCCCAGGTGAGTGTTTCACTCTTGTTAAGTTGGACTATAAGGTGGATTCCTGGCAAGTATGGTGATAACAAATCCATCAAGAATTTGCTGAAAAGTGGCAAGAATTAGTGGTAACTGTTCAAAATCAATTTCTCATCTATTTGTTCCTTCTGGTCTCTTGTCTCAATGACCTTGTATATGATATACAGGGATTCATTGATGGTGGTTCAATGTACTGTCATTACCATTTGAATGAGTAAGTATGCCAGTAATTTAATAATATGTCTATAGAAGTATGGGGGTGAGCTAATCTGTAATGCAAATATCTCTGAGTACTGATTGTTAATCATTACAGGGCATCTGTATGAGACTCCTAACACCATACAGATCATATCACATTGGTACATGAGGCTGTGCTGAAATTTGAACAAAACTATATTTGAGGTGATCTGTATCACATTTTCAGGTAGATATAACTTGGAAATTCCTAGAACAATTGAGTAACAGATGAGTTTTGTAACAAATACTGGTAGTTGCACTATGTAGTTCAGGACTTTCATTGAGGCAATTTTAAATTTTATTCCATCTCTTGATTAGATAGTTCTTCCTTTCACAATTTTATCTGGTTGTTGTTGTTTTGACACTGGTATGGTATTTGGTAATGGAGAATAACCTTTGAATGTATGAATGCAATGCTGGTAGCTCTACAGCCAATTATCATATGTATTTGTATATATCAATTATATATTGTCAATATTCATATTGTCACTAAGTATTTCCCTACCATTGATCCTTCCAAAATATTCACCTTGCTAAGTGAATAGCACAAAATTCCCACACATTGTAACACTTTGAAGTTAAACACCTTCCCTTCATCTAAACAGTCATTCTTTTTCAGTAACTTAAACTTTTTCCAATGTTTCGGTGTACTCACCTGTCCATCATTGTTTAAATTTCCATAACATCTCTCCCATTGTCTGTAGTCTTTTATGTGCTGCAATATCAATTGCCCTGTAACTATACACTCTACATCTGTCAGGGAGGGGGGGGGTCTAGTATACCCAGCTACAATGCTAACCAGAGCAGTTACAGGATGTTCTGGGGCTGAAGGAGATCTGGGGGAAGTGGCAAAACTTGTGACTGCTCCCTTTATTGCCACTATCTCTATTTGGTATGTGCCGATCTGATTATTCTATTTCATGTATAGTGTAATGAACATCGGTAGTTCGTCCTGAAGTTTTGTGTACTTGAATAAATTTTTCACCTCCAGTAATCGCTGAGAAATATGACCTTACACCCCAAGTACCTCATTGAGATGCTGTTTTTGGAACTGTAAGTCATTGCATATTTGAGGTATGGCACTATGAGGTCAGATGGACCTGTGTATTGACTAGATCACTATGACATGTATGTGATTATAGGCATTTGATATTACACATTACACTGCAATTCGAACTTTGAACAAAGCTGCCAAATGTACTTCATTGCATGCTCCACTGTATGCTTATATGTACACTCATGATTGCTCTTGATTGCACACTCCCAGCCTGCTTATCTGTGTGCTCCCAGATCCTCTCGATGGCACACTCCTTGTCTGCCGCACTATATGCTCCTATGTCAGCTCTCAGGGACATATTCAAGTACACCTCTGAGTACACCCTGAGGGCACCTCTGGATTGCTCTTCATTGCACTGACTAGTATGTGTTCATGTAGACTCCAAAGCACGTGCTGAAGTACTCCCCCAAATGCCCTCGATGGCACACTCCCAGCCAACTTCAGCTCTATGCTTGGAATACCAGTGTTACAAAGTAAGACACTCCCAACCATATTTGGCTCTAAGCTCCCGCGTAGGCTCCTGCATGCTGAATCCAGAGACTTGCTGAATTGCAAGCGTCAGGCACCAGGAGGAGTGAGGTTGGTAGTGGGTGGCTAGCAGCATATGGTGTCCAAACTCATGACATTGGTTGATCTCATTGTCTGAACATTATCTTTAGCATGGCTACTGCTACACGATCTCATCATGCCTCATAGTCATGGTGTTGCCAATTGCAGCCCCGGATTCTGCAGAAAAGCCAGACATTTCAATCCTGGTGAGAGCTGATCTCTGACTCGGATTGTGCGACAAAATCTTCTGCCAGCTTCAAATCAATTTTGTCCATCTGTGTGTGAATTCTCTCTGGGGCTGCTGGTGATGATCACAATGGTGATGTTGATGGAGATGGTGATGGTATTGATGATGGTAAATGTACCAAAAGTACTTAGTCAAGTACATTGGCTAACAACCTGGAAGCTTACACAGACTTTAAGCCTTCGATTGGCCAATGCTTCTAGAAACACACAGTTTTAAATCAGCCCAAAGATTGCTATGGAAACACCCCTACTGCTGATCTGTGGCTCTCAAGCACAGCTTCGAAACGGGCTTACAAGCAGGCTTTCAACTGGACTCTCATGCATGCTCTTGAGCAGGCTTTCAAGCGGCTCTCCATTAGGATCTCAGTCAGGCTCTCAGGCAGGATCTCAAGAGGCCACTCAAGAATGCTTTCAATTAGTGTTTTAGCCCCAACAAAGCCAGTCCGCAGTCAAGACTGGTGGATGATAACCGACTGACAGACATATATAGTCCCACAGTCTGACTCATAGATGGCTAAGGACCAACGATGAATGACAATGGACTGTGCATCACACTGAGGTTGATGGGAAGCTTTTGATGAGATGGCCGGGTGGCTCCCTGTGCGTGTTGTAGCCTACCATTGATTTGCGCTTGTGCCGATGTTATTTGCAATATCAAGGTGTTATGATGCGCCAAGAGATTCCAATCCAAGTCTGCTGAAATAACTTCAAACTCAGCATAGTACTAAGAAAACATGTAGATCCCTAGTGTAATTCAGCAAATTGTTCATTCTTTGGGCGCTACTTGGCTCATGTCCCCATATACTGTGTTCAGAAGCTGCATAGGGCCTGGTTGGTTACACAGACCAATAGTACCATCATCGTGCATGTGGGGGGGTACCTGTATCAGGGTCACCTCTCATAGCCAAATCAATGCAGAATGCATCTTCATTTCATTGTCAGGGAATATTCTTGCTCTGTGTGTGATTACAATATATGGCTGTGCGATCCATTCCATTGGCTCCATTTGGTCCATACTGGACAAGTATAGAGAGTCAGCAAACATCTGATCATTGACATCAGAGGCTTGGAGAGCAGCCAGTGCTGTCCTGGCTGGTAATGGCAAAGTGTCTGCTAGCTGATGGAATTATAATGTTACCTCCTTTCCAGATAAGCATACATTTACTGTCATGTTGGCCTGTTCCTTCTGTATCTTCTGTAGATTCAAGTCCCAGATGGGTTGCAGTTGAGTATACTCCAGTTGATTCTTCGAATTGGTGATTTGATGTCCATGGTTGTGTGAACACATGTTGGTGGAAGATAATATAATACTGACAGTTCGGTAATCTCTTTCGTTTGCTGAGTGATCTGTGCAAAATTCTCCCATTGCTGAATCGGAGCTGTGGACTTAGAATACAGTTGGATTTGCACAAGAATCATTTGGACACAATGTGAACATGACTTTTAGTTTGTTGTTTATGAGCAGTCTCCCCAATATACTTCTTTACTGTCATATCATCTATTGTTTACATGGTGACATGAGTGACACTCAAGCTGCAGGGTCAATTTGTGGTAATGACATTACAGTGGATAGGGCAGATCTACCTGGGCAAACCGAATTGAACAAATTCAGACAGTATTTTGAAATAGTTGAATAACAATAATTAACATAAGCTCAATCAATTTTATAGTTGTCATAGCTGTTGGTACTTATTCAATTGCCGTCAGGAATTTGCTAAAATGCTGTCCTTCATATAGATACAAAGTACTTCTAAATCACATTTACTAAACTAACTAAAGTATTATCCCTAACCTTTCATTCAGAATTGTCTGAATACTTGCTTGTTAATGCTAACTCTGCTACATTCCTGTGCAAGATCAGTCAATAATTCATTCCAGCGGAAGGTTACATCTGACTGTGTCTACTATTTCAACTCAAGAGGTTTCTCAGTTACTGCATGGAGAGCTTTGATCGTGTGAATGGTATCTAAAGATTGTGGCTTTAATATTAATCAATCGGTGCGAGCAACATCAAAATAGTGAATTTCAGAGTTTTAATACTGATTATTATTAGATATCCAAGGATGGTGATTGGTGGGGGTATTTCTAGATATGAGGCCTGGTATGTTACAACAATTAGTTATTGCCATTCGTACAAATGTGAAACAAAATATGAGGTGGTGCATAATACACCCAACATGTGGATGAATAATGTACAGTTCTATACATACTCTCAGAAAATAGCTACATGTATATTTGATATTGTGTAAGTTATTGGTAGACTCATGATAGTATATCAGATAAGGTTGGACATGGGTAATATTGACAACAATGTGTAGTCAGGCTTTTAAACTTAAACTCAAAGTTTATATGTTGAAATTAGGCAACAGTGTGGAGATTGTTTGCAAAATTGTCTTTCCAGTTTCTAAAAAGGCAATGAGTCCAGAGAGAATAAAAGGAACTCTCAAATGTGTAATAAGTTCTCTTTACATATTGTTTCTCCATAACTCCCAAATATTCTGTCAAGCTTCATGGTACTGTTGGAATCCTCAACTATAAACTTACAATGCCTCAACTCAATTCTGATCATGAGAAATACACCACATTGTTTGATACTGTAATATATCAAACTGTGGCCAGATTATTCAAAATCTTTCCACTGCTACTATTCTATAACATTGATTTAATTTTGCATCTTAAGACCTCAAGTACCTTCTGTAATTTGTTCCATCACCTATCAGTAGTTACTCTTCCCTTTACTGGACATCCTGAGTGGTATCACATATTAATGCTTTACCCCACAGGAATAGTAGCTATGTATGCATTAATCAATAAGGAACTCAGAATTATGATAATTGAAAATCAATTAGAAACAGTTCCAAGTATCCAGTGATTATGTGATGTATATCAAGTAGCTGGAAAATATGTTAACAAATGTTTTCTGTTATGTAATATCTATACAATTCCGCATACTATTGGTATATCTATTGTCCTTTCGTTATATTTATTTGTAATAGCTTTCAGACTCTAATACTGTTTTTTGACTGCAATTCTTTTACCCTAAATCTCCACCAGTTTATCACTATCTGTAACTTTGCCATCGTTGCTATAATTGTCATATCCACTTAGTATAGATTTTCTCCACAAGTATGATTGATGCTAACATTCATAAAATGAAATGCAAGTAACTGATTTGCAGACACCCAAAAGATAAATGTCATTTTAATGAACACAATAGTACAACATCTCTATGCATCTTGGTTCCAGTCCAGCTCTTCAATCTCCAACTTACTCTTATTATATTGAGACTAAGAATCTCTTATTGACTCTAACTGAGTCCCATGTCTATCAAGTTTCACTTAATTTGTCAATTATTAAGTAGACTAAATGCAGCCCTCTCCAAGTGATTTCCATTGCTATTACATTGCGTTAACTCTTGACACATTCAGAAGGACTGTCTATGTCAATTACCTGGTGAGTTCTAACCTAAATATCTCAAGTAGTATATGCTAATATGATGACTAAGTATCGCTACAATTGCTCTCATAGAATTATAGAATATCTCTTTTGGCTCCCTGATTCTCAATCATCACAATTTCCATCAGAATAAAGCAAAATTACCTGAATGCTATGTACTAAGCATCCAGATGCTCCAGTAATCAACATTGGCACTTTCAAATGCTCCAAGTGATTGCCATACTATTTCCAAGCTAAGTGGAGTATACTCAGCTTTACTGAGTGTACTTTAAGATATTCCTTACATCTACTGAAGAGGGAAAATAAAGTTTGAGAAACTGCTGAACTGTATTATGTAGCTCCAGATTGAATCAAAAACAAAACAACAAGTTGGCAAAAATTTGAAGCTGTTGGACTCTAGGGATATAATCTCTAAAACCCTGGCAGTACACGGTGAAATGATTGATACTGTCTCTGGGCGGGTTGTGATAACAAACTTGTTTTGGGATACATTCGTCATTTGGTGAATTCTGAACATTAAGCCATAACCAATATCAATTTTGTAGATTAAAGTCACTGTTGCCACCAATATTGTAATCTTTTTGCAGCTTCTTTGTCAGAGTACTATTACAATTAAATCAGTGATTCTAAGATGATTTCCAGTCTTATGTAATGATGATTCTGCCTTCAAAATTTAAATTGTACATTTTTAACAATAATGAACATTTGGTATACTGGGGTGTACAGTCGCGTCCGATAAGACTTGGCATGGTGATACACAGTCGCGACTTCACTTCTGACGATAGCTACATGGCACCCAACAACGACCACAGACAAGCAAGAGAAGACAAGAACACAGAGATCCTGGCCCTCCACAATCACACCACATTAGGTTATGATAAAATCGCGAAATCCATTGGTGTCGCAAAGTCAACAGTGCGGGCAGTCATTCAGCGGGGCCAGGCCCATGATGCACCACGCTCTGGTAGACCCACAAAAGTCACGGCAATCTCCCGCAAAATAGTGGAGATGGTAGTTGATGATGATAGCCGACTACCACTACATGATATTACCAATGAAGCCAACAAGGCCATTGCTAAAACAACAAGTCAAATACTTGGTCATACCACAGTTGATACCATTCTCAGGAACGCACCATTTAAGTTGATTAAACCTCGCAAAAAGCCTTTCTGGAGGAAGGGGCAAAAGGCCAAGAGGAAGGAATTTGCAAACAGGCGTCAGAGGTGGAATTTGAATCAGTGGAAGAAAGTTGTCTTTGTGGATGAAAGTACAATCGAGTATAACCCTAACCCTATAGGGGAGAAAATACGCATTCGCCCAGGTCATGAACTTGACGAAAGCAACCTACAGGCTAGCTTCAAGTCAGGACGAACCAATATAGGTGTCTATGCTGCCATTGCATATGGAAGACGTACTGAACTTATTATGGTCCGGAAACGCACACCAAAAGAGAGGACATCCAAGACTGACAGACTTGGATTGAATGCCAATCAATACGCGAACGAAATTCATGAACCACATCTGATCCCTTTTATGGAAACATTTCCTGATACCCCAGACCACCTCTTCTTAGCAGCAGACGGTGCTCCATGGCACAAGGGTGCAAAAAATCGAAAATTGCGCGAGGATTGTGGATATGCAACTCTTCCCTGGCCACCCAACTCACCAGATCTCAATCCCATCGAAAATGCATGGCTTGTTTTAAAGAGCAGACTTAGGAGCAGGTGGGGGGATAGTACCCAAAGACCCCACAGCGCAGAGGAGTTATTTATTGAGGCCTGTGAGGAGTGGGAAAAGATCCCCCAGGAGACCATTGATAATTGGATTGAAGGCATGCCCAGGAGGATGAAGGCTGTATTAGATGCAAATGGAGGACACACAAAGTGGTAGCATATTTCTAGTATCTTCTCTTTCATATGTATTAATCTTGCTTCTCTCTGTTGTCTGGTTGTTGTGTAGTTCAGAATTTAATGGTTGTCAAGGAGGGTTCGTGAACCATGTCAAGACTTATCGGACGCGACTGTACTTGATATACAGTCTATAACCTATCGAATTCCATATGGTTTATATCTGACCACATGATATTAATCTCATCAGTAGCTTCATTTGATTACATGTAGTGTAAGAATATAACTAGTGTACTAATGAGAACAACATATAACTCAATAGTCTTGATTACTACTCAGAAAATCAATCAAAACAATCAGCTCATGTATTCACAGCAGTCGAACCAATCATCATTGCACCTCAATGTTCTCGACCTTCAATGTATAACATGAATTGTAGGCTTTTCGTGTATTAGTGGGCAAAAGTTGTAATGTCTTTTCCTCATAGTTGGTGCTTTTTGAATTGCAGAATCTTATTTTGATGCAGTAAAGCTGAAATTGTGCATTGGAAATCATGGAACACATCCTGGGATGGTGTTATTGAAACAATTAATCACCCTTTGAATAGAAAAGACACAGATATTAAAGGCTTCAGACTTGATTTGATCTTTGGTATTGGAATATTTCCCATGGTTGTAATATTTACTATACTCAACTGTGAGTAGCACAAAAGTGTATTATAAAGTATATTATGAACATAATCAAACATTAACCATGTATGCTCATATTCTTAGTCCTACTTAATCTGCATCCAAAATTGCCTTTCAGAAATAAGAATTCTGAAACTTGTTAATATATCTCTGAGAGATGCTAATTTGGTACACTTATATATTTAACAAACATGTATTTTTCCCAGACTGAATCCTAGGGAGATATTGGGTACAAAAAACCTTGTCTTGGTTATGTTGGAGACTGAGAAGATTGACATTCCAGTTATTTCATAGTTTATCAAAAGCAGATAGTAGATTAAATATATTGGTAACATTTATTACATAGACACTCTGAAGTGCAAGTGACTAGATGGGAAGACTTGCTAAAATGTTTTGCTATTTGACATTCTTATCTGACTGTATTCCTGACATTCTATTACTTTGTTTACGTTTCTTATAAGTTGCTGTTTCAATAAAGTCAAGGTAGAATTGTCAGTTAAACCTGTTCACAATATCACTGGTATTCTATGGCTAATGAAGCATATCATTTGAATTCAAAAGTACACTCTTTACAGGACAATGGATTCTTAGAGAGTTTGAATACATTACCGCTCTGAGACAGCGTCATATTCCAACCACTGAGTGGAGAATTTCGTGGTGAATTACTGTCGCACTTTTGGACTGATGGGACCAATATTTCTCTGTAGGTTGTTGTTGGTATGCTGCTGATCATTTATGTTTCAAGTTATTGTTACAATCTCTTCTTCTGATAGACATATTGATGGTACTTGTCAGAGGGTATGTTTTCACTGAAAGCTTCATACATCACGAAAATGTTTCTTTATGACAGCTTGTTGGTGGATATACATCTGTGTCTATTAGTACTGGCATTGAGTTTTTGCAATTGTTATTGCATGTAACTTGGGAATACTATGTCAAACAGCATTCTTTGAAGGGGATAAAATGATGGATTTCACATTCTAATTGCACTATTGCCTTCTATCAAGTAGCATCTCACCATGTGGTGTCTCTTATTTGTACTCTATTTGGTTTGCCCAAAATTATTTCCATTTTACTACTTTACCCTTGTTTACCTAATATACTCAAATCTCAGTTGCCTTGCAAATTGTTTCAATCTTTTGTACCTGTATCAAATTGGATCCAGTGGCCAAGTTATCAACTTCTGTTGCATCAGCAGACTCTCAGATTATCCGGCATTGCAAAACTCTCTGGTAGTGTCACATTGTTGAAGTACAGTATCAGTCAATTTGAGTAATGGATTGGATTGATTTTGTGAACCAAAAACCAGGGGGAATTTGCAAAAATCTGATACAGCTTCTAGAACTGGTCAATCAGAGGATATTAGTTCTTCACCAGTTCAATCATCCTGGCAGCTAGTCAATGTTGAAGTGCCATTCTGGGTGAGAATACACATCTTTCAACATATCCATTTGAACTGTTAGATGTGAATAATGTACTTCTTGAATGCATTACTAAAGCGTTGGAGGTCAGGTTATTGGGGTACAGATGTAAACTGAATGTCAATCTGAATTTTAACATTTATGTCTTTAAGGAATCTGAGGAGCCAGTTAAAGAAGTCATTAACTAATCCTAGTAGTAGTTACATCAGCAAAATGTAAAATACTCTGGAAGCTACAAGCTAACCTCCCAGATACTCAGGTCAACTTTACCTGTGCTCTAAGGTAATTTCAGACACTCTCAGTCCCCTTTGCGGTTATGTGAAGTATGTTCATATGCTGAAAGAACATTCTCAGGTGCTTTTGAAGGCACCTGCAGTTATGGAGGTACATTCCAGCTGCTTTGAAATTAGACTGATTGGATACCAAAACTTTCCAGAGGAGAGATGTCTATGGAGTACAAGGGGAGACCTTAAGCACAGCTGAGACTTCTGTGCCAGTCTGTAGGAGATCTTAAACTTGGTGTTGAATTCTCCCAGCTGAGGTTTTTAGGGTCCCAGGTCACATAACCACAAGCTATTTTGTCTATCATGTTTGTCTTTGTTCAATATTAGTGTTTTTCAATCTCAACAAGACTCACTACATCTTAATATATGCCATGGTTTATGTATCCAAGCCTATCTATATGTGTGAGTTGAATCAATTGGGCTACACATGGTTGGTAATTGCAATTGGAGCACCTTCTGGCGATGGCAATTGAGTGAATGACGAGATGAACATGGTGCCTGAGACAGTGCCAATATGGAGGCTCCAATAAAGAGAACAATGAGATACACTTGTGGGCTGCAATTGTGAAAACTTTGAGATGCACTTGGAGGCTGGGACAAGTGCATTTGGAGATGTACTTGGAGGCTGAGATAGTGTGAACTTACGGATAAATAGACGGTTGCAAATGTGGGAAATTATAGACTACGATCAGGTGAACTATGTGATCCCCTTGAGGGCCGCAATTGAGTAAACTTAGAGTTCCACTTGGATGCAGTGATCAAGCAACTTTAGAGATGCAATTGGATGCAGTAATAAAGCAAGTTCAGACATGCACTTGGAGGCAATTATACTCCAAGTTTGGAGAAGCACTTCAAGACTGTGAGCACACAAGGTTGGAGATGCACTTGGAGCATATAATCAACTGACTCACAGATATATGCGGAGGTAACAGCCGTGTGAGTTTCAACATGCACTGGGTGGATATTATAGAGCAAGTGTACACATGCACTTGGAGGCCATGAATGGGTGAACATGGAGATGCACTTCGAGGCTATGTTTGAGTTAGTTTTGGACACACTCGATGCCAGACTCAAGCCAGATTAAATATCAACTTTCAAAGAAGTTATTGAGGGATATTGGAAGTGTGGCTTGAGGTGGTAGATGAGAGTCGAGTAGATCAGAATAGTGTTAGCAATGGTTCCGGACTGTCACTTCGGGTCTGGGTCCAGGTCCAACCCGTACCATTGCCAAATTGGCGGTCCGGGTTGCCATTAAACCCGAACAGTCAACTCGGGTAGGGTTCGATGGTAAACTCTCAACCCGTCTGAATTGCGCGTGTTGTCAGCGGGTCACCCAGCGGGTCCATCCATAGATTCAATTAAGGCTCTTGCTTTTGGAGTATGTGATTGGTATCTTATCAAAATCGCGTTTTCAACAACCAACGATATGTTTTTGCATGCTTTGCAGCTTGCAATATCGATTAATTCGGAATCGGTATTTTACCATTGTTAGATTGTATTTTTGTCTATCACGGCGGTCAATAATTCCGTTATGAACGCGGAGATCAGTGCGATGCCTTGATTACCAAATATGCAACAGCTAAAACTGTTGACACTCCGTTGACACTCATTTTCAGAATGCGGCAGGGAGCATGTCGCTGTTGTTTTTGCCAGTAAAGGCTGCCTATATTTGATAAATGGATGGCTGCAACGAATCTGAAGATGAATTACCCAAGATTCGAAGCTACATATTGTTGACGCTCCATTGACGCTCATTGTCAGGATGCGGCAGCGAGCATGTCGCTGTAGTTTATCCCAGTAAAGGCAGCCGATAACTGTTAAATGGATGTTTACAACTAATTGGAACATAAATTACCCAAGATGTGAAGCTAAAAATCATTGATGCTTCGTTGCCACTCATTTTCAGGATGCGGCAGGGGGCATGCTGCTGTAGTTTTTCCCACCACCGGCTGCCATTATCTGATAACGGGATCTCTGCAACCAATCGGAACATAAATTACCCAAGATGCGAGGCTATAAATCGTCGATGCTCCGTTGACGCTCATTCTCAGGATGCGGCAGGGAGCATGTCGCTCTACTTTTTCCCAGTAAAGGCTGTCGATATGTGCCAAATGGATGTCGACAACCAATTGGAACATAAATTACCCAAGATGCGAAGTTAAACATTGTTGACACTCAGTTGACGTTTATCATCAGGATGTGGCAGGGAGCATATCGCTGTAGTTTTTCCCTGTAAAGACTATCAATATCTGACAAATGGATGTCTACAACCAAGCGGAAGATAAATTACCCAAGATGAGAAGCTAAAAATCGTTGACTCTCCGTTGACGCTCATTCTCAGGGTGCGGCAGGGAGCATGTCGCTGTAGCTTTTCGCAGTAAAGGCTGTCAATATCTGACAAATGGATGTCTACATCCAATCGGAACATAAATTACCCAAGATCCGAAGCTAAACATTGTTGATGCTCCATTGACTCTCATTTTCAGGATGTGGCAGGGAGCATATCGCTTTAGTTTTTCCCAGTAAAGGCTGACAATATCTGCCAAACATATGGCCACAACCAATCGGAACATAAATTACCCAAGATGAGAACCTGAAACTCCTTGATCCTCCGTTCACGCTCCGTTGACGCTCATTTTAATGTATTGTCAGTTCAACATCAGCTGCCATCGATAATGGTTTTCATTATGATTTGAATATATTGGTAGTCTTTCTGCCAGATTGAGACTTGGCCTTGTGACAAAGCCGAGCGCAGTAACATTCTTGCACTGTTCACTCTCACACGACTAAAATTTATGTATCTTGCTAAAGTCTCATTGCGCCTGCAATACATCTGTTTATCAACCGATATTGACAAGCTACTGCTCACCATTGGCCCATAATATATCACTAACTAAAACTCGTGTTCAAGATACATAACGAAGGTGGTGAAACAATGACGCATTCTGTCCTACTTTCCTTTCACTCCCTTATTCCTCCTCATTTCAATTGCATTCACCGTCATCAACACCTTTTCAGCCTGTCTCTTTGACTTGGGTGTCGGCCGAATCAATCCGGGAACATTTGGCGCGGCGCTCACTTCCCGCTGCTGTAGGCATTCTGGATCCTCGATGCGATTATCTTGCTCGAGATCAGTTTCAATGTCCGCCGCGCAATCGTCTTCGCGGGCATTTGAATAATCTATGTTCCCATTCCAGTCAAGCCAATCTTCACAGTCCGAAATGCTTTCAGGCGTGCATTCCTCATCAGTTACGACGGGATGACGGTTGTTTCTCCGGATTGGGCGGACATTCAATATTTGAGTTCGTCCTCCAGGGTGGTCCTTTGCAGACCAAGGTGGTGGCAAAGGAGATCTTTCTGAGAATTTAAATGCAGCTGCACCATCATGGTGAAAGAGTGACCACAATGCTTTGATGATCTCTTCCGTGTACAAAATGTATCCCACGGCAGTCATCTGCTTGGTTAGAGCGTGAGATTCCTTCTGCGTAGCACGTAGGTTTTGGCTGCCCTGCCACATCCCCAAAAGTTGTGAACCTTGGCCATTCTGTGCGATGTCCTTTCCTCCGCCTCTATCTTCATTTCTGAGTCGTTTTCTGTGTTCGTTGTATCCAATAATGGGACAGAGGCTGCCAAAATCCCGTCATTGGCTCGAGCAAACAGCATTACAACGACCTTGTCGCGAAGAGCCTCGCGTGTGCTTTTTGACTGCATCAAGCCGATGACATCTCGGCGTAGGGAACAACTGGCCTCCACTCCAACACCATGTTGTAAGATAGAGAATATGTCGCATGCCACATTACAGAGATCGGTGTAGTTGTAGTGCATTTCCTCTTGTTGACGCGACCAGTCGGTTATGGCCGGTAACCAAAATTTAATGCAAATCTCCAGTGTGTCGGAGTGGTAATCATCTAGAATTGGATTAATTCGCACCCAGTTGTTCGGTGCTTCAGATGGCGAATTCAAATAGAGCGTGGCAGCGGTCAATGCGCGTGCTGCGCGATTGCTTCATCCTGGTGTCATCTCAGCCACATTGTTGGGCGTTAAGTATTCTTCATCACTGCTGGACAAATCATATGGATCAAAGGATGATTGACAGGATCCTACAACTGTTTCGGAGGGGATGAGATTGCTCCTCAGTAAGCTTTCGTGTGTACTGACTGGCAAACGTAGAAGTTTGGCACAGTATTCATTCCCCATGTACTTCAGAAAGGCCTCTTGGTATTGGGTAGTATATGATGTCTCGTCCTCAGGTTTAATATCCATTTCTTTGTCCCACTTTCTGAAAGATCGGAACTTCCGGAAAGAATCGAGGATATGTGCACAAATGAGAAGTATGCCCGTCGATGGAGTCACTTCAGCATAATATCTGGACAGCTTCTGTCGAGCTGACTCCGCGGCGAAGAAGAAGTCTTCCTTCTATGGAGTGTTTTTCATAGCTAAAGCTCGCATCACGCCATCCATATGATCGAACATATCATTGTACACTGGGATACTGTGATGCAATGTGACTGTATGCCTCTTCGACATCCACAGGGTCCAATATCGGAATGGTCTCAACACTTCCATGATATACTTCACGATAGTCCATTCATCTTGAGTTGTGAAGAGTGGCCGGTAATCGCAGCATTTTGAGTTTTCAAGCCAATTGCATGTGAATTCACGTAATCGGAAGGCGCGCTCGGGCAACTCCAGGGTCGAGTTCCAACGGGTCTTCACGTCCATAATCGGAAATACCAGGATTCGGACTTTGGCCATTTGACAGTGAATGAACTCGTTTCGATGACCAGGTGTTAGCACAATTAATACCGCAAGCATTCTCTGCTACATGAAGGTTAGTTTCAGCACTTTCAAAATCTCTTGAAATATGTACTTTCTCAATTATCTTTTCTAAACCTGGTTTCATGGCCGACAGCTTATTGATTCTAGCATTGCCCTCATTTCCAAGCCTTTGACTCTTCCCAATGTGTACGCTTTCATTCTCTCCAAATTGCTGATCGCGCTCATGGGCTTCCCACGACATGGTGCAGCCTTTGACACCGAGACTGCTCATGAATGCACCTAAAGCTAGCTGTATGACGTGCGCCATCCAAGGTATGTGGTTCCTCAATGCAAGCCACTCGATTCCAGAGGCCTCAAGGGTTGATTGCAGCTCGTGTGTCATCGAGTTTTTTGAGGAAGCATCATCAGTCGCAATTCCAACAAACGGCCGTCGGTAAGCTCAAAACGATCAAGAACATCCTTCAAATGCACGGCTAGCCTTGCTCCAGTATGTTGGCCCTTGACCTATGTTTCTTAATTAGCTTTCAAAACGTGAAAAGAACAGGCGATCAACCTTGTCGAACGCGAGTTGAACTTCACGCAATGCCCAATTTCGAACCATTTAGTAAGCAATAACCGACGTTGTGGCTAGTTTGTTCGTTGATCTCCATCCGGCCAGAGCTAAACTAACCATATTTAGTGTCAGCACTTGCTTCTTGATTGCATCCATGGTCAGTGCATAATCCCTCCGGCGAATTTTGCTGAGTGTCGTAACGGACAGCAGTACTAGGTCATCGCGTAATGTCTTATATGACCGTGGTAGCTCTGGATTCGATATAGCATTCCATGGAATGTGAGCCGAATGAAATCCTAACATGAGGTAGCGATTCCACGTGTCTTGTTGAAATTCGGAAGTTTCAAAGTCCTTATCTGCCAGTTTGGAACGTTTTGTCTGTCATTTTGGTCAATATGAATCCACCTGGATGTCAAATATGATCTTCCTCTGCAAACTTACAATTGTGAATCCTCAACTTCCTTGCCTCTTCAGGATGGCCAATGCGGTTTCATCAACTGTGGAACTAGTCAATTCAGTAACCTCTGACTCTGTTAATTCGTTTAACTTTACGATGTGAGCTTTTGCCAGCAAGTTTTTCCCCATTGACCAGGTCCCATGTTCTGATGGATGGCGAAGAACTTGATGATCAACGATACATATGATGCCAGAGATGCCAGTCTCCCCAATTCCGCAGTGTAAATAGAATCACCACGAAGGAGTATGTCAAGAATTATTCCAAGCAATAGGCCGCTTCGAGTCTACATTCATTGAAGCCCACCAGGCAACGAAGATGATTTGTAAAGTAAGGTCGCTCAAATCACGAATAAAGACATGTTCATGTTTGTAAGAGATCATAACCTCGAGCAATGAGGTGTTCAAAGATTTTGAATCCGACGTGGAAGTAAGAATTAGACGGCTCGGCAATCCGACTCGAAAAACTGCCGAAAGTCAAGATATAGTGAAGGAGACTGCAGGTTCTTAAATATTGACTCTACTGCTACAACTGAAAAAATCAGATCTGTAAGACATTGCATGCATATTTGTGAAGTCGTATTCAAGGTTAGATTGCAAAGACTGACCGCATAAAACTCGATTTAAGAACAGCAGAACACAGTTCATTGCTGTGTAGCATTCTGAGCCTCCACTACAACTGTTGACCCTCTGCGGGCGCTCAATTGTAGGAGGCGGACGCGATACCGTCACTAGCATTGTAGCGAATGATGGCTGCCGATGGGTTCATTGTGGGTTACCTACGTTCCGTTGCCGTTTGATTATCCAAGATGCAAGATCAAAAATTCTTGATGCTCCATTGACGCTCATTTTGGGACATCGTAACGATCTTGTCGTAAGCAGTTTTGGCTAGACAAGAGGCCGATAGTTCGATTATGGATCGAAGTAGTCTCATAACCCATTGAGATTGCAAGATGCAAAGCCTAAAATCGTTGACGCTCCCTTGACGCTCATTTTTAGGGCATACTGACGAGGTCATCGAAAGCAGTTTTGCCTAGAAAGGCGGCCGATAGTTCAATTATCGATCAAAGTAGTCCCATAGCCCCTTGATGTTCCAAGATGGAGGGCCTAACATTGTTGACGCTCCATTGACGCTCATTGTTAAGGCATATCAACAAGGTCGTTGAATGCATTTTTGCCTAGAAAGGTGGCCGCTAGTTCGATTACGGATCAAAGTAGTCCCATAGCCCCTTGATATTCCATGATGCAAGGCCTAAAATCGATGATGCTTAGTTGACGCTGATTTTTAGGGCATAGTGAAGAAATGGTCGAACGCATTTCTGCCTAGAAAGGCGGCCGATAGTTCGATTTTGGCTTAATGTCGCCGCCCAGCTCTTGCGTTTTCCCAGATGCAAGGCCAGAAGCTGTTGACCCTCCGTTGAGTCTCATTTTTAGGTCATAGTCGTGATGTTGTCGCAACTATTTTCGAATAGAACGGCGGGCTATAGTTCAATTATGAATGAATGTTGCAGCAAAACCATCTGGATGTTGCATGATGCAATGCCAAAAATTGTTGACACTCTGTTGACGCTCACCTTTGAGCTCACCTTAGAGACATACTAACAGTCATTGAGTGCTCAACAATTGTACATAAAATCCATACAGTCTTTTTTGGCAGCCAGTATACCGTTTCTATGTATTATCATTTGAATCCAAAATCTTCAGGACATCTCAGTGTCTGAGCCACCACTATACACATCATTTGCATGATGAATGACATAAGTCCATCGCATTTTTGCGCTTTCGGCCGGCAGTTCACCGCATCAAAATCCATGCACTAGTTTTAAATATTTATAGCCTGACGTACTCACCCTTTATTATCCAGCCCATTCTCCTCGATTTCCATGATGAACAATAAGCAATTTGCAATTTTTCAACCAAGTGCAGGAGGTCTGAGCCGAGAGTTATGTAGTTGGCTGGATGGATTAAAGCAGACTCATGGCTGTCATTCATCCGGGTTTCGGATGTGCTTTGACCGCCCCTTCGATGACTTGTATGACACTACTGACTTAAACTTTATTAGTAAATTTCATCTCAAATTTAGGGTTTGTTTATCATTTAACCGTAACAGGCAACACCATATACAGTTCATTGTTTGTCAATCCACTTGATTTGGTGTCTAGAACATTTGCATGGCCCGTACGACCCTTGCACACACACTGACGAATAATGTTGTCTCACAATTTGGTCACTGAAATCCAGAAAAAGCTGACTCGTAACACAGTAGGTACAAATTGCTTTTAATCGGGAAACGTCATCAAAAATTCCTAGTTCGCTATCAATTCCTCCGGTGACGCAGAAGCCGTCACCATGTCTTCGTACGAATCCGATTTCTTTATGGTAATGAGCTAGCGAAGGTATACGCTTCGGTAAATGCTCATGGGATGAACTGGCGTTGCAATCTCCCTCTGTGACGAATCAGGCACCACATCCGGCATGAGAGATAATATGTGATTGTCTGCCTGAGGTTTCTCTAAACCCAGCCTCGTTTGACTACTTCCCTGTGGAGATGTCACTTGCGGCATTTGTGATTGTCCGGGGACGATATCAAGAACCTGCATAAGCTCTCCAATTGTTGTCGGTGATGGTGTGGCTGCTGTTGTGGCTGTTTGGGGCTTCACAACTGCCGGAACCTTCAATTCAGTCGTCCCATACTTCATATCTCTCTCACAGAAGTAGTCAGCCGCCTCCCCCCATCCCAGTTGCGTCAGTTAGTCAAGCCTGATCTGCTTCTGCCGAAAGCTCTTCATGTCGTGCTGTACCATTTTGGAGCTTGTGCCCATCACCCAGCCAGGTTCATCATCTTCGCTCAGGTTGCCAAGCTCTGTATCTTTGTCATCATCATCCTCGTCTTCCCCATCTTCCTTATCTTCGCAAATTGCCAGATTGCTCAAACTGTCTCTGATAGCATTCAACATCTCCTCCAACGTTGTTTCAGGCTTCGTGGTTGTCGATCATGCCATTTCAACGTTCCTCGTATCTTCCTGCTCTTGCATAATCGCTGTCTCTGTGTGTTGAACTCGCTTTCTTGCCACTGCGGTCTCTCTATCCATATAATCCTCGTTCCATTTCTCTTTGTGTTTGTTGCTTAAAAAGTACGTTTCCTGTCTTTCCTCCGCCGAAAGCTGCTTTTTAGATCGCAAGCTGCGCAATGCTCCCAACGCTCGGACCCTTTCTGCCTCCAAGCCACTCTTGCCTTGATTTGCTTGATGACGTCGTCATGTGGATTCCTTCGTCGATTTGCCGTAAGTGCCCGCTGGAAGTGGCGAAAGGTTCTTTTCTGGAGCATTGACCATTGTATCTTGTGTGGACCTTGTTGTTGGGTGAGATGTTGGATGTTTCAAGATATGGACCACTTGGAGGCAAGCTGCGTCTTTTATGTCAAGGTTGGTAGGTTTCATCAATTAAAACCAAGCAAAATCAGTGTTTTGACCGTCACTTCATTGGGAATAGTCATGCTAACCATACATTAAGACTTGATGGTTAGCATGTGATTCATGTAAGATCCCGGCGATGTCTTGAGACAAACATCACCAGACGTCCTTTCCATCGAAGAATGTCCTTTTTAAATCTCTAAAAAATGATATGTCAGCTGATGTTCATCATGATATATCCCTGCAAACATAGAAACAACATCGGACCGACTTACTGCAAATCGCGGGACTATTGGAATCCCCTGCAGCTATTTGCAGTGCTGCTATACACAGCTGGATTTCCCTTGAATTGAAGGTGCAAGTTGGCTGTCACTTGTTCCATTTTGACTCGTAGCTGACTATGTAATCTTCAGGACTTCCCACTTCTCTTCGTGATCATCTTCCTCACCATTCCATAACAGCAGGTCATGGCTCCAGAAATACTTCAACCAGTTGAGATTGAAGCGGAATCGAGCCAAACGACAGGCTCTTTCAACGATGCGCCACCCCGGGAGACACAGCAGCAACGCAGACACTGGTTGGTTCACCGCGATGCTGCAATTGTAGCCACCAAATATACGACCCAGGACGCACATTTGAAAATACCACATAAAACCACAAGCAGCAAGAAGAAGAAGCAGCATGCAATCGGATGTGAGTCAATCCATATCGATGTAAACGACGGTCAACTAACAGTATAACAAACAGCTGGGGTACGTAGAGAGCTGCGTGACCAATGTATCGCTGCCTGCAACAGGAAACCTCCATGGTCGACCAAGGCATCTGTCCGCATAGCCCGCGATATTAAACATCACGATGTCTTCAGTTCTGGGATTTTCGCAGACCTATTTGGTGAGAAACGTCCCCGGGAAGTGATGGACCAGGCCTTAAAGACCATAGAGGAGGCTACGGAGTCGTATATTGTTGAGGTAACAACCGACTCTCACTCTCGAAGCAGCAACTAATTCCTTGTCTGTTTTCAACATGTCAGCTATTATCGCAAGACGAGGAGGTCGGGTACAGCTTGAGCAGTCCCACATGGGTCTTGCCTTGAGTATGGCCAAAATGGCTAAAGAAGGGTTTTCGCGTGTCGCAATTGAGGAAACGCAATAACTAATCAACAAACCACGCGCCGAGGTTCGAGAAGGGAAGAAGCGCGGTGTTGTGTGTCCCGGGCATAGCGCGGTGAAGGCTGCGTTAGGAAGACACCTCGCAATGATTCGGGAAGATCAAACGGACGGCTGTCTTCCTTACCAACATCGCACAGCAAAGAATCCACAGACTCGCTGGAGGCGCAAAGGCACAGGTGCACCTCCACCACAACAGGCACCACCGAGGCCAGGAACGCCACCTGCACCACCTGATGACAGTGAGAGAACTCAAAGCTCCGAAAGAGAAGGTGTGCCACCCGGATATGTGTATATACATACTCTGCTTCCCAGTGCTCGATTTTTCAATCTTAATCCATATGCCAATGATCGCATGCGGGATAAAGATGTTATTGCAGATTTGCTGACCGATGAAGGTACATCCAGAGGTTAGTACACTATCAGCTGTGTGGTAATGCAGCCGACAGCCATTTTGTAGACAACAACAGCCTTTTGAGTGAAAATGGCAGTGAAGACGAGTGTTGACTGAATGGAACAGGATTTTTGAGTATTATCATGATCTACAATTAGCAGACAGTTTAAAGTATATTTTAAAGGGTATATTTATATGCATCATTAAAGAACAATGTAGTTAGAAAGGAGAATGTACATGAACAGCACAGAACGGCTGCCACAACACCATTATTGATATAGTATGACAAAGTGAATGGTTCAATAGTACTCTTACGCCCGTGGCACAATCAGCGTCAAAGGAGTATCAACGATTTTGCGTCCTGCAAGTCGGGTAGAAAAAATCCGATTTGGTAGCTAATCCACATATTGGAAGTATTGCCACCCTTGATAGGCAAAAGAGATGGCAACACGCTCACTGCCCCATTTTGAAAATGAGCATCAACAGAGCGTCAACGATTTTAGGTCTTGTTAGTCTGGTAATTATGAAGTAATTTTGTAGTGGTTATACATAACAACAGCATTGACAACCTTTAGACTCAAAAAAGAAAGCGAAACGCTCCCTGCCCCATCTTGAAAATGAGTGTCAACAGACCGTTAACGATTTTTGGTCTTGGTAGACTGGTAATTAAGAAGTAATTTTGTAGTGGTTATACATAACAACAGTATTGACAACCTTAATACTTGAAAATGAAAGCGAGATGCTCCGTGTCCCATCTTGAAAATGAGCGTCACTGAGCGTCCAAGATTTCTGGTCCTGTAAGTCGGGTAATAAACACACGATTCAGTAGTGATTATACATAATGGAAGTGTTGCCATCCTTTATAAGCAAAAATCAAAGCAACATACTCCCTGCCCCATCTTGAAAATGAGCGTCAACAGTGCGTCAACGATTTTAGGTTTTGTTTGTCTGGTAATTATGAAGTAATTTTGTAGTGGTTATACATAACAACAGCATTGACAACCTTTAGACGCAAAAAAGAAAGCGAAACGCTCGCTGCACCATCTTGAAAATGAGCATCAACGGAGCGTCAACAATTTGTGGTCATGCAAGTCGGGTAATAAAAACACGATTTGGCAGGGACTTCACATAATGGAAGTGTTGACACCCTTTATAGGCCAAACGTAAAGCAACACGCTCCCTGCCCCATCTTGATGATGAGCGTCAACAGAGCGTGAACAATGTTAGGTCTTGTTAGTCTGGTAATTGGGAGGTAATTTTGTAGTGGTTATACATAACAACAGTATTGACGACCTTGAAACAAAGAAAAGAAAGCGAGACGCTCCATGTCCCATCTTGAAAATGGGCATCAACGGAGTGTAAACAATTTTTGGTCCTGTAGGTCGGGTTATACAAATGCAATTTGGTAGTGATTACACATAATGGAAGTGTTGCCATTGTTTATTGGCAAAGAAGATTGCGTCACGCTCCCTGCCCCATCATGAAGATGTGCGTCAACGGAGTGTCGACGATGATGGGCCTTTGATCATGGTTTATCGAAGTGCGCTGCGGCTGTTAATGTCCATGTACTCCGTTTTGGCCGTTTTTGTAGTCCAAAATGCTCATGAACACTTAGTTGCACCTTCGTAAATGAAATAAGTTGTTACTGTTCAGGAGGCTATCCCAGGAATATCATTTGATTATTTGCTCATGAAGGCTGCTAATTACATGTTTATGGATACGTGTGATCAAGCGCCACTTAGATTACCCAAGATGCAAGACCATTAATTGTTGACACTCAATTGACGCTCATTTTCAGGATGGGGCAGGGAGCGTCTCTCTACTTGTTTGCTATATAAAAGTTGTCAATATATCAGAAAATGACAATGCAGTACCATAGTCAATATTTTGCAATTAACAGTAGGATATCTGAATGCGACCATAAATGGAGAAACCCGAAACGCAGAACCGAAGATTGGACCCGACTGGCCTAGCTAAACGCGGCAAAACCCGTGGGTTGACGGGTTCGGGGCTGGGTTTGGACCAGCAAGAAGCAGTGTGTCAGGGTTTTGGACGGTTCTGGAACCAAACCGAACGGTTTTTCTCATCCAAACCCCGACTGCTGCCGGGTTACCCTGACCCGTTGCTAACACTCGATCCGAAGGATGGCACAATGGGAGTTGACATGTTACTCTTTGGTTAACTCACAATGGTGGGAATATAGAGAGTACAGAATAACCTAGGGTGCTGAGAGTTGAGTGTGTGGTTGGGAGTGTGGCTGGGAGTGGGAAACAGTTGATCATTGGTTAATTCTGTACTTCGTTATAATCCACTCTCATGACATAGAGAGATTGAGAGGGATAATTTAACTTCACATCCTCTGGCGATGGCAGATTTATGACAATGAATGAGATATGGGAGATGGAAAGGTGACGAGATGGTGGATATCATCCTCAGAAACTGGAACTTGGAGAACCTCATGCATGAGTCAATTTAACATCCCATATATGGCAGATCAAATTTCTAATCTAGTGTGTAAGTACTCCAAAATTGGCTATTCTAAATACAACTAGGCACGTCATCCCCTGATTTGTAACATCCTTGCATAACCTCCCATATTTTTCCCATCCACATTCACATTTCTCTTTCTTGGCCACAACTTCAAAGACATCACAAAACATCAAGTTTTTGCATCACAGTCTGCATCTTTGTGCCATGTTCAGCTTTGTACACCAAGTACAGCATCCACCAGCAAGCTACTATCACTCAGTCATTCTCATGATTACAGAGTAAATCCTGAATACACTCTGAGCTTCCAGGGTGCCTGGCTACAAATTGACCACCACCAGACAGCTGTGCATGACAGTTGAATTGTCAAGTCAACTTGTCACATTGCAACAATGGTGTGTAAACTGACCAATGAATCAAGTCTCATCACCTGTTACACATCAGCAAAAAATATTTCCGTCCGGGCGGAATGGCTCCGTCAGAGTGGACGCGCTCCGTCAGAGCCATCAGAGACACCTCGGTGGCGGATTACTCCGCGCCCGGCCTCAATACCACGCGTCGCGTTGCATATCGCCCTCCGATCGCTGTTTCACCGTTTCTTCTTGCTCTGTCGGTCTCCTATTTTAAACGAACGCTCTGGCGTTGTGGCCAACTG
>Ga0307515_10005708_pt1 | contig 25136 bp, 12 predicted proteins | sample 17_EM_MG_FD_194513 | JGI IMG/M metagenome (GOLD analysis project Ga0307515, IMG submission 194513) | Populus trichocarpa ectomycorrhiza microbial communities from riparian zone in the Pacific Northwest, United States - 17_EM | ecosystem: Host-associated > Plants > Roots > Unclassified | place... | reverse complement strand
TAATGCTGTGAAAACAACCGTGTTAAGCCTCTTTTACCACATCCTTTTAAACCTTCCATCACCAGCGCAATACTCATTATTACAAAGAAACAATTCAAACCCAGGTTTTTGACCCATCAACATCTTACATTGAAAAGTAGAGCTTATAGTGAAGTCTGCAACTGTGGCTACTGGCTCATATGCTCCTTTCCTCTGATGTAGTTCTACGGCCTGTAAATGTTACAGTGCCATTTATTTCTTAGCATATTGAGGGCAACGAACGCACAAACACACTCTTGTGTATTTGTGCCAACTAGCACCAGTACCTAATAGGCAATGATGGGAAATGGAAGACATGCTTGGACAGAATGGCCCATTTATCTCCTCATGGACTCCATTTTGTAATAGAATACACAACCCCAGTAAAAAATTGAAAGACATCCACTCTGTAACGTGATAAAAGTAGAGCCATTATCACCTTCATGGGTTGGCAGAAGATTATGTCCCTGCTATGAAGTAATGTAACTCTAAATCCACAAAAGTTGAGGTCAAGATGTAGAAATGAAGTAATGATTATCCTAGAGGTCATGATTGCAACTATTTAAGCTGGAGAGTAAATTGTAACAAATAAACATACATATAGTATAAACATGCAGAGCGAACAGATATTACTGATTTGTGGTACTAAATAATTGACATGTCCTGTATTCCTTGCTGCTGATATTACATTTCTAAGCTACGTGTCCTTTCCGGCTACAATTAAACATATGTACAGTTCTCAAATGCCTCTTATGTTCTGCCATGAAGTAATTTGGATTAGAATGTTAATTTTGAAATACTACATGTTTTAAATATAGGTGGTTATGGAACGCTGGAAGAGTTACTTGAAGTCATAACCTGGGCTCAACTCGGAATTCATGACAAACCGGTGATTTCCAATGTTTACAATACTGATACCATGTTATGCCTACTGCTGTAATGTCTTCAGGAGACGTCTCAACTGCTTTATCTATTTTAAGGAACTAACAATGCATCCTGTTTCCACATTGTGAAGGTTGGATTGCTTAATGTTGATGGATACTACAATTCCTTACTCTCGTTTATTGACAAAGCTGTGGAAGAGGGATTTATTAATCCCAGTGCACGCAACATTATCGTTTCTGCACCAACAGCAAAAGAGCTGGTGAAGAAACTGGAGGTTTGCTAACGAAACCATATCTCCTTAGTCCTTGCCTAAGCTTAGAAGATTTTACTTCTTAAATTCATCAAACTAATCTTAACTTAGCAAAAAATATTTGTTCATGCTTATAACTTTACATCGAAATAGCACACACCTGATACGTGAAAGCCTACTTGCCCTGTTTCATTAGGTTAATTATCTTCCTTTTAAAAGGCTAATATTAAAACTTTCCTTGGTGTGAAATACAAGGATAATACTGAAATTTTGTTCATCATGTTTACTTGCTGAATATCATAGGAGTACGTCCCCTGTCATGAAAGAGTTGCGTCAAAGTTGAGCTGGGAAATTGAGCAACTTGGCTGCTCTCAAAATCATGATATCTCTAGGTGATTTGCGGAAGATTGCACTAAAGGAGTAGATGGGAGTTTGGAAGTAAAAGTAGCCCATTTTGGACAATCACTATTGAAATTTCCGTTGTGGGAAATTCTTTTTGTAAATTATTGCAATTAATCTCAATATGTTTAAGCTTCTTAAGAGCCCTTCTAGTGAATTTGGTGTTTCTGTTAAGCTGTAATTAAGTACTAGATGCTTATGAAAATTCCCATTTTAAATGTCGAGTAATTTATGTTCCAAGTGTTAACTATCTTTCACTTGCCTATTCGTTTCCTTGCAAGTTCATTTGCTTTCATTTCTTAATCAATTAGTTTCTCTTTCTCCATCCTTCTTGCTTTTAAAAGCTCTGGATTAAAAAAAAAAAAAATTGAGAGTAAAAGTTTTGACAAATTGTTTCACCTGACTTCATTCAACACGGATGAGAAGATAACTTTGGCAATTAGTTACTTATGAGATAGGTGTCACATGCTATCCCACGGGTTGATTTATTTATTTATTTTAATATAAAAAGAGATGTTAAAACTAAAAAAATAAATAAATCTAAGATTGATTAACTTGATTGGGTTTAATAAGCTTGGCTATTTTTAATAACAAGAATAAAAAATGACATTAAATAAATTGAGAAAAAAATGACAATGAAAAAAAAGGTAAAAAAAACCCAACCCAAATCTATCCAAGTTAACATGCTGAATATGTAACTTGTTCTTGACATCAGGGTAATCTTATATAAAAAAATAGAATAAAATCATGAAGTTTAATTATCAAACAACTCAATGTTGAAGGGTGAAATTGAAAAAAAAAACATGAATCAAATTAGGTTAACCTACTAACCCTAGTCACAACATAAAATTTGGATAACCCTATAAAGATTGATGCTAAATGAAGAAGTTGAATTAAAAAGGAAAAATTACTCTAAGCATCCTATGGTTTGATTTTTTTTTCCACTTTGCAACTAAGTTTTCAAATATTACACTTTGCAACTTGAAATTTAAAGGCGAAATAACACTTCACATGCTTAGGAGTTGGTGCCATAAAAAAATCAATAAAAAATATGTATTTATTTATAAGATTTCTATTATATTTGAAATAATGGCTAACAAGCCCTGAAGCCTAAAAATAACAAAAATGCCACTAAAAAACTAGAAAAAAAATAGAGAAATAAAAAGAAAAGAAAAGAAAGGCAACCCTTATCTCCCATCTTTACTCATGTCAACCACCATCTCCACCATATCTCTATGTTTCTTCTTCATCATCACAAGACCCACACTGTCACCTTTATCCTTTAATATCCAGCTCCCAGAAACACATAGCTCAATCTCTTTACAAAATCGAAGCCACCTAACAATCTCTATTTTCTACCACAACGAAAACAGGCTCAGATTCACTATAACCACCGATCACCTTCAACAAATCCTTCACCTATTTTATCCCTATTTACTCTTCATAGTCCCCAATATCACATATCACTCTATATCTCATAAATTCTGAAATTGATAGCCTTTGTGCTTGAGAAATTTATTAAAAATTTAATAGATTGAAACCTATATTTCACCACCATTGGAATTATACACATAATAGACCAAATAAAAAGGTGTCTAGGTTCGGTAAAAATTTCTCAATTTACCATATTAACAAGCAGATTTCATCATATAATCTAAGCTCCTAAACATTAATTAACTACCATTACCACATTGAAGTAACCATTTTACAAATATTTTGATCACAACTAAACCCTCTTATTGTATTCTCTTAGTACAACCAAATTTTGTTACAAACCAACCAAAATTTTGCAACTATATATATCAAAAAGGACCTTGGACTTGGACCCCCTATTTACTACCTCGTATAGTATCTTTTGTTGTTCTAGAATTAAGACAACTATAACACCTAAGAGGGGGTGAATTAGGTGTCATTAATATTAACAAATAATACAAATTAATTTCAATAAATACAATAACCAATAATATAATTAAAGTGTTTAAAATAAATAGGTAAGGAAAATAATTTGTAAACTTAATTTTTAAGGTGGTTCAACAAGTCGACATCCATACATCAAGTATCAAACCATACTTGAGTATTGTAATCTTTTACTTGTCCAAGTTGTAGAGTATAATAGTCGCTTGATGAATCCACACCAAGATTCTTCCACTTGAAGATATGCTCTCTTCAAGATTTTTTTCACTTGAAGATGTATCATCTTTAAGACTTTTCCTTGGTGAAATTACTTTACCAATGCCAAGAGTTTTTACCAAACTCTCAAAGGTTTACAAGAGTATTTTTCTATCACAATTAATTCTCTCAATAAAATGGATAATAAAATTAAAAGATCTAATATATTTATATCTCACAAGATAGCACTTATATGATTTGAAGGTGTTTAAGTGTAGTGAAAATGAGATTAAATACTTTTATGCTAGATTAAAAAGGTATAATAGCACCAGTTAGAGTGTAATCAAAGATTGATGTTTTGTAGTGTTTTTGCACTTAGAATAGCTTGTATTTAATGTATGTTCTGAATCCCTCACTAACTTTGCAATTACATAAGCTGTATATATGTTCTTAGAAAAAACTAGTTGTTTATTGTTGTTACGGTCCCACTGACGACTGAAATGGTCAACAGGTTCAGATGGGCTAGGCCAATCGATCAACCAATTCCTGTAAAATTCACAAGTGTTCATTGTTGATGAATAAGCGGTTGACTGATTCATTTGATCATACTAAATGGTCGACCGGTTCATGCAGAATTTCAGTTTTACTGGTTATAACCTAGGTGAGTTCTTATAATTGTCTATCAGGTTTTTAATCAATCCTTTTAAATGTATGCATAATGAAGTGTGTACATTCATTTTAATTATGCTATCAAGATAAGATATACAAATTTATATAGGGCACTAAAAGGAACACTTAAACTCTAAGTCTTCATTTTGATTTCTTCTTGGATTTTTTTAATTGATTTTTTCATGAAATCCTTCATGTTTGTTAACATAAGCTTTGTATATAACTTGTTTAACACTTATTCTCGACCAAACATATAATTAGTCTAATTTTAATTTTATTGTTATCATCAAAATATATAAAAACATAAACATGTGACTTAAAGTTCAACATCTTTAAGTCCAATACTTCTCAATTTCCTCCATTTTTCTTCCAGGAATCCTCCCAACAATTAAATTCCACCTAAAAAGATCAAAACTTTCTCATTCCATCTTTAAGTCCAGTACTTCTCAGTTTAAACCTACCGCTCACCAACTAGATTGTACATCTTAGTAATAAAATTTTCCTCATCTTCTCAGAATTCAACCTTATAATCTTAGCTTATATCTGAAATGGTTTGGTACTAATTTGGCTAATATGGGCAGTAGCAGTAGATAACAATTTTGATGAAGAGAAAAACTAAGATTTTTAGTGACTTTTGGTGAAATCTCTGATGGGGGCTCGTGATGGCCATGAAGGTTAAAGGTTTTGATGGGTAGTGGCAAGGTCTATTGTTATAAGAGAGAAAAATTGTTGTAATAGGTTGTGGGTTTAGAGAAGGAGGTTGTGCTTTTTAACAAAGAGAGTGCGAGAGATTAGAGAATGTTAACACAAAGAGAGAAGATGAGTTGTGTGGTAATGGTAAGCTTTAACATATATGAGGATATTATTTTCATTTTATTGATTTTTAAAATCTACTTTGACCCAGGTTGCAAAGTATAATACCCAAAAACTTGGCTGCAAAGTGAAAAAAAACATCAAACTTTCAGATACTTAGAGTAATTTTTCAAATAAAATATGGATGAGGTAATTGGATCGAATCAAGTCAATAACCTAACTATCAAGTTTCTCTTGCTTCTTTAAAAATGCTACCATTGCCTAAGTATTCTTTTTTCATGTTAGAAAAAGTTTGGTTTGGCCCATGGTATAAGGTGTGCCAACCAATCTAGTCATTAGCTAATCTATGAATTGACATTAGCACCACTATACATATAGCTTATAGTCCAATTTTATACCTATATAGTTTGATGGAATTGATAACCTAACTAGGAATAACTAGATTATTATTCGTGCTATGTTGCAAGTCAAGTCAAAAATGTTTTGGAGACAAAAAAAATTTCAGGTGTTATTAATGTGTTTTTTTAGTGTAAATATTTTAAAACTATATGGTGATTAACCTGGTCAACTTGGTAAGTCCAAAGAAAACTTGGATGACCGATAGAAATGTAGTTGACTAAAACAAAATTAAGAAGACAACTTTTTTTAAATATTGAAATGACAACAGATTAGATCAACTCAGGTTAACTTGTCAAATCTGTTATCCAAGTCATGATACCCTGATAACCTATAGAAAGCAAATAAAAAAAATTCTTGAACCCAATGTTGAAGAATGAAATTGAAAACGAAAATTAATTAAAAAAATAAGTCGAGTCAACCTAGGTTGACTTGCCAAACCTGGATCATGGGACCTAGATAATCATGTAGAAAGAAAATCAAAACAAATTATGAAGCTCAATTTCTAATCAACCAAATATCGAAGGATGAAATTATTAAAAAAAGGACACAAAAAACCACCCAAGTCATCCTAAGTTAACCAACCAAACTTGTCGGGTCATGAGTTTGAATGACCTCATGAAACACAAACCACAATAAATTATGAAGCCTCATCCTCAATCAACTCAATATTGAAGGATGAAATTGAAAATAATTCTACTAAAATAGAACAAAAACACTTGAGTCAATCGACCTTACCCGCAACCTAGGTCATAAAATCGTGAGAACCCTATAAAAAAAAATATAAAATTTTTTGAAGCCCAATTTCCAATCAATCCATTGTTGAAGGATTAAATTGAAATAACAAAAAAGTACCTAGTTAAACTCGGGTTAATCTACCAAACTCATGTTAGGAGATCATGATAACTCCATAGAAAACAATATATTTATATATATAAAAGTCTAATTCTCAATCAACCAAATGTTATATGATCATATTGAAAAAAAAAATATTCAATTAAGAAAAGGACAAAAAAATACCTAGTCAACCTGGCTACGCCGCGAGTTAGATCAATTTTTTTAACATAAAACAAATATCCTGGTGTTGCTAATGTGTTTTCTAGTATAAAAATAAATTAAACCATGTGAGGGTTGACCCGGTCAACTTGACGGGTCTAAAGACAACTTGGACATAAAACAATGACTCGAATCAACCCAAGTTAATCCACTAAACCAACAAACTAAATCATGATATCAGGATAAGCAAACCCATTGAAGGATAAATTAAAAAAAAAAACTAAACCTTAAAAAAAAAAACAAAGCCTTATTCAAGTGAACAATGCTTTGTGAGAATGGGAACAACAAACTCCCCTCCTTAGTTTAAGAAGAATAAACCGTGTAAGAGTTGACCCGATGTGACCCAGTCAACTTGATAAGTCCAAAGACAACTAGATATGAAAATAACTCAAGTCAACCCGTGTTAACTCACCAAACTCACAATTTAGATCATGATATTAAGATAAGCGAACACAAAGGAAAAAAAAAACATTATTTAAGTGAACAATACTATGTGAGGATGTTAATAAATAAATATACATCTCCATGTACCATTGAACTCTTAAATGATGCTATGAGTGGTTTATTCTAAGTTCATTATTGAGTGAAAAAAATAATTATATATAAAATTAACTCATATAAACCTACAATTCATTGTTGTAGGTGAGATGTTGTGCGCGTAGATCCAATATGGATGTGCAAACCTATACATATTATGAATTATCTTGACTTTTCATATATGATCAAAATATTATGAAGATCAATTTTGGGATTTGTTTGAGAAATTCAAAGGATCCATTGATTTTTTTTTTTATTAACGTGGATGTTCGGGCTAGTTTGCGAGCATATAGACTAATCTCACGGACTCTGAAGTTAACGACCATGTAAGCCTCTAGTGGCTCTGAGAGGACTCGAACTCGTGATCATTGGGGAGCAAACTCAAGACCTGACCAGTTGATTTATTTATTTAATTACATAAATGAGTATTTTATAATCTCTAAATAACCAACTGAAATACAATACGTAGCACTTGTGATTTTTGTATTTATAGAGTAGGCCATCAAGAACAACGTTCCTTAATTTTATTATTTATTCATTCTTTACTTTTAAAGTTGAAGAATATATCTCTTATAATTCTCCGAATGCATACAACTTTCAAACAATGTACTTGAAATTATTAGTTTCAAAGCTGGAGATAAGTAAACACAGGGGACAGGAGGAGGGAAGTGTAATTGATTAGGATAAGAGAAAAGGGTCCAGATTGTTTTTCGTTCACTACTCTATTTCCAAGTAGTTGGTTTGCTGTTAAGGTTTGTGGACTGGAGGCAAAAGACAGGCCTAACTCAACCACCGACCACTAACGGAAGGAGGGGCCAGGTGGTGTTTATTGGAATATAAAAAACAAGGGGGGCCTCATGTTTTCATAGACAAGGTTTCAGGGACCAAATTGGACATTGACATGTGTTATCAGGGGCCACATGTTGCCATTGAAAAAGAGAAGGAAAGATGATGAGCTGATGTTCTGAGACAATGCGGTAACTCCTCTGAGTTTTGTTGTCTTTAAGGAAAAAACAGTATATGGTCCAGATAGAACAGATTTTGTTACCGTTTGTTTTTCAAGATCACCAAATCAGAAGGTTGCATTGGATGTGAAAGCGATAATAAATGGATTGATTTTGAAACAAATGAAGGGACCACTCCCTACCAAAATCGTTCGACGTTTGTTTTCCCCAGTCAGTCGAAGGGAAGGAGAAGCTTTAATAAATGAAAAGGGTTCTATATACACTTGCGTTGTTGTTGACTAGACATGAATTTTGAACCTAGAGATATACACATATCGAAACACGAACACATGCATGGAAGAAAGCCAGCGACTAGGTTTCTTAGTCTTTAGGACAGGAAAAGCATCAAACTAACAACACAGATGATCCCCTGTTTTCCCCTGTCTGATGTGAAATGTCATCAACGAGGATAAAAAGACATCCCACGATGAAGCACCTATTTTTTTTTTCCAGATTTCACGTCTCTTTTCACCATCTTTGTCTAGCTAGGTGACATTCATGCTACACTCCATTACCAGAATACGTGCTACAATTTCTTAATCTTTACAAAACAATAACATCACTACTTTACAAGCTAATGTTGCGCCGCAGATCGGGTCAAAAAAATCTTAAATGTAACATAAAATATCCAGGACATAGAAAAATAATAGGTATTTTTTATTAAATATGGCCGAATGGATTAACTTTGAAACCTTTTAATCCGATTTCTTTCCTAGCTCGAGTTTAAAGTTAAACTATGTAGGAATTGTCTCGACATGACCCAGTTTACTTGATCAATCTAAAAATATCTCATACGATAGGTAAAAAAATTATGAGGATGAAATTGAAATAAAAAAAACTCATAACTCAACTTCTTGCCTAGATTGAATTTAAAATTAAATTGTCTCAAAGTTTTCTTGACATGACCTAGTCGACTTGACCAGTTCAAATACAACCTGATCGACTAGTAGAAAAAATGATGCGGTTAGGCTCGTACGAACTACAGGTTCTGAGCATTCAGAAGATGATCTAATACTACTAGATAGAGATCTGACCCATACAAACTATGTGGATGGCTTAGAGTATACTTTTATGAACCCATATGACAGGTCTATGGCTAAAAGGGGACCCGATCATGCTAGACAAGGTTAACACTTTAAAATTGTGATAACATGAGATCGAATCGTTGTATTTCCTAGAATTAGACGTTGCTGTTTAGATCAATTTTGTTATTTTTCATAAATTTTTTTTGGATTTTACATTTTAATTTGGATTTTTTTTAATAACTTAATGCTTTTAGATTTCTAGTTGTTTTCCAGTTGAGGTAGGGTTTTCAGGTCTATTTAAAAATCTTATAAGCCTATTAATGAGGCAACCACCATATACTTAATTTTAAAGAATAAAATTGTGAATTTAGGGTTCATACTAGCAACCTTTTTTGCTCATTAAATCATTTTATTTTATATGTTGTTGTTATATTATTAGTTTTCACCTGCATAGAAAAGTCTAAGTATAAAACTGAGAGAAAAGATGATGGAATTGATAGGGGAAAAAAATCTTTTGACCTGAATCCTTATTTACCCAGGGTTTTTAAGTAACATCATTGAACTCGGCAACTTAGATGACCGATAACAATGTGGTTTGAATTTTAAAAAAATCAACATGACAAAAAACCTCATAAAAAGAAAAAAAAAATTGACACGGTGAACAATGAAGTCGCTTGGGTTAACATGCTACATTCATGATCCGGATCACGAAACTGTAACAATCATGTAAAAAACAATTTTGAACAAATTAATCCCACATAAAAAAACAAAAAACATCACAAAGACAAATTCAAAATAAACTAAATTCTTCAATTTGTTTTTTCAATATGGCATATTTGTTTTTTAAAAAACTATTGAGACAATAACATATTAAATTGACTAAGACATTTTATGGCTTATCCGGTCAAACCTGTGATCTGAGCCATGGACTCAGCCGGGTTTAATAATATTTTTCTTCTTAAATTTATTTTTCATCTAATTTACAATTAAAAAATTAAAACAAAAACAAAAACAAAAAAAAGCATAAAGGAATCAAGGTGTGCGGCCTGGTGACCCGGCTGACTAGGCTTTTAAAACAAAAGCCCATCTTGCACACCTAAACTTGGTTTTTTTTTTAAGGGTCCTCCCTTATTTCATTTTTATATAATAACCAAATGACATGTTACTGTTTTGATCAAATTCTAACCACTACTATAGAGGATAACTACTTTGATTAATAGAACAAGTGAGAAGTGATAAGTTGGCCGAGCCCATTTTGTTTCCAATAAGTTGGCCGAGCCCACTATATATGTTCGAGTTATGACCAATATATTTTTTAATGTCTTTTTACATAATTTGATATTAAATTTGGTTTTCTAAATAAAATAAAAAAAATTACTGAGAAATTACTAAAATTAAATTACTTTCCTAAGTCGACAACATTTATCTTGTCAATAATTTTTTATTTACTAATTATATTATATTTTACTTTCCTAAAATGCATATATAACGTCAAAATAAAAAAAAATTAAATAAAATATAAATAAATTTACAAATATTTTTTTAAAAAAATAATTGGAAAATTTTATTTTTTTAACCTTGTAAAACCCAAAAATACAAAATAAAAATAAAAATTAGGAAACATAAAGTATACCATAAAACAAGAACTTCAAATTTGTCCTTTATAATTTATTTTATATGTTTATAAAACTTTATTTTGGTATGATCAGCATAAATTAAAAAGAAAAATTACATGTAGTTCCAATTTTCAATCTCAACGTATAATATAATTTAAAGTCTTTTTCATTAAAAATATTGATTTTGTGGATATTTCTTCAAACAATAATTAAATGACTAAAAATTATTATTTTAAGTTTTATTCAAATATTAGGTAATATTTTAATGCAGATTGGGACATATTTTTATTTGAAGTATGAAACTGATGAGAATGAAAAATTTTATATTTCTCTCTTTATACTTAGTCTTTTATACTTTTTTTGTGCTTAAAAATATTTATTATTTTTATATTTTGATTTAAGATGCAAATGGAGATATTAAGTACAAAACGAAGCTAATTGTATGATTTTGAACAATTTCAACACAGCTTTGTATTCTGGGCATAACTTTCTCATCCGAGCTCCAATTGAGATGAGTTAAGATGCTATGGAACGCTAAGAAAACTCTCTACAACTTTTCATGTTTTAGTTTTGAGAGATACTGACTGCATTGAGGTCTAAATTGGAAATAAAGTCCCTATACTTGTACTAACAACATGTTGGAATGCTTTTTAGCTTGCAAATTTAATACATAGACTTGATGTGATTTATGTTTGGAAGCTTTCAGTTTTGGTGCATGAATTTTAGCTGAAAACACCACTTTCCTAGTTATATTAGGACTCTACTTTATTATTTAATATTTTTATTAATTATTCAAATTTTGTTGTTATTATTTAAGGATAATATTTATAATATTTTTACGAGATTTAAAAGGCTTTTGATATAGGGATGAACTTTAAAAGAGGAAAAAAACAATACACTAGGGACATCTCTTTCTTCCCTCTTCCATAATAACTGCTTTAGGTTTTCATAATGGCCTTATGTGGCCGTTCTTTTATAATTGGTTAAAGGAGATAGAAGCCTTGGAATCAATAAGACTGTGAAATTTAATTTATTTTATTTTTCAATTTACACTTTGAGTAATGAATATTCTTATGTATATATTTTCATGATTGTCTCATTTAATTACTATGAGGCATACTATTGTATTATTCATTGCAATCTGTTGCTAGATTAGATATCAAATATGTAATTGTTTGATCCCTCTAATTTGTGAAGCAACTAAAGATTAATGGTTTGTTTTGTCAGAAATTATTAAATTTTAGAAATTGTCGCACATGTACATCGTTACGGCGAATGCGTCCACTCTTGTAGTATCTGGGTAAATAGGAAAATATGGGGACAAGGATTTCTTGTCTTTTATCTGTGAAAAGAGGAAATGTGAGTCGCCACCTAGTATTTGGTCACTAGAAATCTTAACTAGTCTCAGAGATCGGGCACTAGAATCTTAACTAGTCTTAGAGATCGGGCACATGGACTAGTTGCGTAAAGGGAAGTAATTAACACCTCAAATACACATACCTAAGGTAAGATGCATTATTTAATTGTCTGATATATGCTAAGGTGTTATTGTGTTTTCTAATTGTTGGTCTGTCTAAGGTTTAAGAAAAGTCATCCTTAGTAAGAAGATCATTATCTTATCGGGTAAAACCTAACCGTTCTAACGTCAACAAAAGAATAACTCTTATTTAATATTAGGAATACGTCTTACGTATAAAATTATAATCCCAGATATTAAAAGATCAAAATAAATTTTTTGGTATTTTTTAAAATATTGGCCTAATTCTCGTGGTTTTAATAAACTGGTTATTAAAGTAAAAAATACATGCTAATATATATTTTTTGATTTTTTTGTCGTATGAAAATTTCTTATAAGCTTGAGAGATTTGGTTATATGCATGAAAACAAGATATATTTTTTTTTTCTAAATAATTTTTTTAACATTTCAGAGAAAAATCAGGTATTTTAATACCAAATTTATATCTTTACAGTATAAAAATACAAACCAATGTTAACCAAAATTGGTAGAAAATTCTACGAGAAAATAAAAAATAATAATGATTTTTGAATTTTTGTTGTTGTTTGTTTATTTAATGTATATAATATTATTATATTATAAATATATAATGGGATGGGTTGGCCCAAGTATATGAGTTGAGCCCATCCTGGCCAGGTCGAGATCAGCCCATAAGAATTGGGACGTGGTCGGCCCAAAGGAGTTGGGCTAACACCGGCCCAAAACAGGTGTTGGGCTGAGGTCAACCCAAAGGTATTTTCCATTTCTTTTTTTTTTTGGACTGTGTCAGACCCGACCCGGCCATTTTGGTCTGGGCTGGAATTGGTTTGGCCTAGAAAACAGTAGAGAAAACTCTCAACTGCTCACGTGAACAGTGAAGACTGAATTAATTCACTTTTCACTGTTATTTTGCAGAACAATGGAAATGGCGAAGCAGAAGAAGATGAAGAAGAGAGGAGAAGGGCGGGGGAAAGCTGACCTGGCAGTGGCTTGTGGTGGCGGCTGGGAGGAGCGTTGGTGGTGGTGTTGTGGCTTCAGGCAGCGGTGGAAAAAAAGGTGGTTGCTGTTGTTGTGTAATGGTAGTGTTTTCTCTGTTTCGTCTTCCTTTTTTCCCCCCCATTTTCTTTGTTTTTGCTTCTGCCCCTATTCCTCTGTTGCTTCTGCTTTTATCCCTTGTTGTTTCGTTCTTTTCTTCTCTTTTCCTCTTTATTTTCCCTCATTTTTTCTCTCTAATTTTTACATTTATTTTGCTCTTTATTTTTCTTTTTCTCTCTTGTCTTTCTCTATTTGTTTTCTCTTTTCTTCCTCTTTAATCCTCTAAAAATCCACCAAAATTTATCTCATCATCCCTCTCCCTTTCCCCTAGTATTTATAAGGGGGGCGGGGGAGAGGGCTACTACCCTTGTCCAGTCATGTCAAAGGGGTAGGGTGTCCAGACAACCACTAGGCAACCGTCCCAGGGTCGCCCACAGTGTTGTTCTCTTCTTCTTTTTTTTGCCTCAATGGCAAGGCACGAGGTGGGGTGTGAGCCTCGTCGCTTTGTTTGGGGTTTTGGGAGAGAGAGGGAGAGATGCGTTGTAGGGGAGAAAATCTCCTTCTTCCCCTGCCTGGGCACGAGGTGGGGTGTGAGCCTTGTCGGTTTGTTTGGGGTTTTGGGAAAGAGAGGGAGAGAGGCGTTGTAGGGGAGAAAATCTCCTTCTTCCCCTGCCTGTGCACATCCAGGGGAAGAAGGAGATGTACAGTGTCGTTCAAAACAACACCATTTTCCCTATTTTTGTTTTTAACAGTGGATGAAACAACGTCGTTTCTAACAAAACGCTTCGTTTCATTTAAATGAAAATGGCGCCAAATAAGTCAATTTCCAAATCAGTCCTATATTTTTTATTTATTCAATCAAGTACTCATTTGCAATTTTGATTTTAAGAATCGATTCAATTGCATCTTTGCCAAAATCAAATGTCAGCCCTGAAGATGACCGCTTTTTTCATTTTGATCCTTGGTTTTGAATTTGTGCATCTTGACCCTCAATTGATCAATAAACTTTCGATTTCTTCATTTTAGCCCCTGATTCGGTCAATTTCATTCCTTATGTAACAACCCGACTTTTCAAGCCCAAAACAACAGTAAATTATTTTTTTGTACTTGACACACATCGTGTCGATAGTCGGCGAACATGTTCCCTTCACATCATCAATATACAATCCATACATCAACAACAATCAACATTTCAGTTAAAAGTGAATCTTACATAAGTTCATAATATTATGTTTGCATGATTAGAAGTTCGCATTTAAAATATACATGCATAGACATGAGTTTGTATTCTATCCTACAAATAGTCATCTTGAATTTAATCTAAAAGGATCTAATAATAGTTATACATTCAGTACATTGATTCATATAAAATACATCATGATTTAGAATGCAACTACATGATTCCTTGCAAAAGTAGGTTCCCGTGTATTGGGTTTCCTAGGCACCTTGTTGGTATGACGTCCCTACTGCAGTACAAAACATTTACAAGAATGCAATTACTTAATAATAATAATAATAAGAAAACGGTCTGGCAGTTTAATGAAGCATTAACATTATCTCATGTTTGAAGCGTGACATTTGTAATTCCTTCATGTTCTTGGTATACACAACTAGCAGTACATATATATGCACCAATTCTTACAATCAACCATAATCTTAAATCGAGCCATTCTTTTAAGACATCATTTGTCGAGGTTAATTGTTCACTCACCTCGGCCATCCCCTTCGAATGCCATCAGCCAAAGCTAATCAACTGTTTGTCCCGGTCGTCCATTCAGATGCCATTAGCCAAAACTAATCATTCATTTGTCTCGGCCATCCATTTAAGCATTTGACAGTCTGGTATCTGAATTAACACAATACAGTAATATTCATGATAAAGTATTTTCATTATTCAACATTATTTAAAAGGAAGGTGAAAGTCACCTACCTGCAGTAGGAGCTCTACTCATGCTCCCATGTTGCTGCTGTTGCACCACACCGGTGGTCCTTCCTACAGTCACAGACTCATCTCATAAATTTTCCTCATTCAAGGATATGTTTTATAATAATCATATCAATACAGTAATATTCATGATAAAGTATTTTCATTATTCAACATTATTTAAAAGGAAGGTGAAAGTCACCTACCTGCAGTAGGAGCTCTACTCATGCTCCCATGTTGCTGCTGTTGCACCACACCGGTGGTCCTTCCTACAGTCACAGACTCATCTCATAAATTTTCCTCATTCAAGGATATGTTTTATAATAATCATATCAATAGCTAATAAATCTTTCTTTCAATCATTTCTTTCTTTATATCTTACTTTTTTCTCATTACACTCATTAATGTTGTCATCCTTTATCCAACCATGGTTATCATTCCTTCAGGCTGATATTACAGAGAATCCATATTCATCCATTACTCATATGTTACTTTCTATGCATGTTCATTTCCTCATAATAACATACATACATATATCATGTATATTTTCAGAGTTAGTATCTCAATGTGTAAGTGTTCGCATGACTCAATTCTTTTATATAGTATTCACGTGAAAGTCTACTGTTACTGTCTAACTTTGAACTGCTACTGTCCAATTTCCAATTGTTACTATCCAACTGTTACTGTCTAGATATTGAATTGTTATTGTCTACCCATTGAATTGTTACTGTCCAACTGTTACTGTCCAATTTTTAAACTGTTACTGTCTAGACATTTGAACTGTTACTGTCTACACATTGAACTGTTACTGTCTACACATTTGAACTGTTACTGTCTATTGTCCAACTGTTACTATCTAACTTTGAACTGTTACTGTCTACACATTTGAACTGTTACTGTCCAACTGTTACTGTCTAACTTTGAACTGTTACTGTCTAGACATTTGAATTGTTACTATCTAAACATTTGAATTGTTACTGTCCAACTGTTATTGTCTGAACACTCATCATATTGTTAACTATATCTAGAATTATAGAACTCCGTTTCAAGCAAGATTAGTCTCGTTGGAAAGCTAATACACGAGGCTACAAGTTCTCTGAAGTAAGGAGAACTCAGTTCTGCCTCTTAGATAGTCAAAATTGCTCATCAACAAACACTACCCTACACGGTCTGTCAGGACCCAATCTCAGTTGATGACCCATAGCTGGGGTTCTACAGCTCCATATTAAGCAAGACCAATTTTTCTTAGTTAGCTAACATCCAAAACTACAATTACTATGAAGAAACTTGATCCTAATTCTCTCATCCTCCTACTCGAATTCTCTCCAAAAGTCAGGAGACAAATCTGTCCAGATTCATCAACCTTTCCATTTACACACAACATCCATAATTTAACTTTTTCTCTTTTATCTCAACCCCTGGCCATGTCACATATCATTTAAGAGTGTCAAAAAAATATCTTTATAAGAGCCAATTTACCTTATTTATTTCAATCTTCCCTCTTAACGTCAAAATAAAACATTCTTATCGATTTTACAAACTTTCCAAACAATATTCTTCTAAACACAATCCTTGACAACAGTTTCAATCAACCATAAATAACAAACGAATAATATTCCAAACAATCCATACTGTCAAGTTATAATTCATTATTATGAGTATAACCTATCCAAATATTAACTTCATCAAATGGTGCAATTTCTATAAATATGGGTTTAACCGAACTGACCTCAAACTTGCAGACCTACTGTGCGAGATACACAACTTCTATACCGAATGTTTGTTTCAGATCTCCACCGTTCAGAGTCTAGACAGAATCAGTAAGAACAACATATCCAAATTATAGCCTAATCCAACAGTGGCCGAAGGAGAAAACAGACAGCAAAGAAGATTGTCCAGAAGTGTATTTTCCCAAATATTTTCCTCCCTCGATATCTCTCAAACGGAGACTCATATAGCAAATCCCTCCGGTGAAAATGTCCATGACATGGATGAGAATAATATATCTAAATATCATTCTGATCCAATGGTGGAAAGTGGAGTTATAGCTGTCGCATGTTCTGCCATCAATATGTCTTCTCTCCAGCCTCTCTCTAAACTCTCTCTTACTCTTGTCAGTCCCTCCACAAGAGAAAATAGAATGATATTTATAGTTCTAACATCTTGTTAATTGCACATTTATCCCCACCCCTTTTTATCATTTGTACATAAACTCTCAACCTTATGTTATTTGAATATTGACCTCTCTTGATTTTACATATTCATTTTGTCCTCACAAATGTTTTTCTTTTCAATAATTTAGTACTATATTCACTTTTCATTTCATTAATTTCACTATTTTTATCTTGATTTAGGTTTCTTTAATTTAATTTAACCCATTTTACTATTAGTTAAATTTCTCATCTTTTAAATACGCAGAAAAATTATAATCGGGGGTTTACAGAGCTGCTGTCGACAGTGGCTCAAGGCGGTTCTCATGGCGGCAATATTGAAAAAGGCAGGCGGTGGAGGTTTTTCTCTCTTCTGCTCTATTTTCTCTCTTTTCTCGTCTCTGTATCTCAAAACAATTCCTCTCTGTTTTTCAATCTTCCCTCTTGTCATTAGTATTGTTTTAACATGAAGATTTCATCAATTATTTATTATTATCAACTATAATCCTAGTACTCAACAACATCATATTAGTATTGTTAAACAAATTGTTGCATTAAATAAAACTTATTTGGAAGAATTATAAATATTTTGTGTCTCTTCGTTTTTTCATTTTAATCATATGTATGTATCTATTTATATAGGTTTCGAGTGATTTTAACACATTCAACTTTTTTAAACTTTCGATGTTAACAATTAATGAGCACATTTGGGTTTCATCAATTATACTGAAATCAAATCACAATTGCAATTGGGTCAAGTGCAATATTTAAATAGAGAAATTTAGATTAATCGATCTAGTTCACTAAAATCTTTCATGTGTTACTTCAGTAGTAACTAATGAATACTAACTTTTATTTTACAGAGAAAAATAGATATCAAGAGGAGATATAAATCAAAACACTTATTTCTAAAGTGGAGATATTCATTTTTTAAGAATGATTTTCTCTTTAATCTCTATATTGAAGATGGGCCCTAATTCCCTATCAAATTCTATAAAAGATATTTTAATATAATTTGATTCCTTAATTTTGTAATATAATTTGATGAGAGAGAAGGGGGACTTCTCTAAAGATTATCCTCTTAGTTTCCAAAGGTAATATCTTTTGCTATTTTTTAATTTTATATTCAATTGACAAAGACAAATTATTTCATAGTATGAAGGGAGTTTCTACATTAGATTTTGAAACCAATTCAAAGTACACCATAATTCTCATAAAAAGAATGAAAGCACTAGCTATTCACACTCCAATTGTTATTTTTATCCATTTTAAATTTGTTGAGTGATAAAACTTACCTTCTTTGAGTTTTTTTATTTATATTTATATTTCATAATAATATAACATCATAACTATCTATTAAAATTTTTTATTAAAATATATTTTCAATAAAGTAAAAATCGTTAATATGTTAAATAAATTCATTCATTGTCATGAAATGAATTGGCCGTAAAATATTCTTTTTAATAAAAAGAATTAATGATGATAAAATGATGAGATGTAATAATCTATTTTGCAATAAAATATCAATAAAATCATATATAAAGAATCAGAATTTAAGCAACAAGGCCAAATTCAATTATAAGTTTAATGTACACTTCAATTTTTTGTTAGGTTTGGAATTTCTTTTATTTGTAGATATCCTTAGCTTTCACTTCAAGAGAAAATATAAAGATTGAAGAAGTTTAATCTAGTTATCTCACCAATAACAATAAAATCTTTATGGAGTGGGAATAGATCCAAAAGTTTCTTTATCATTGGAAATATAATTACCGAGCCTTAATGCTGACTGAAAGATGCATCAACCTGAATCGGAGGGCAAACCATTTGGTACGTGTTGGAAAGGACAAACGATAATGAAGCTGAAGACGATAATGCATTTGATGGTAGGGCTCTCTCGGCGCCATTTACGGCCAAAACCCATAGACTTCCTGTTGCCATGACTGCATCGACGAGATATCAAGAGTTGTCGGAGGATACTTGTAAATATATGAAGTCTGAATACCAAATCCCATAGACTTGCTGATGACCACGAATCATTATTTTACCCTTACATCATTGGATCCCAAACTCCTGGCCCAAAAGATCAAACAAAAAATTTGATGCAAGGAAAGATCGGAGATGGAGATGGAATTGATGCCGATATTTTCCATACCTTACAAGAGAAATCTGTCCCATGAAGACGACACTTTTGCCTTGGCCCGGCGAGGATGAATACATAATACCGACGTGATGAGTTGTTTGATGCGGAGCAAAACTCCAGTTGTAATGCTGTGGACATCCGATAGCCATCATAAAGGAAAACCCAAGATGCTCCCATAGGATTGAATTTTCTCGAGTTGATTGGTCTTGGTATCTGCTTCTGATGAGGTCTTGCACTTTAGAAGCAGTGGCATGAGTTTTGATAGTAATATAGTGTGATTTGTTTTTAATCTTCTTTAGCTACAATTTCCTGCTGCCTCTTCATAGGCGTTCCTGGTACTATTTTGCTTATAAATAGAAAAGGAAAAAAGAAAAGAAAAGAAGGATTGCTTCTGCTGTTGATAAGAAGACCGGTTCTTTTGGTTATGAAACTAAGGCCTCTTACTTGATGATTATTTTGAATATACTTCCGGAAATTTATATTGCCATATATAGATCTTAATTTGAGTAAGGTTGTCATCTAAAATCTTAATCGAAACTAGTGTGATACCCTGGAAAATTGAAATAATATAATTAATTAGGTATTATATTATGTCCTTTTTATTCATTAAGGTACCTTTTTAACTGGTTATTATAAGTAATAATGTGTATTTTAGTAATTAAATAATAATTTTTAAAACATTGAGTAGCTTACATTCTATTTTTGTCGGACAATAAAAATCTACATCAACAAAGAGATGGAGAGGAAGATCAAGAAGGAGACTTGATTTGATACCAAAATTTTTATGAATTTTGATTCAATATAAACTTTATTTTAAAAAAAAACAATACTTAATAATAATTCAAAATTAATTGACTTGTATATAGAATTATAATTTACATGTTCTAACCTATCAAGTAATATATCACAAGAATGAAGCCAATAAAAAGAAGATGTTTTTCATCCTTTATTTACCTAAAAATATGATGTCTGAATAGTCTTGTATTTATTAAAATTACTTTCCATACACTTGACATATATATTATTCTTATATTTTCTGCTTAACGTGAAACTAGTCAAGTTTCTTGGAAGAAATGGATGAGCAACTTGTCATTATATATGACCTCCGTCATTTTGTTGTAATATGACCTCAGGTGTGTATTAAGGCATTCTAACTCCGTGTACTTGACAAATTCTGGCACTCTAAACTCTTTGGGTACCACTACATTTGGTACTAGGCATATCTCAGCTGCTCTAACTAAGTCATAGACGTCAAATCCCTCAACAACTCTAAACCTCTCCTCCCAGGCAACCCACTTATCTTGTTTAGGGTGACCAAAAGATTTAACCCCATGGGATTCCCCTTTAGTTAGATCTATTATGGTTAGTACTTGAGCAGGCATAATTGGGTGAGTAATTGGAATGTTTTTTGTTCCTTGTGGTCTAGCGGTGGGATTTGTTTCCAAGTTTTGTGGGTCAATGATAACTAGAGCTACTAGCGGTGATTATAGAGTCGGATGCTGACTGGATGTCCCTTCCTCTGACTGTGCTCACAATAGTTGGTTGAGTAAACTAGTCACCCGAGCCATGTTATTCTTAACATCATCCAACTCTTTTTGGTAGTGAGCCCTTTCATCATTTTCCATCCTTTTACAAAACCTAGTATTGTAGATTTTAGTAGGGGAACCTAAATTTCAAATACCTGTTAGGCATATTTTGAAATTCATAAACACAAGTGCATATGGATGTATAATTATGCATGATGATGCATATTTGAATGTGGATTAGCCAAATTTCTGGACTGATATATGCTATCATTTGGGTAAGATTTTTTATCCTTTTATAACTGTCGAGACAATTTGATTTGAGCCAATTCCTAATAAATTTATACTCATCAATACAAAATGTTGCTGTGAAGATTGGGTCCATGCCCTTTTCATTCATGTTCAGTGAAAGCTTTTACATTTAAGGGTCAGTTCATCAACTGTTACTCCATAAACTTCCTCAGTTTATCTTCAATGAAGAGTTGTTCCTCGAGGGAGATCTTGAGGGCTTTATTGGTGCCCAATTCTACATAGAGCTTTTCCAGTTGTTCTCTCAACTCTTCCTCGTTGTTAATTCTTTTTCTCTTATTTAGTTCAGCGGTTTGTGAAGTTTCCGTTTTGAATTCGAGATTCATGAAGAAAGTCACCAATGATAGATTTCTCCACCTCGGGTATTTTTCACTAGTGACTAGATCTCTCAAACCATCTAATTCTTTTTTTTTTATCGATACCAAAAGCTTCCAATCTTGTTTGATGTTTTCCATAACTTCTAAAGCGGATTGGTCTTTGAATAACCCAGAGAATTGTGATAGTTTAGTTGTCCTTGGCACATATTGTATGCCCCTAAGCTGTCTCGTAACCAAAGTAGGCGTGTAGCTAACTTTGTTTGTGCTGGCTATGAAGGGCTTGATGGTATTCTTAGAAAGGCTGCTTAGAACCAGAGATACCACTATTACTAGAGGTGTCAACACGAGAGTATTACTCATTTATTCTTTGTTGATGACCTTATGATATTTTGTCAGGCAGACACCAATTCAGTGGGTGTTGTGATGAGGGCTCTGGATGACTTTGTTGTGTTATCAAGGCTGATGATCAACCTAGAGAAGAGTCATGTTTTCATATAAGGTGTGGATAATGATTTGAAAGCATCTCTTTTGGATCTCTTGAGAGGCACTTCCAGATACCAGGCCCAAGAATATTATGCACCATCTTCTTTGGTTTCTAGGACATGTCCCATGACACTCCTTCATCTTATGGCTTGTCTTTTTGGGTCGTCTACACACTATTAACAGACTACAGACTTTTCAGATCATCACCTCTACTGTATGTATTTTGTGTGGTTTACATGTGGAAACCCATGATCATTTATTTTTTGAGCGCTCCTTCTCAGCAACATTATTTAAATGAATTAAATAAAAAGATATATTAAAAGAATATACTATATTTAATCATTCAAGACTAACAAAGACAAAAATAAAATTATTGAAATGATAAATAAAACTTTGATTCAATTTAGGATTAGCCATTTGATAATTTAAATTTATGAGACACGGAATAGAGATGTACTTTCTTAATAGTAGAAGGTTGCATTTGTTTTACACCTGCTTTTGTGTTTGCGGTGCAATAAACGCGGCAAGGTGTTTGGTAACAAACCAAACTGCGTTTTATACTACGAGACCCACTAAAAAATTGAGTTTGAAACGCAGTTTTTGTGAAGCAGTTTTTACATGCTTTTTTAACTGAGTTTTGTAAAACCCTGTTTGTTTTAGCGTTTCAAAAACGCTTTTGAAAAAATTTAAGAATTTTTTATTTTTTTCTTTACTTCAAATTAATATTTTTTTGGTGTTTTCAGATCATTTTGATATGCTGATATCAAAAATAATTTTAAAAAAATAAAACAAATATTATTTTGATACATTTCCAAGTAAAAAGCACTTTAAAAAGCAACTGCAACCACACTTCCACCAAACATTTTAGTATGTTTTTTTACTACACATAAACTTCAATCACAATTTTTACCAAACACGTATCTAAATCTAACTAACCACAGCTAACCGCACTTTTTTAAAATCACAACCACAAAAGCTACATAAAAAACAATCACAATGAAGTTGTTGATTTTGTTGGATAGAGATATCTAATAATAACCATATAAATGAAAGTTAAACTCAAATATTCAGATAGTAATTTCATTGATTACTACGAAAGAAAATAAATAAATTAGATGCTTGAAGGAAAAATGTAGTCTAAATAATTAATATTTGAAAATAAGTAATCAGAATTAACAAAAATAAGGATAGTAGTAAATCTCAAGACATATTCTATAGTCCTAATGCCAATACAACATACTATGCCTATAAATAGCCATCCGATACTAGAATTGAAAGCCACAACCCACGTCTGAAGCCATTCTCCGAAACAACATAATATATGGCTCCTAATCTTTCCCATCTTTTATCAGCAATCCTCGTTATCTTTTCTATCCAGTCCTTCAGAGGTCTGGCAAGAACTTTGAAACCCGAGCATCGGCAATCTTTTAGCAGCTTCCTTCAAGGGCTGGAAGGGGTTAAAAAGGGCCAAACTGTGGAAGGGCTTATTGAGCTCAAACAATATCTCAAAAAGCTTGGGTACTACCCAAGTGATGATATCACTCTCACAAGCAGTGATTTTGATGACCACTTGGAGCTAGCACTCAAAACATACCAAGAATATTTTCATCTGAATGTTACTGGTAACCTCGACTCTAGTACCATACAACAAATGGTGATTCCACGATGTGGAACGCCTGATATCATAAACACTCCGTCCACCAAACCGAACAGCACTAAATCAAAACACAAGAAGGTCCACATGGTGGCTCATTATGCTTTCGGGGCAGAAAAGTGGCCACCTTCCAAGTATGCTCTGACCTACAGATTTGGCTCCGGTGTCCAAGTTGTTGGTTCGGACACCTTGAGGTCGGTCTGCTCAAAAGCTTTCCAAACATGGGCAAAGGTTTCTAAATTCACTTTCCAGGAGGCGACTGCCGGTGCATCAGCAGATATTGTAATTGAGTTCTACAGCGGCGATCATGGGGACCGGTATCCTTTTGATGGACCAGGGAAAACACTGGCTCATGCTTTTTATCCACAAGACGGCCGTCTCCATTACGATGCAGACGAGAACTGGAGCACTGACCCCGCAATGGATCAAACTGACCTGGAATCCGTTACTGTTCATGAAATAGGACATCTGCTTGGCCTTCATCATAGTACAGATCATCCCGAAGCCATCATGTATCCAACGATAGAAGCTGGAAAGAAGAAAAGAGATCTCGCCCAGAATGATATTGATGGGATACATGCCCTCTATTCCAATTAATTAATTACGCAACAACTCAGTAATAAACTATATGCAGTATAAGTTAAGGAATTACTAGAAAATATCATGGCAGTTGAAAGCTGGCCTCAATATCTCATACTCTAAATATGTTATATCTTCTACATATTTGAAGAGCCTTTTTATTGTACCAAAATTAAAAAGAAAATAAATAAAAAAGGCTATAGATTAAGTTATTATTGTACGACATGTTAAATTAGATCCTCTCTCTAATGCATGTTCCTTCCATGTCATGTTAAATTGTGAATTCAAAATAATTTATCTACCTTCTAAACAATTGTTAAATAGTGCTGTCGATATCCAAGTGTTCCACTTTTGGGACAATGTATAGTGATGCACCTTAGGTAAGTCTCTAGGAATTGATTCACCCTCTCGGTCAGACCATCCATTCGAGGATGATAGGAGGCGTTTAGTAACAACTTTATGCCCAAATGTCTAAACAATTCTCTCCAGAACAAGCTTGTGAAAATTTTATCTCTATCAGTTAATATCGTGGCAGGCAAGCCATGTAACTTATAAATGTGATCCAGAAACAATTTAGCCACCTCTTGAGCTGTGAAGGGATGGGCTAATGTGATAAAATGCCCATACTTCGTAAATCGATCAACAATGACCATAATGGTATCCTTGCCTTCTGACCTTGGAAATCCTTCTATGAAATCCATGGTTATATCCTGCCAAGAACCACTTGGAACTGGAAGAGCCTGTAACAAT